>Ga0126339_10004356_pt1 | contig 10447 bp, 8 predicted proteins | sample OrbTmetagenome_2_FD_92532 | JGI IMG/M metagenome (GOLD analysis project Ga0126339, IMG submission 92532) | Coral microbial communities from Petempiche,Puerto Morelos, Mexico - Orbicella T R C metagenome | ecosystem: Host-associated > Invertebrates > Cnidaria > Coral | place: Petempiche,Puerto...
AATCAATCAATCAATCAATCAATCAATCAATTAGACAATCAATCAATCAGTCAAGCAGTCAGTCCATTATATTTAGAGATAGTAGAACCCAAGGTTGACATGAACAATTGAATCCAGTCTGAAGTAGAACTAACATAAACTGTTGGCTTTCGAGGACAACTGGGCATACCTCCTGTCCCCATGGTAACCCAGGTTAAAAAATATCGCTGAAGATAAGGGAGAACCAATAGTGTAAAAGTCACATGTTATGCCAGACCAGAACCAAAACCAAGCAACACTGGATGCAAGTACAGATCCAAGCATGCAGGCACCTAACTTTTTGTGCAAGGGGATATATCTTGTATCTCCCATCCCAAATGTCCCACAGACACCACCTACCCACTTGCATACCGTTTGTATTAAACATTCACTTGTACTGAATATGCTTTTAGAAGACTGATGTAAGATATGACATTGAGTGTGACAGTGTGCAAGATTGCTTGAAGGATGTTCCATCCGGAGATATAAAGTAAGATATTATTTTTTTATTATACAACCTGAACCAAGTTAGATAAGTAAAAGCTTATTAAGTCAGATCTCAATCAGAGTTGTGCTCTGACTTGTAGTTTTTCCAGTCCATGATCAGAATTCTGCTCTTGAAGTCTTTCCAGTCTGTGACTGTGGAATTTTTATCCGCTTATTTCATTATGAAATTGCATAATAAAATTATTTTTATACAATTAGTTGTTAACTTATTACAAGATTGTCTGAGACTATGCTGGGAGAAATACTGGCCCTTGGTCTTTTTGTACAGTCTGTACTATCAAGACATTGGTCTGATATTCTCCAGGTATAGTCCTTCTGAGCTTAGTAATTACTAAGATACATAAAAAATTATATGCTTTCACACTTTTTCTCAGTCAGATAATAAATGAGTTTAATTTCCTGAAATATTGTCTTTGAGAGAATTTTCAAATATCATTCATAGTGTAAATTCTAAGCTGCATCAGCATTCATCTGATTACTGCTACTAACATGCTAATTTGGAAACACTCAAAGAAGCTAGTATAAGAATACTACCATTCATGTTGCAGTTAAAATTTGATTAGATTCATTTGTATGTATCATGGTCAAAAAATGTCTGAAGTTATCTGGGAGTATTTTTTCTTTGTTCAGTGTAAAATGCAGACTGAAGGTAAAATGCAGGCTGCAGACTATAGACGTTTTAACTGAATCACGTTACCACTTCCATCATTGAGACCTAATTCAGACCTGAGCATTAATCAGGCTAACCTGAGTGATATTCAAGCTAACAAGAGCGATATTTAGGCTGACAGGAGTGCAGACGTCAACTCTGATTAGCCTGAATAACCCTGTTTAAGGTTAGCACCAAATAATGGCAAAAAATTACAATATACACTTAAAAAGACCACTGTCTGCATTTTATCCCTGGTCTGCAGTCTGTATTTTACCCCCAGTGTGCAGGCCACAGTCTGACATCTGTTTTAATACACTGACTGATTTTTTCTTGTTTATTTCAGACGCCTTAAGAAGATGCCATCAGAGGAGACGGTAAGTTGCTTCATAAGGGCCAACACGGAAAACCCCTGGAGAAATGATAACAGCCCTTGGATAGTCAAGGTAATAGTGTAGACTTTGATTTATATTGTCAATGACTGTCCTAAATATCACAGACTTGATGATTATAGAAAGTATATTTCTGAGCTTTTTGTTGAAACAAGTGAAGCTGTCCATAATAAGCAGGCCAGGGTTGTTCAAGTGGTGGAAAACGCTATCCAGCAGATAGCGTGGTTTCTTTTATTAACACTGGCTAGTGATTTATCTGGTAGATAGTGTTATCCACCTTGCGAACAACTGCGGCCAGGTGTCCATGTTAAGTGGGTGTGTATAGATACAATAGGATTCCACTTTATTAAAGGTAAGCTACATCCAGTCCAGTTTTAAGCAGACATGTATGACCCTAACTGTACAGTCTTAATTTAGATTACATCTCTAATAGCTTTGTAAGTTATTCATGACATTGTTTCCCATGGGGATCTGTAGAGTGATTAACAGCTAATTCATCAGTAACTCACTACAGAGGAGTAACCTATGCAGACTGAAAGCTTCTTATAATGTTGCAGAGTAGGTACATTGAGTCTGTTATGCTTAGTTAATTATGATATCTACTTGGAGTTGATAAAGGTAGATTTACCACCGTAGCGAGTTTGTGAAGCTGACATTTTTGAGTGTTAGTCCTGATGAAGGGCTAACACTCGTAAGTTTCAGCAGCAGTGGTTACTTACAACTACTTAGATCTCTTGGATCATGAGTTCTAAAGGCATCCGTGGTCGAGTGTCGATCATTTGACCCTCAATTGACACTCCGTCAAGATCTCTATCAATACTCGGTCAACATTAGATTGACACTCAACTGATATCTGGATTGACACTCGACCGACAGTTGGTCGATAGTTGGCAGGGTGTTGATCAACTCATATGCATTCATCAACACTCGATGGTGTGTCTGTGAAATTAGTTGACTGTCGACCAAGATGTCGATTGAGTGTTGACCGAGTATCGATGGAGATATCGCTTCAGTCTTGACCAAGATGTTGATTGAGTGTTGACCAAGATGTAGATTGAGTGTTGATTGGGCGTCAATTGAGGGTATTGATCGACACCTGACTGTGGATGCCTTTAGTACACATGATCTGATCTCTCTAAACCTGTTGATGGCTACCCTTCTTAGTACAATTTTTCTTAATTTTCAGACTGATGTTGCAAAGAAGTATTCCCTTTTTGACAAGCTGAATGATTTTTCATTAGTCTTAAGCAAGGTACATTGTATTACATTGGTGGTAAACTTTAAAACAGACGTACATTTAGTAAAAAGATCCAAATAGCCACTGGTGCACCATGTTACCTCACTGATATGTTCAAATAAGGGAAAGACGTAGTACCTCTTTACTAAAATCAGTTACATTTGGGGAGGACTGAAAATACAATAATCAGAGACATTTCAAATTTTTCCACTAAATGAGGCTCTGCTATCCATTGATTGAGTGTCAGCAGTCTTAATGGTGATTTATATAGTGGATAGTGTTTTTCATTTTTTGTACAACTTGACCCAGATCATTCAAACTGTTACACTGAGCACAATTTCTGTATGTTGAACTCTTTTGTGCCCTTTAAATTTTTCAGACAACTACTCCTTCATCCAAGAACTCCACAAAAGGCAACAAAAGTAGTGAGAAGCCAAAGAAGAAAGCCCTGGATCAAAGTGCAGGACATGGGAAACCAGGAGTGAACAAAACAAACCTATCACAGAGAAAACTGGACTCATTTACAAAAAGCACTGACAACAGCAATGCTACTGTGAGTCTGTCTAAGTTATCTGACAAGTCTCTGAACAAATTCACCCCTGCAAAGAAGGACACTGTCAACATTTGTTCTAGTTCTGAGAAAGACGATGACAAGACACCATCAGGTCAGCTTCGTGGCACTCCTGTAAAATGTAGATTGGTGTTAACTCCTGTCAAGTCTCCTTACAGAGGGGGCATCAGCAGAAGCCCTGCTTGTAAAACGTCTGGTGTTAACAATGGAGGCAACAAGACCAAGAAAACTGTGGTCATTGAAGATGATACAAATGATGCAGTCATTACAAGTTGCAAGAGTCCTAAGATAAACTCTGGTAAAAAGCTTAAAATGTCTCCAAAGAGTGGGAAGGCCCAGAAGACATTAGGAGGCACAGAGGACTCTAATAAGAAGAACATGAAAGAAGGAACTGTTTCTAAAAAGCTTGTTATGTCGAAATCAGCAACAGTTGACGTTGTTAAGGAAAAGGAGCGTATGAAAGGAACTGGATCAAAAAAGACCAAGATTCCAAAACCAGAAGTTTTGGTGCGAAAAGGAGAATTAGTGAATGTTGATAGTGATTCTGACAAGGATTTTGAATCTTCTCCTCACAAGGTAAATATAAAGCATTTAATAATATTTTATTCCAACCTTGGTAATGATTTGAAAAGTGAACCTGTAGCAAAGATTTTCAGTTCTGTTGCTTGTGTATAATACTAATGTGTGTTTATGGACCAAGAGGCAGGACAGGTAATCGTATAATCCATAATGAGATCACAAGGCCAACTTCTAGCCATCTTGAGCAAACAGCCTTGGTCAGAAACGGATGATGTGAAAAAGACCAATTCATATTACTGGTGGAATATGGCGTGCAATCGTGTTTGGTCAAGATAGCCCCATCTTGAATGGGGAGCCATTAACAAAATTTGTTTCATCTAGCTTGCTCTCAGTGCAAAGCTAGCCATGTCATGAACAAGTTTTCCACCTCTAAAATGAGACACTGTCAGGTAACTTCTACCATCTTTGAGTCTTAACCACTATATTGGCAAAATATTTAACTTTTGTTGCCAAACACTGCTGGAATCAATTGTTGATTTCTAATTAAAAGCTTTTTTGCCAATTTTGTTTCTGATAAAAAAAAAAACACTTTGTGTTTTCAGCTTCAGGCTATAGGTTTATTTCTTTTTTTTTCTTTCATTTCTAAAGCTTGCAGTTAAACCAAAACAATCAAGCAGTAAAATGAAGCAAATGACGTTATTAGACCTCACGAAGAAACCAGATGATCAAGACACAGTTTTACCATTGTCACCAAAGATGAAAGCCAAGAAACAGAAAACCCTGTCTGAAATGTAAGTTTCGTAAATGAATATTGAACTAACTGGTGGCTCAATCAGATTTTTGAGTAACGATACTGTTGAACTTTGTGCCACAGAGCATCACTATTATCAGTCCAACAGAGAATTGAGCATTACTCTTACCATAGTTATGGTTGCCAAAACATGGATTATCTCAGAAGGAGAGATCTTAGGACATACATGTATTCCCCCAGTACAGGCCTTGTGCTTGGTTAGTATGAAGTTTAATAAGCCTTATACAGTGAAGGAAAAATTAATCATTGTGCTTGGGTTGTTGTAGGTTTAGTACTGCCATTCCCAAGGATAAACCTAATCAATTGATGAGTGCTTTGACATTGAAAACTACACAAGTGTCTTCTTCAAGCTGTCTTAATCTTCATACCACCTGTGTAAACCAAGCTCTTGTCACTGAGAAGAGTAATGTGGACAAAGAAAGATTGCAGAGGTGAGTTTGGTGCATTTACAGGGCTTAAAAAAGTGTTACTCTGTCGTCCGGGACAAGTAGATGTTCCCTCTGGGCAAGTAGCTTTTCATTCTCACTTGCTTGATGGGAAAGGGGTCAGGAAGTTGTTTGTTAACTATAACTATGGTTTTGAGAGCTACTTATACCAAGGGAAAGCTGGAATTCAAGTTTTTTCGAGCCCTGACTTATGTCACTGTCATTAAGGAAAAACCTAAACCATAAGCCCGTAATTATTTTGCTTCTTTCTGTTTTCCTTTACAGTTTTAGGCAGTTTAATAAAGAAAATGGAATTTTAAACAAGGTAAGCAAGTTACAATTGCTTGATATTGATGAGATAGAATCAAACTCAAGAAACAAGATTTGTAAGTAACATTTCCTTTTATTCTAAACCTACTGCAAAAGCTATACATTGCATAAGCTTAATACATGACAACACTTCATGCCAACAACACCCCTTCAAAATAGCTTTGCACACCTGGCCAGGTCACCCTCTAGAGCAACATTGCAATATAACATGTATCTGTGCTTGAATTTGAGTTTCACATAATGTTCCACTGTCTGTTGCAAAATAGACCTATTGGCAGAAACTTGAAGATAACAAGGTCTTGAACTCCAAGCCTCTTCCACTTGCTAAACCTGTGAATATGCCAAGTGGAATAACAGCTGAAATATTTGGTGAAGTAGCCATGATAGCAGACTTTGTATACACCTTCCGTGACCTTCTTGTTCCAAGGGAAACTCTGCATATCTCAATAGGTAAGTGGTGGAATGCCACTATGTCATGTATTAATGTGGTTAAATGCAATTTAAGCTAAGTTAAACGCAAACAATGCTGGTCAGCGGCCTCCCCTGTTGTGGACATACGCAGTGGTTGGGGTTTGCGGGGGGTCGCGTGGTTTTACAGCTTGGCTTTTGAGGTCAGCTCATTCTCACATGCATTCTTGCCTTTTCAACTGTGCTTGGTGACTTCGCTCCCTGCCCTCCCTCCCTTTCTGGTAAGTATGAGGTAGGTATCATGGTTCCACTGTTTTTTGCAGTGTGACGGTGCCTGGTGTTTGCCGCTCACAGGGTTGTCATGGTTACCCTACGTGCCCGGCTCTTGTGCTTGAGGCTCCACTATCTCTCCAGGCACCTTCCCTAAGCTCATCTATTGTTGATGAGTTTCACAGGAGCTTAAAGTCATGATATTGTTTAAGTCAGTTTTTGTTTTTGTATTTCGTATATTTTATCTAGATGATTTTTGTCCTCTTATTATGCCTTACTTTTTTACTCCTGTATGCCTTTTCTTGTAGATAATTTATCGCAGGCCTTGGTTGCTGGTAATGAGGGCTTTCCTCTGTTGTCCAGAATCTTGTTCATCTTTCTTCAGATTCTAATGCAAGACAGGTCAACTAAAGTAAGTTTGGAATGAATAATTGAACAGATCTTTGGAATCCTTCATCTGGTTTGAGTCTCTTCCCCTCTAGATGCAGTTTCCAAAACTTTTCTTTTTGTATTTCCTTTTCTAGTTCTACTTTATTAAACCGTTGAATTATTGATTATAAAACTTATAGATGTAAGGGAGTGGAAAGAAAAGCAATTTTCAGGCGTACCCTTTGGGAAAATTTAACTATGATGTTCTAGCCCAAAAATGGTTCTCGCTAGCCTCCAAAAAATTCATCTTGCAGTATTTCTGCAATAGGCCTTAATTTTGTATTCTTGGCATTGGACTGGAACTAGCTTGCAACTTAGGCTAATGCAGTGAGGCAAATGGCATTCATCTGTTTTTAATGATATTCCCTCGCACGAGCCTCCGTTGTAAGATAGTTCCAGTCTAAACCCGTGAATATATGGCCTATCGAATTTCCTCAAAAATGTTCCCAAGAAACTTACATCACTTCCTTATTGGGCAAGTGACGGACAGAATCCGCTAGCCTGACTGAAAAATCCACCTGCCTTGGGCTATCAGACAGGATTTTCTTTAAATAATCTATTTGACTTTGATGTTTTGTATTTTCTAGGGTCAAGAACTAGGCATGCAGCTAGCTGAAATGCCATTGACACAACAGTCAGCATCAGAGGTCTCACGACTTTACTTAAACTCAAAATTCAAGATACTAACAAGTTACAAAGACGATAAACAGCTCCAGAGAATACTGGAATCACTTCAACATGAAGATTTTTACAATCTCACTCCTGAGGAAAAGACAAAGGTGTTGTTTCTATTTTTAGCTAATCCTTTAAGGCCTTGATCAGTGTAAAACTTCTCCTTACTGGCCTCAGAGATTTCTGATAGTAGTAGTGGGGAGAATTTCCTTAGAAGTCCAGATCTATCAATTTCAGTTTGGTGATCATTTCCTGTATGTATGATTGTTACAAGGCATGCATATGTTTTTATGATTTGAATTGACATATTAAATTCTTATTATTGGTTTAAGTTGATCAGTATAAAATAGTTAAATCTCATGTCTGTATTCACATACATGTATATTATTTGTTAGTGGCTGTTCACCTTACCAACATATTTCAAACTTGATCCTTATTTCCTTGGTGCCCTGTTTAATGTAGATCCTGGTGACCCTTTGTCATGAAGTTTTATCGTCAGATGCCATGGATGACTATATTGGAAGTCAACTCACTGAGGCCACAGAGTTAAGGTACAGTTGTGTTTGAGACTGGTTTTCACTGCTGACAGAATCACATTTAGTGTTCCTTTGGGCAAGTGTTTTTTTGTGGTTGAAGCAAAGACTAAGACTTGATAAGTGTATTGGCCAAAAGCCAGTGCTCGGCACTCCAGATTGAGCAATTGGGGTTTTAGCACTCACTGGGGGCATTGCTTTGCATTCTTGGGCAGCACACTTTACTCTGGCAATATGTTTCTCCACCCAGGTATATAAAGGGTTACCAGCAAATTTAATGCTGAGGGTAACCCTGCGATGGACTAGCACCATCTGGGGCAGTACAAATACTTGTAGTCACTTTGTGCTACAAAACAGGAGATTATTATAGGCCTGACAGACTACTAGACCCAAGTGCAGTCTTAAGCTAAGGTCATGGGTAATAACTGTCAAAATCCCAATGGGTGTTGATTGAGGCTCAAAACTACTTGATGTAAATGATCAATTTATATGTAATTCTTATTCTCTAAAGAAAACAAAAGAAAGCCAAGCAGAAAGAAAAGAATGATAAAATAAGAGAAGAGAAAGAGAGACAGAAGAAAGAGAGAGAAGAACTGCTAAAACAGAAGGAAGATGAAGTAAATAAAAAGGTAGATGCGGTTATTTTATCATTAATCCCATGATGTTTTAAAGATGGATTCATCTTTCTGAGAGTCATATATTCTGCAAGTCGGAATGGTCAGGGAAAAAACATTCTTCAAGGTCAGGGAAAACTTGGGAAATTTTATTTTGAGTCAGGGAAAATTGACATTTTGAAGAAACATCGTGGAAAATTGACATAATTTAATACATCTGATTTAATACCATGGAAGGCTGTGACCTCAACAATATTTGTCCTTAACGACGAAGGAACATTTGTTGAAAACGTTTTAATCTTAATGAATGAGAAGAAAGGACAGCTGTAAGTTCACACTAGAAGCCTCTACTATATCTGTGATTTTATATTTGTTTGGTTGGGAAATTGTATTTTTATCAGAGAAAAGTCAGGGAATTTTGAAAGTGATGTCGGTGGCAACCATGATTTCTTGTAATATTAGCTATGAGGATTCGGTTGCACATCAAGGAAATGTCCTTTAGTTTATTTTTTTTATGTCTATGTTTTATTAAGCTGATAAACCACAGGGATGGCTGAAATTTTATGAACAATAAAGGTGTGTTAAAGCAGTGTTAATGTTTCATTTCACACTCAGATTATTTCTTTTTCCTTTCAGCAACTAAAGGTGAATGAACTAAACAAGAAAGGTAGTTTTCTAGAATCTTATTATTGTTTGGTTGTTTAATTAATGATTTGCACAATCACCAGGTATAAAAGCATGAGAGAAGGTCCTTTTTTTAATAAAGGCTTTATTGGGTTTCAGTTATCTTATATACATAGGGAAAAAAAGAATAATAAACGAAAGAAAAGGTATGCTACCAAAGGGACAAGCACGAACGAAACCAAAGGACCCATGCAAGGTGCCACCCAGGTGGAAAATTTGGTTCAAAAAGCTAAAAATTACACAATTATATCAGCATATCGGAATATCAAAAGGAAAAATTTAGTGTGCGCTGTGAACGATGGCATGCGCACGATCTTGCAAATGACCAAGTGTACGGGCGTTCCACGTCAAATGTTGTTCGCAAAAGGCTTGTCAGTGCCACCTTTCACTGTATTCCACACTGAGCAAGAATATAAATTATGTAGCTTTCATAGAGGTACCCAATTTGTGACTTCATCCTTCTGTAAGTGTAGGCTATGGGAAGAGCTATTTGGAAGTTTTGAAAGCTAGTTAAATAATTAAATTATGTTGAGTTTCAAGATTAAAATTGCATTTTTAGGAGAGGAACTGGGAAGTCAACAGAGTTTTAAGTTGTCCACTGAAAGAGTCATACAATATTCACATAAAAATGTGAGATTTGCTAATAGAGTGTGTATTTGTGTTTGTGTAGAAACTGGGCCGGAATGTGGCAATGTAGAAAAAGTCAGCCTCCTCTCAGGAACAGAGACGTCCAACAAGAATGTGGAAAAGAAAATAGCAAACGCTAAAATAGAGATCCCAGCGAAGGAGCAGAATAAAGAAGTGTCTGAAGTTGTTAAGACTCTGAGAAAACGAAGAGAAGATATGGCAGGCAAAGATGAAAAGAAACTGAAAGAAGAGAAGGAAAGGTCAGCAATTGAGAAATATACTTGCAGTCATCATAGAAGTGGAATACATTTCCTCACTCAGTACAGTGGAACAGTCATCTCGTTATTACGGCCAATTTTGGTCCCAGCGAAACGCCCATACACTTTTTTTTTTTAATAAGAAAACCCCATTAATGTGGCCACCCCTTAAATATCAACCTGTATAATCCTTCAGTCAATTCACACCAATCGTGAAATTTGACCCTACCCCGTTAACACGGCCAAAAATGTTCATGGCCCATTGGTGACCGTGTTAACGGGGTTCCACTGTACTGCTATCACATTGCTATGGTAAAGGTAAAGTCTGTAGCATGAAGCGACTAGAAGTATTTCTACTCCCCCCTGGATGGTAGTCCATCGCAGGGTTACCCCCAGCATTAAGTTCGCCGGTACCCATTTATACACCTGGGTGGAGAGAGGCACTGTGAGAGTTAAGTGTCTTGCCCAAGAACACAACACAATGTCCCCGGCCA
>Ga0126339_10004358_pt1 | contig 10446 bp, 5 predicted proteins | sample OrbTmetagenome_2_FD_92532 | JGI IMG/M metagenome (GOLD analysis project Ga0126339, IMG submission 92532) | Coral microbial communities from Petempiche,Puerto Morelos, Mexico - Orbicella T R C metagenome | ecosystem: Host-associated > Invertebrates > Cnidaria > Coral | place: Petempiche,Puerto...
AAAAATGTAACGGGCACCGTAAAAAGTTTAAAAAAGGATCAATAACTTTAAAAAACGCGTGGTTACCCCTATATTTTATGTTATGAAGTGGAAGTGGCAAGCCTATTCAGCACGTGATTAGTTTCTGGTCGTGAGCAAAAGATATTTAGACTGTATTTTAGCTGAAACAGAGGAAGTCTGTCAGAGACGCTAAAAGTGCTGTTGCAACGATTTTGCGGTTATTAAAAACATACCAAAAATGGTTTTTATGTTACCATTTTCCATGTAGTTTTCAGATCTTTATAAATGTGTTTGCTTTTCTGTATGTAAAGGCGTATTCTAAACAAAGTTGTGAAGAAATATCCTCTACTTCTTTTTTCAGAAAAATGCTGATGTCAGCATTTTTGTTGAGATTCAAGGCTAATTATCTCGGAAAAATGTGTGGCTACCCTATTTTTACTTTGTGGAGGAATAAAACACAAATAGCGGTGATAAACATATTAAACTCACGCATTTTAATAACTTGACGTTTCGTATGCTACGCAACATACATTACAAGTTCAGTTTAAGCAGGTTTACTGATTTAGATGATTGCGAAATTTGATCTGAGAAAAAAAGATAAATTCATTTTTATAAGGCGTCGTTTTTGGCGTTCGTCGGATCTGACGGCGGTTTCAAAGGAAACTGAAAACATGAATATTTCAGTCCTTACCCAGCAAGATGAAATGAGAAGCCACTTTGACTTGATGTAAGAAGCTAAAAACATAAACTTGATAAGGTTTTAATCTCAGAGCAATTTAAAGGTGCTTCTCATTTCAAGATTTATCCAAGGGCGAACGCAATGAAATCTGTGTGGCTTTTAACTAGCCGCCATCTTGGTGAGGTGAATCCGTTGATTTACGACATTTACCATCTTCTCGATCAAATTGGCTGAATATGGCGATCAAAAGAATAGAAGGGGCTATTGATGACCAAGAAAAGATCGAGGTACTTAACTTGGTCTTCTCCTGTGATCACATATTTTAGCTTAGCTACCTAAATCACTGTGACAACTGTTTCACAGCCGAATTATTGTTCCCGCACCCAGGGACAGGGATCTAGATCTACAGAGGTCTATTCTTTGATTAGTAACAACAATTATAACTTCAAATCCCTGACCGATTATCTCTGATTAAACAACAATCAAATAAGGAACATGTTTAGCTGAAAGGAAAACACGAAAATAATAACTAACATTCAGTTACCGAGAAAAGGGATGTTGTTATTTCGAGTTAAACAATACCGCCGGAGTAGAACCTTTGTCTCTTTACAACTCTGTTGCTTTGTTAGATTACCGAAAGATACGTGAAATTAAAAGACTAATAAAACCATATAAATCTTATTGACTTACCTGAGATTCGATTAGCACTAGAAGCGTCAGATGAAATCCTCATAAAGAGTAACAATAGCATAATAGTGTTGAACATTGAAACGCAAATATCCTGCGGTGAAAGTAAATAATAAAACGCTATCATAATTTTATAACGTTTGCTAACACGGTTCGATAGAAAGCTCTTTGTCGGTGCGATTTCCCGCTTAGCACAGTCCAGCTGATTTGATATTTCAACTCTTAATAGTTGCGGCTTTTGCGACGAACGAGAGTAGGGTGATTAAAGTTTGAATGATATGATTCCAGCTAACTTACGGAAGTAGTAACTTTGTTTTGAATATCAACAAGGAAAATCGGAAAAGGCGCGGTTTAAACATGAGATACTACGCAAGGAGGATTTCCGGTTGAAGAATCAATACTCTTGCCCATAGAAATACTGGTTTGATTCTTAAGGATTGAAACCACTGTGGAAAGTTTTTCTTTTCTATCTGAGGAGACGGCTTGTATGCCGCGATAGTTGGCTCCAGTTCGACAATGTTTCCAATCGGCAAAAGTACGCAGTTTTTAAACGCTTTTGTTTAAATATAGATACCACGCAAGAGAGCATATTTGTTGGGTTTGTTTCTTCTCATGTCCATCAAATTTTTTCCTGTTCTTCGGATTGTGCGTTTTGTTATTTTCACTGCATCAGTATGGCAACTCCTTACTGACCTTACTTAGCAAAAAGGTTTCAAGTTGAATCGCCGAGTATAGCATTAATGCGTGAGACTAAAATCATACTAGAGTGCCAAAACCAGGAGGGACCTCCCAAAACCAAAACTCTATTTTCAAAACCTCGCAAATATCGGAAAAGACGTTTGTTTTATTTTAAGTCTATTCTCCCAAATTAGAAATAGGGTTATGAGATATCTATACGACTTACAATTTCCAGAGATAAATTCAAGAGTTGGACATTTTGATTGGTCAAAAAAACTCGGCTTACGACGCTATAGCGCAGCCAGATTACCGAACGTTAAAGAAAAAACGTTCTTTCAATAAAGTTTCGCAACTAAACACTGAGAAATGTGTGTGGATTAAGAAAACGAATTTGTACCTTGACCCGGAAAGGCTCCAAGATACGATTTCAGTATCAATGTGGTTTCCTCAAACAACAGGATGAAAGTCATGTATTTTTTTCTTCAGTTTAGGACTGCTGCAAATTTGAAATGAAAGTGCGACTTTTGCAAAATTTTCCTGCTGGGACCAAATCAAGTTTAATGAACCTATACTTAAACCAGAAAAACCAGAATAGCAGCATATCGCCAACCACTTACTGTTAACGTCTTCCAGCTGAAAAACTAGCTGTCATCTGTCGAAAATTATACTGAAATCCAACTGTAAACATGTACCTGCAGATGGCATCGTGCGCGCGCAAAACAAGTGCGAGATACGCAAATGTTTTACTTACTGGGGAGGTGACGGGAAAAATGTAACGGGCACCGTAAAAAGTTTAAAAAAGGATCAATAACTTTAAAAAACGCGTGGTTACCCCTATATTTTATGTTATGACGTGGAAGTGGCAAGCCTATTCAGCACGTGATTAGTTTCTTATCGTGAGCAAAAGATATTTAGACTGTATTTTACTGAAACAGAGGAAGTCTGTCAGAGACGCTAAAAGTGCTGTTGCAACGATTTTGCGGTTATAAAAACATACCAAAAATGGTTTTTATGTTACCATTTACCAGATACGATTTCAGTATCAATGTGGTTTCCGATGCCTAATGCCCGGAGATTAGGCTGAGAGCACAACATGACTGACATTTCAGGCTACCGATTCACCCGCCTCCTTGACAAAACCACACGGGACCGAGAAACCGCTTAACTTGAAAATAAAGATTTAAATAGTAACGATGTCCTAGCAGCAATTTCAGTGTATTTTTGGTACACTTTTCGTTCATTAACCTCGGCAAAAAAGTGCGACTTTTGCTGAAACTAAGCACATATCACAAACATTTTGGCAGAATGACTGATTTTGTTTTGTCCGTCCGTCCGTCCGTCTTTTTTAATCTTTCCCTATGTTAGTAATTGCTTTTTCACTTCTGGGTTAAAATCATTGTTTTTGCGGAATTTTTGAAGCTTCCTTCAATAAGATTTAAATGTTGCTTTTCTCAAACTTGAAAACAGACGGTGTGTTGTTTCGCCGAAAGAAAACACGGTGTTCTTTTTCTGCCGGAACAGCGGACCAGGAAAGGTCAGGGGAGAGATTGGCTTTTTTTTTTTGGGTCACTTCCTGTCGTCTTCTTTTTCCCTTTTAATGTTAGAAGAACTATTTCCTTCTATGGTAAAGGAACATCAATGTCATACAACAAATGAATTCGGTGAAAACCCTATGATACAAAAAAATTGTTTTCGACAAATGAGACAAAACTGTTTGCTGGCTTCGTTTACTGTCACAAACAAAATATATTTGAGGTCTTATTATTGGAACATGTACTTAGGTTTGAAGGTAAAAGTTGTAGAGGATATTAAACGGAGACGCGAAGATATATATGTTATTTGCCGGTTGGGAGGTCCATGTCGTGAGTTTAAATCATGAATTCATTTATTTTTTCCTCTCTCTCTCAAATCACTTTTATAATTGTGGACCTTTTGCGAGAATCAGGTCCGCGCTTAGAACCAATCATATTGCAGGATTCGTTATCGTGTCCGCTTGGAAAAAGATAAAAAGTATATTTTCGAGTAAAATCGTATTTTTAGCACGGTATAATAAAATCATATCTTCAAGCCACCGCGCCGGTGCATTTTCTTTTTAGTATGTAGACAAACTGACTGTTTGCGAAAACAACCGTCAAAAAGCGGGAAATGACGTCATCAATATCATCACAAGTGAATATATGGCCGGTAATAAGCCACTCGGGTCCCGGATGTACTTTCATTTCAATGGGTCATTTCCGAGTTTCCTTGTGCCTCTGTTTCAAAACGAGTCTTCGTGCAAAACCTTTCTTATGAAAATGATTTTGATTTGCGTGAAAATGAAGCTGTGGGCGGATCTCATTTTCAAATGAATGATTTCGCACGTAAACTCGTTTTGACACAGAGACAAAAGGCAACTGGCCTATTTGACGAGTGGTGTACTTTCTGATAAAACACTCGTGCCTATGTAATAAAAGAGGATATTGTTCGAGTCCCTTTTTGTTGAACCTAATGTTTTACGCGGACTACCCCACCGACACAATGCCAGGTGCTTTCAGCACAACCAAAGCCTTCCCCCTTTTAGTTGTGAATCTTCAACTTAACTGTAAAAGACGTGAACTCAACAAAAGAAGCAAACAAACTAAAGCTGGCATGTTTCCTGATAGCTTTTTTATCAGAATTTTCATGTGATGTTTTTTGTTATATCCGAGATCACTGCTGGTACCTGTGTATCAATTGATAAGAGACACATACAGATAAACAAACTGATATGATTAATATATGATCTGACCAGTGACCACCAAATGTTATATACTTTAAATTTGAGTGATCTAGTGGACGAGGCCTGTTGGTCTAGTGGCATGATTCTCGCTTAGGGTGCGAGAGGTCCCGGGTTCGACTCCCGGACAGGCCCAGAAAATTTCTTTTTGCGACGAAGAGCTCTTCTCAAGTTGTTTAATAGGTTAATATTCAACCTCGGAAACGTGGCATGAATAAAAACTCATTCTATCTCTTTTTTCATTTAAACTTGTTCATTCCATTGCAAGATCTAAGTGCTACAGCGCATCTTGTCAGCCAGCAAAAGACTAGCTCCTTCTTCACTCAATAACAGGCGTGCTCCCTGTACGGCAAACGGGGTTCCATCTGTGCACAATTCCGGTTTGATGTCCACAGGAAAGTGTAGATAAATGCTTAAAAAACCCTCCACATTACTCTAGCAGTGCTCTTCAGGATAATCAGTTAGCCAGTAGAACACCCCTGTTAGCTTGAGTAGAGGCTTTTCCCCCTACAGTTGTACCAACTGGGGTATTCAATGAAATGGGGCTCTGTGTTTTGTTCATATCCTCTCGAGGGCTAGAAAAATATAATAAAACAAGAGATTAGGGTAAAAATGCCATCAACGTTCTTCCCCATAGAAAGAGAACTCATTGTCGTTTGCGAGAGAAAGTCCTTTTACCGTAGCCTGCGTAGCAAGCGTATAAAGGGGAGGAGAGCCGGGAGGAACTGAAGAGAACTCCTCCGTTTTTTTCCCCGAATTCTCTTTCTCCTCCCCCGCCCCCTCCCCTTTATACGCCTGCTACGCAGGCTATTTCTCCGACAAGCACAGAACTGGAAAAATCCGGACACAAACTTGAAAGGGCGGCGATCATTCATAAATGCTGCTCAGCCGAAGAATCCCATCAGGGGGACTAGAAATACTCCTGGTTGCTTCATGCTACAGAAACTGGGATAAGCTCCGGCCTGATGGTTCACTTGGCTCTTATGCAGACTTACCTCCATAACCTTACATATTAATTGCAACTTATCCATTAAGTGTGGCAAATCAAAAGAACATCAAGCTAATAAAGTTCCAATTGTGGCTAGTTTCTTTTCCGGTATGTACGCATAGCAGACCTATTTTACCCTCGGGATCCCTCGGGATTGACATAGGTTCGAATTTAGAAACCGCTGGTCAAAGAGAATACGCCATTCTAGGAATCTTTGATATGTCCTACTTTTCAGGACCGTCACATGATTTGCACGCAGTCTTCTAGCTCTATGATGGAGGGTGTAAAGGTGGTTGTTGTTGCCTTTTTTCTCGCGTTCCTCGGCCTATGTTCCTCCAAACCGGAAGGATACGTTTTTCTAGAACACAGGCATAATGTCGAAGCTTGGCGAGAGGACGGCTGGGAGAAGCATGATCGACTTTCACCTTCGGAAGATGTTTTCCTTACCTTCGCCCTGAAGCAGAGCAACTTGGAATCACTTGAACGTTACTTCTGAGAGGTTTCCGATCCACGATCTTCCGAATACGGCAATCACTTTTCCTTATCCAACCTAACAAGGCTTATAGCACCATCTCAAGCGACTCTTGCAGCCGTCAAGGCGTGGCTGGGAAGACATGGAGTCCGCCCGAGCGACTGTATGACAGTGCTCACGAAAGATTTCATGACCTGCCAAATGTCTTGTGAAGCTGCAGAAGCAATACTTGTTGGAGCGAAGTTTTACCGTTTCAAACACTCCAAACTATCGAGGCCTGTTATCCGCTCGGTGGAACATTATTCTGTACCAGCAAGTGTCGCTTCTCATTTAGACTTTGTAGGCGGGGTGCTACATTTCCCTGCGGTCAATGGTCCATCTTTCTCTAGGCTTTCTGAGGAGGAGATTGTTGACAGTATGGAATCTTCCAAACCACAAGACAAGGACCAGATACACATCGGTGTGTTCCCAAGTGTTTTACGAGAGCGCTACAATGTCTCTGATACTGTTGGCACTCATCCAAACAACAGCCAGTCTGTGGCTCAATTTCTGGAACAGTACTTCAACCCTGGGGATTTAACAGAGTTCTTTACTCTCTTCGGCAGTTCCTTCAAACATCTGGAAAAAATGACGGAAGTGATTGGCCCAGACAGTGGACGTTCTGGCATTGAAGCGAGCCTTGACACGCAGTACATAATGAGTATTGGCGCTATGGTACCAACTTGGTTCTGGAGCACTGGCGGACGCCATGAATCACAAGAACCCTTTTTAGAGTGGCTTGTAGATGTGAGCAATCATCCAAAAGTGCCCTGGGTACATAGCGTCAGCTACAGTGACAATGAAGATACACTTGATGTAGATTACATGAACAGAATCAATGTGGAATTCCAAAAGGCTGGTGTTCGAGGCCTCACTTTTCTTTTTGCAAGCGGCGACAATGGGGCTGGTTGCAAAAAGAAGAAATTCCGTCCTATGTATCCTTCATCGTCTCCCTATGTTACCACAGTTGGTGGCACTGCATTTAATGATCCATTCACTGTGTCTGGTGAATACGCCTATGAAATTAGTGGTGGAGGGTTCAGCAATGTATTTCCCCGCCCATCCTATCAAACAGATGTAGTTGAAAATTATCTGAAAACAGGTCCCCACATTCCCCCGACTTCATACTTTAATCCAAATGGCCGTGGATTCCCTGACATTGCAGCGCTGTGTAATCACTTCTGGATTGTCAATAACCTAGTTCCTGTGCCAGGTGTGATGGGAACTTCAGCCTCCACCCCGACTGTTGCTGGTATCATTTCCTTGATAAATGATGCACGTTTGAACAACAACAAGTCCCCCTTGGGTTTCTTGAATCCGTTCTTGTATCAGAATGCGGCAGGAATGTATGATGTCACAACTGGGCACAATGAAGGCTGTCTGAGTGAGGATACTGGGTTTTATGCCGCAACTGGCTGGGATCCAGTCACTGGTTCTGGTAGTCCAAACTTTCCGGCATTAGTGAAAGCTGCTATTAGTAACCAGTGAGGTTTGAAAGAAAGTTCCATGAAGTTTTTATAGGTCCACTTTGTATTACCTGGAAGCATACAAAGCTTGCAAGGAATTACAATAAAAGTTAATTAAGAGAATTTTTATTCAAATGTTCAATTATATCATGTCTTAAAATGAGGATTGAAAATATCCAATTTGATACCTTGTAGCTGGTGTGGGAAAATTAGTAAATACATTGTTTGTACTAAGATTGCTAATAAAAAGAAATTGCAATTTCATTGGCTTTGTGCATTGTGCTTCATTTCAACTTACTAATTCCTCCTTTTGCGGTGTTCAATCCTCACCAGGATCTTTGCATTATGTTCCTGGGCAAGACACAGTTCTCTTGAGGGTGTTTTTCACAAGTACATATGCATGAGTGTAACATAAGCTGATGCAGTATGATGCTGTTTAGGAGCTTTTACTTTTGAACTAAAGTGCAGGGGTGGGGTGGGGCATTGGACTCTGGATTGGGGGGTCTGGGTTCAAGCCCTGGCGGTGTTGTGTTCCCCAGTGCCTGTCTCCAACCAGGTGTATAAATGGGTACCAGGGAGGAGTAGAAATTCTCCTAGCCACTTCATGGTATGAACACTGGACAGATAAGCACAGACCTGATGGGCTAATGGGATCAAACGCTGATAAATTTTCAGCGCGAAAGAAACTTTGTTTTCATTTGACATTTACTCATCCTCGGATGTCTTGTGACAAAGTTGAAGGGCGGAGGAAATGCATGAGAGTGAGAGAAAACACTTTGTCTCTTATTAGCTAGAGGTTTTTGTTTATTTTTAATAATCTCTGAGTCATCCTTTTACCTCTTCAAGTTTGCCAGTTACCCTGCGAGCAGTCGGTTTCTCCTACGCTGAATGCTCGGCGTAGGAGAAACCAACTGCTTGCAGGGTAGCCAAAGTAAAATTAGCAGCACAAATTCTTTTCTTTTCTTTTTTTGTAACAATGATCCTCAAACAAAATATTTGTGTTCAAAGAACTGCTAAAGAGTTTGGAATGGTGACTGCAGGAGTACAGCTACATTGTCGCGTACACTGTTAAAGTTGCTCCACTGTCTGTGCAGAATACTGTCTTTGCAGCAAATTTGAGTCTTTTCGTAATACTGATGAGGCATAATCGTCAGTAACCAAGGCCTGGAGCTCAATAATTGTTTTTGTGCCACAAGTCTGTGGTAAATTACCGTTTTTTGTAAATACAAGGCTTGAGACTGAGGCCCTCCAGCTGGGTTGATGGAACTAACTTCACACAATCCTTACTCTTGATGAAATCAAACATCACAAACATCTTGTTTGTAGTGTCCTAGGAGGTACAATACACCAATATATTTAGCCTGTGAACCTAAGTAGGCATGTGTGTGTTCTCGTAATGATACTCATCACCAGGACAGACATTGATTTAAACCAAATCTCTCTTTACGAAACAATCTGATTGAAAACCAAGAAGTATAATTTCAATTTTGACAGGAACCAATTGTTTAAATGTTAAGGGCCCATAATATGTATGTGTTACATTGATGGCATGATGGAGCACACATTGACTAAATTGTTACTGGCTGATCAGACATGCAACTGAAAATTTTCACCTGGCTTGTAATGGAGTTAGTAGTTATTGCTTAAATTTAAGGGCAACATTTTTCTGCTCTGCATGTATACAGTCTATAGATATGGTACTGGGCGAAGATGGTACATGTAATTTAGCACAAAGCCTAATTTCCCTTTCTTATCGATTGCAAACAGTCTCTTGCTTGAAAATCTGTGAGGAAGAACGCAAAACAAGTGAGCATGCGAGCAGGACTGCGAATGTGACATGCAAGTAGCACGTGGTGAAGCCCCGAGTCATGAGTAGCATGGGTGTTGGAAGACGAGTAAAAAGAGATGCCCGACACCTGTGCTACTCATGGCTTTGCATGTCACACTGACCGCTCACTTGTGTTGTGTTCTTCTTTACATTCTTCCCCATGGAATTTTAAGCAATAGAGAGACTGCTCACAGTCTATCCATTACTGGAAAGACATACCTCATTTTGCAGTTTATATCCCAGTTTTGAGAGTGCCTTGGTAAATTGTGCTGTGTCATTTATACGACTGGCCACTTCAGCAACTTTAAGAATACCCCTATCATAAGATTAACAGCATCACACAAGATCATGAGTACCTGGCAATCCAACAGTTTAGGCTGTGACACTGGAATACGACATAATGATGCATAAATATACATAATATTTACCATCATTGCTTTTATCCTAACAAGTCAACCTCGCATGAAGACCAAGTATTTGTCTAAAGATATGTGTACAAATGAGGAGCAAAGAGTCTCTACTGTACCCTGGTTTGAGAACTCTATGAGCTTCTCTCAAGAAATCCACCAGGTTCGTTCCCATCAAGGAAAGACAAAACACAGCGACATCAACACTTGCGGAGCTTAAGGGGACCTGGAAAAAGACATTCAAAAGTCTTAATTAAGTTCCAATAAGGGTATTAGCTTCATACTAACAAGCTTAACCAAGGTTAATAACATTGTCTGTCAGGATTTCTCTTCCACATTAAATGTGAAAATTATTACTAACAAATCTGTCTTCCCTGGGTGTTGGTCACCTGTGTGAATGCATCTGTAAATGCACATTATTATTATTATTATTATTATTATTATTAT
>Ga0126339_10004359_pt1 | contig 10444 bp, 6 predicted proteins | sample OrbTmetagenome_2_FD_92532 | JGI IMG/M metagenome (GOLD analysis project Ga0126339, IMG submission 92532) | Coral microbial communities from Petempiche,Puerto Morelos, Mexico - Orbicella T R C metagenome | ecosystem: Host-associated > Invertebrates > Cnidaria > Coral | place: Petempiche,Puerto...
GCCAACAATTTTTTTTTGATGGTGGGAGATGTGGTGGGGCTTTTGGTTAGTGTATGATATAATGTGATAATAATAATACATATTGTGGCCTGATGGAAACACAAGAAAACGTCTGGGAGAATTCAAAAGTTATGTAAACCTGCACCACATGTGAAGGGTTACTCTTTTCAACTCTCCCAAACTTTCTTCAGCTTTTGCACTGGACGACACTAACAAGAAGTGACCATTTCTTTTATAAAATAGGGCTTGAAGAAAATCCAGCAAGTTATAAGATATAACCTTATCATAGCCACATGCAAAATAACTACACAACCCTTCAAAGTGTACGTTATATGATCAGCATTTTATACCAGTTCTAGCTAATTAATGATATCAGTATATAATAATACATTAATAAGCTAACAGAAAATGAAATAATTTATCTGCACGAATGAGTAGTTCAATTTCAGCTGGTGTTGTGATGTTACTTGAGGTATAAAAGGCAGACAAGTTTAGAAAACTTCATTGAAAGGGACAGTTATTTTGTGGAGTATGTTTGCGATGTTAATTACTTCTTCCTAATTTGTTTGGAGTAAAAGTAGTCTGACGGAAAGTATTCTTTTGAGTCTGAAAGTGTCACATAGACTTTGTCTTCAACAACTTGCACTTGATGGACTCTCTGTACAGTTCCTTTAGAACATAATTTGGGTGGCTTCTTGAAATCTTTAGGATCAAATGAGAAATGCAGGCCCTCTCCAGTGTCCAAGGTTATCCTCTGTTTGTGGTATGGACAAATGATGCACCAATGCCCACCAACGTCCTAATAAAAGTGAAATAAAAATGACATACATTTACATGAGTGGTTTATTTAAAAATTGTCAGCAGACAGGCAAGTGGTTAGTGCAGTAATAATAATAAAAAATATTATATGGCATGATAGGTAGCCTTGAGGTAATTTTGAGTGTTCTGATTGATTCTTTCTTGGTCTGGATTTTGCATTATGGACCATGGAAATCAGGTCATAAGCTGTGTATTTTTTGCTTTCGAAAATCCGAAAGGTCAAGGCCCAAGTGCCATATAGTAAACTACTCATTCACCCAGCTTGCTTGAGCTCTACTGGGGGATATTGTCCCTCTGTAATTTTTGTATGGACCCCACTGTGATCGGTCTGTACTGTCACAACAATTGGCCAATATGCCCTAGGACGACCCTCGCACTCAGTCAGTAAGAGGTTAATATCCAGTTTATTTCTGTCTGGCCCCTCCCTTCGTCATCCACTCTGTCCACTAGTTTGTTTGTTGGTGTGTACATCATACAGGGTCTGGGAATCAGGCCACTGAGTGACAGGTGAGATTTGGGCCTTAATTCCCATCATGTTACACAAAAATGTGCCAGCTGAGCAAAGGAAAAAAAACATGGCAGCTGTACAATTATTAAAATGTTTCAGTCACACAAGTTGCAGAGGAAAATTCCTGGCAAGATTCGAGATAGAGAGATAGAGGAATGAGGAATTCAATGTCACCTACTTCTATATCACCTTCCTCTAAAGGACCTCCAGCATCTTAAAGAAATGAGTTTCTATTAGTCTTAGCACTCAAAATATTGTGCAGTTCGAGAAAATTTCCATACTCCACCCACAGAAGAGATTGGAGTTTCCTGGGGGTGGGGATAGGGGTACTCTGCAAGACCAACACCTGTAAGAAGCTTAACTGGAATTTCCAGAGGGGTGGGGTGGGGGTCTTAGAAATAATCACTTCCGTGGCAGAGGTATGGATATTTTCTGGAACTAGACATTCGGTGTGAAGACTACATTTACGAAAGGAATTCCACAAAATCACTCTAACTTAATCATTTCCATACAGTGACAGAAATGAAATGATATAGGGTATCAAAAATGCAATGTATGTGAGGTTCGGTAAAGATAATGGTGTCAGAAGTTGACCAGCTTGTCATCAGCGTAGGACAATTGCAACTCAGTAAACAGTGGATCTGACCAGATGCAAGCTAAGAGGTCCAAAATTTGACGGTTCAAAGTCCTGTATTTTGGGACTCTGGATTTTCTTCCAAGATTCTCCAACTGCAGCACTGGAGAACAAGCTGATCAACACCTCATCAATATTTTTATAGTTACATTACTCTGGCCCAATCGACAGTGCAGAAAAACAGTCTGTTTTAGTCATCTTTTTTATATGTTGAAAGACTATGATGTTAGCATACCAAGGTTGAATATGCAATTCCAGAAAATATCCATACTCCCCTTACAGAAGGAATTGGAATTTCCTAGGGGTGAGGAGTTCTGTAAGACCAAAAATTTAAAGAAGTGTATGAAGCTTAAATTGGAATTTCTAGGGGGGTGTTTTTTTGGGGGGTGGGAATCCCTTATGTGGGAGAGGTATGGATATTTTCTGGCCTACACAATAAATTAGGAGCCAAAAAGGTAGATATATATTTGACCATATTTATTTAACCAGATTAGTCCACTGGTATAATTTTTGAATACTAAGTTTAATCTTTTCCTCTGGAAAGATTTCTACTGTAAATGTTTACTGACAGTACTTACGGTAGCAATGTTGGTCCATTGCATAAAATTGCTGGTTATGATAAAATACAACAATATCCCTGCCATTCACATTGGATTTCACTTTTTGTTTTTCCACAAAATCCTGCTTAATGCCAACAAAGACAGGTGAAGTGAGGCCACGTTCTTCTTGAGGGATTTCTGTTGTCTTAGAACGCTCTGACATGATTAAATTTGTTACTGTAAAAACATAGACATGTTGTTTTTTTTATTACCAGGCCCACGTGAGCCAAGCGCGGATTAGAAACTTGAAAGGGGGACTGGGTACACACGGAAACTAAAATGGCGGACGAAAAGCTGTGAATTCAGAGTTCGCGTTGGGTAAATGCAGCGAAAATTTTGGGGATCTCTGGGCTCCTTCGTTGGTATAAAAAGAACTATTTTAACGTCAAGACCATTGAATGTGGGAAGACCTAGTTTCGATTCCAAAAGCATGCATAAAGGAGGTAAGGTTTAGAATTAAACAGCTGAGATAACAGCTGAACCAAGCTGATGAAAATACTCAACAATTAGTCCACAAACAGCGCGCTTTTTTGTTCGTTTTTTGCTGTACAACCTTTGGTTGTACCTTCAATACAAAATGCAGACTAGTGTTTCAGTTTATACTGAGGTTTCACGCAGCTATGACGTATTTGATCACATTTTAGCACTGAATGCAAGCTCTTTTAATATTACTGTTAAATAGTGTCAATTCTTTCTTAGTTTTAGGTGTAATAGGCTGCCTGAGATCTAAGTAATGATAAAGATGAAATATTCATTTTATCACGGGCATCAGAGGGCTTAATTGCAGAATACCCAGGCTAGCATGTACACCAACTAAGAACAGCAACTATTGTTATATACCTCGTTCTTCAAAGCACACCGATGCATGTTAATGGCTGGGCTGGGTATTCTGCAATGGCTCCCAATCCCGTGACCTCCAAAATTCTGCTGGAGTTCTCTAGCCACTTAGCCGGGGGGGAGACTCTTGGCTTACAAGCGAGGCCATTTATCAAGTATATAACAATCCTCACTGTTCATGTCTACACATGACGGCCATCTACTAGGTTTATGCATATGTATGTGACATGAAAGTACTCTGTGTGATAAATAATTAACGTTTATTAGTAAATGTTCATTATGTCATGGGTGTAGGACAAAGTGGGTGATGGATCTAACCTTTTGACATATTTTTGAGACCTGATGGTTTGCGCATTGAGTTCTGGATCAACTCCTCTGGGTTTGAGCCCTGGTTTGGTCTTTTGAACTGTGTTTTTGGGCGAGACAGTTTACATAAAATGGGTACTGGTTAATTGTGTGGTAAACCTGACAAAGTACTGGAGTGTAACCAGAGTAGGATCCTATATCAGGTGAAGTTCTGATACTGCAGTCTGCTTCTTGATACATCCTGGCGTTAAAAGACTGCACCTTGGCTTTTAGGTAGACCTCTAATAATGTCTTGTAACTATTGACAGGCATCCGTCATAAGTCTGAATTTTCAAATGATGGAGGTGGAGGTAGGAGGGGTAGAGGACGTGGACGGCATCCCTCAGGCTTGTCAGGAAAACAGATTGGCCTCTGGTATGCAAGGAAAGGACATGAAAAGAAAGCAAGAAAGGAACTTAAGCAGGTTTTAGAGTCATCGTGGAATCTCAAAAAATTTGAAAAATTTCTCTCTCCTTGTATTTCAGTAATAATGATGTAACATGGACTAATTTTTTTCATTTAGCGTGCTTTTGTTACAATGGACAGCCATCATGAGGAGAGGATAAGTCAGTTGCTGGGAGAATTAAGAGAAAATGAGAGTAGTACTAGCGTAAGTGATGACAGCAGAACACAAGCTAGTACATCAGCCTGCAGAGATTGGTGTGATGCCCCTCATGAAGAGCAGAACCGTGAACATCCTGACGAAGGATCATACACTAACAGCAGAGATGAAGGTACGCTTGGACAGCTTGGGAGAGAAGAGTAGGCAGAAACTGTTTACAAATAGACAGACCCTTTTTTTGGTAGACAGGTGACTTACAAGCCAACTGGGCATCATTGAAATCAGAACTTGCACATATGTTGTAGATAAATTCCTTCTCCAGATCAGAGTTCTTACATCAGTCTAGGGGTATTTACTACCTGTAAGGTCTACTGCAGATAGTTCCCCCTCTCACCTGTACTATTTGTCATGATGCAATGACCGTTCTGACTGGCATTCCCCAATTATACTCTTAGGTGGAGAATGGTGCTGTGAGAGTAAATCACCACGCCTAATAATATACACTATGACCCTTGGCACTTGTCTAGCAGTTCATGTTGTCAAGAATCAATCAATTTTGCCATTGCTATTACTCCTTGAAAAGTACATCAGACCTATGCACCTGAGAAGTAAAATTTAGGATTTTCGTCTTGTAGCTCTTAATAAAAACAGTGGGTGCTTATCTTACTCTAGAAATTCAAGGGATAACAGACTCAAAGTTTCATCGTCAGTTTGCAGACGAAGATGATTGCTTCCCGGATCAGGTGTATGTGTCTGATAAAGACAGAAGCAAACAATCAACTTCCAAGTCCATTTTTAATATGGATGTACCTTTGCAGCAGGACAGTGCTTTTGATCAATATTTAAAGGAAGAACAGCAGAAGAAGGTCATGTCGGGCAGTGCAAGATATAATACCATGCAGGTCTGTAGGAGAACGTCTGTTTGTATTACACTGTACATGACATACACATTCACTGACAAGGGATGTCACTGGAAAGTTCTATCCCTGTAATCACTAGTGGAATAACAATTATTCCTTTAGTTGGCAAAAATCCAATCCTTGAGAGTTCAAATTTGCCAAGAATTGACTTTAAAGAAAGTTACTTTTTATAAATACAGTAAAGCTTTCCTTTCATGTCATGTAAATTGACTGTGTATAACTGTTCATCTATCATTATCTATCAGTGCAGCTTCAACTTTAGTGTACTGCTATTTTTTCTTGTCTTGGTTTATTTCCTTTCTAGGAATTCCGTAAAAGATTACCAACATATGAGAAGAAAGAGGTAAGACAGTGTTTTTTGCTGATGGCGAATCAATTTTTTCGTCTGCAATTGAGTAAATAAGTAAATTAGGGGTGGCAAATGGTAAATGTGAGACTTTGCGAGACAATGAGACTAGCATTTTTCTTTGCGAGCCCGAGACATTTTGATTTCTTCAATTGCGAGACCGAGTCTTTAAAGTGTTTTTAATGCGAACTTAAGACGTTCAGGTTCTAAGATGTTGTGATGTCATGTAACTTTATAAAAGAAAATTAAACAAAACGGTACTTAACGACTTTCTTAGCCTTGAAAAAAATTGAGACTGCGAGATGCACATAACTGCTAAAAACTAGACTGCGAGACCCGTGAAATTTGGCGAAAATTTTGCGAGACCATGGGTTTTTAAAGGACCATTCGCCAACCTGTAAATTGTTATTTATTGTTTAATTAATCCTACTGAATGGTGTTTATAACATGTTAGGCCTGCAAATGCATTTAACCCAGTAACAGGTTTATTTATACTTTCTTTTAGGAATTACTTCACCTTATTAACTCAGAGCAGGTTTTAGTTATCAGTGGAGAGACTGGATGTGGCAAAACAACTCAGGTCTGCTTCAAACCATACTGATGCATAGTTTAGCCTTTGAATCATAGGTCTGCAATACATGTGTTGTTACACTGTATAGTTTAAAATGTAGTTTAGGTCAAAATGATTTGATATGAGCTTCAAATTATTGCAGCATTCATATTTTCTTTTTCTGGTATAATAAATAATGTTTTTGTTGTCAACCTAGGTTGATAAGTAGCGTAACCAGGATTCAGCCCAGAATGAGGAAAATTGATTTATTTCTAGTGATTATTGCAGGTTGCTCAGTTTGTCTTGGATGATGCTATTGAACGCGGCTGTGGATCAACATGCCGAGTGATCTGTACTCAACCTCGAAGGATCAGTGCTATTTCAGTGAGTTTAGTGCTTTTTACATTTTGTATTTTTATTAATTTTTCATTAACGTATGGTTAATAGATAAGTGCTCGTACTTACTAAAATTTATTTTTCACCAGGTTGCAGAGAGAGTTGCTGTAGAGAGGGATGAAGAATGCAGTGAAAATGGTAGTGTTGGATATCAGATCAGATTGGAAAGGTCTGTGCATCATTAACTAAGTTAAACTAAGCGATCAACAGCTCATTTCTCTTAACGTTTTCACTATAATTTCAAGCAGAGAGATATCGAGAAAAAGAAAACAATAACAACCAAGATGGTTTGTCTTGTTGAAGTGATAAGTAGACCTAACCTCAAAAACAATATTGTATTGCATTTAGAAATTAGAATTTGTATTTAAGCTTGAGCCTGAAACATTGAGATGCTGTTTGAAACTTGTGTGTGATAATGGCCAAGTGCGGAAGACAGTGAATGTGATAATGATGATAATGGCAATGATGGTTATGACTATGAGAGTGACAGTACTGGTGGTGTTGGTGATGTTCATGAAGATGATGATGGTGTTACAATGGATTTATGATAAATTACATTTTGATTTTACTTTTTTTAATGTTTTATGTCAACAATGCTATGGGAACATTTCCTGAAAACCTTCTTTTGATGTGTTTCTACTTTTCAGTAAGCTACCTCGGGAACAAGGTTCTATTCTTTATTGTACAACAGGAGTGCTTCTTAGATGGCTCGTTGATGATCCGTGAGTAAATTTAATTAAACGACTATGAATGGTACCTGTAAACATTGCGTGGGAGGGACTGGGAGATGACTGCAAGTTAAATTAACCTATCTTGTGAAAACCTTGGAAATGTTAACATGTTCATGTACATGTATGATGGAGGAAGTGATTTGACTGTAAAGAAACTATTGCACTTTATCCTGGGCATGTGAAACACTCACTAGTTTAATATCTACTTGAAGCTAAAAGGTAAATCAGCTACCATATTCTCATGTTTTGAATGTTACAGGCCCTTAATTGGAGTAAAATGTGGGTCAGCATAGTGATGGTAGAGGAATGCAGGAAATGGTGCACTGCACACCACACTGCAACACACTGTACTGTATGGAGCCACGCCTTTAATTCATTTCTTTTTTTTTCATTATTTTTCAGCCTTCTTCATCGTTGCAGTCACATCATTCTTGATGAGATCCATGAAAGGGATATTTTGTCAGATTTCCTCATCATCATTATCAGAGATCTTTTAACAAAAAGGTGAGTTATATTTGTACTAATAGCACCCATAGATTAGTAGAATATTTCTACTGAAGTATACTTACGGTAGTCTAATCTAATTACCAGAATGGGAACATTTTGTTGTTTCTCGGGGGTTTTGAAGGAACATTTAAAAACAAATGGATAACCAAAAGAACAAATGGATAGCCAAACCTGAGAAGAGTAAAAGTAGGGCATTCATGGTTTCTCGAATTAAAAACTCAAAAGTGTTAAATGAAAATGATGAGTGCGCATGCACAAAAATGACTTTCAGTTCGCATGATTTTTTTAAAGTGTGGATGAGAAAAAAAATTTGAAACCATCATGTGAAAGAAACAAAATTCAGTCAGAATTCTGCTAAAACAATTAGATTATTTGCTCTCAAGCTCATAATGTAATAATTAGTAAGTAAATGGTTGAACCCAGGAGTACGTACCACAGAGGCTTGTCTACTGAACTCGTACCACTGATGGTACTCCTGCAAAGGCTTGGTGACACTAGTTAGTGACACCCATGGTGCTCAGTTCCATTAATTAATATGTTAATTATTGACATGCAGTTTTTGTTTTCCATGTTTTTTCCCCAGGCCTGACTTGAAAGTGATCCTTATGAGTGCCACATTGAATTCAGAGATGTTCTCTGCCTATTTTGGTATGAAAACCATGAATATCAAACCAGAAACTGAAAACTGATTAATAAGCCTTAGAACAAGGCTTGCTGTGTCCCCTTGTGTTGGAGTAATGACACATCCACCTCTCTCACCTTCCTTTTGTTCACGGTGCCATTTGCTATATAATTTGTTTGGTTTCTTTGGTTAGTAATAATGAGTTATGTGTTGGTGATGGTAATTCTTTGTGTTTCCTCTCAAGATAACTGCAAAATGGCTCACATTCCTGGCTTCACATATCCTGTTCAAGAGCTTTACCTGGAAGAAATCATTGAAAAGACAGGGTGAGAATAAATGGGAGTATATGTGATGCATGCATATACTGGATGTATGTGTTTTCACTGGTTGGAGTTTGAAATTTGGTGTAATTATCATTATTTTATTATAACGGCTCAAATTTCAATATGTATAGTCAGGGTTTCAAGTTATTTTCCTGATACTGTACATGACTGTACAATAAATTATTGCATATGTGTAATTGTCCTATTAAAACTTTGCCCGATTTGATCAAAATGTAAGGATTGTTTGTCAAGATCTTTGATGGTCTCCAAATGGTAAGTGTGTTTAAAATCTGTACATGTATGTTCCATCAGTCCTGCTAAAGGAAATTGTAGGCAATAATTAACTATTTTAACTTTGAAATAACAAATTGACTTTTATCAAAGGATTAGGAACAATTCTTGAGTAAAGAAATTTGTGTTTTTCATGCATGTATGTATCTGTATAATTTGTCTATACTAGTCCCCAGACTTTATTTTTGAGGTGAATGCTAACTGCAAAGTCCTGGTCATGAGCTAGTGGGAAGGGTAGGCCTGTGTGCGAGGCTTAATAGCAGAGAACTTTTCTTTGCCCAAGGTATGAAGTTCAAGAAAAAGCTGCTGGCTTTGTCAGGAAACAACCAAAGTGGAAGCAGCATAGGGCTAGGGGGTCTAAAAGCTTTGCAAAAGACAGAAGGTTGGAAAAATCTACGGCATGGATGGCAGAAAGTCAGGAGGATGAGAAGGAGTTGGAATGGCAGCAATATCTTCACTCACTTAGAGACAGGTATCAATATTTGGGGCTATCTTATCTAGCCTGTTCCAGACTCGCCGTGAGTGGGGACAATCATAAAAGCGGGCAGGCGATGAGCAGGATCAGCAATGAGCGGGATCAGCGATGAGCAGGATCAGCGACCAACGCGCGGGATAAGCAACAAGTGGGATCCGGAAGAGAAAAGGAGAGGGTGGTCCTCTCCTCTTCTCTCCCAGACCACACTCATCGCCTGCTCCCTTTTTTGATCATCCCCACTGACTGAGAGCCCGGAACAAGCTAATCTTATCCCAAGAACACAGCGCAATGCCCCGTCCAGGCCCACACCTGGAGCACTTAATGCAAAACAGAATTCTAGACAACAGTCACTTTGCTCAAAGTATTTCTACGTCTGTTGTCTCCTCAGATATTCACCAAGAACAATCACAACACTTCAAAACATGGATCTGGAAAGGATTGATGTGGAACTTTTGGTTCGAGTGATAACTCACATTTCTCTTCACATGGAGGTACAGCTGCCATCTTAATATCAATTGCTGGCTACAGCATGCTTCTGCTGCAATGATTTTTTTCACTTCATATCCCGTACTTTCCCATGCAACAGATGTCTCCCAGCATTCTGTCAATTTGGCTCCCACAAAAAATAGTATATTTTTGGATTTTCTTATTGTTACTCTGGTAACTCCTTGAACAGCTTTAAGTCCAAGTTTTGACATTGCTTTCCGGGCCTTTTTTTCCGCCTTGGCTTTGTCTGGCTTTACTGACCGGTTCTTCTGTCAATCCTGCAGCAGCAGCTACATCACTCGTTATATTAGGCTGGCCAGCATCTCCATGTTGCGGCCTTGTGGGTTGTCCCTGATGGGTTGTAAACTGCAAGTTTGAAACAAAACTATGGCCAATCCAAGACACTACAAAGATCTCTGCAGTGCTACTATCATTTGGACCTTTTTTGGGCTAAATTTCAGACATCTCTCTTGCAGGGAGAGGGTTCAATAGC
>Ga0126339_10004360_pt1 | contig 10444 bp, 5 predicted proteins | sample OrbTmetagenome_2_FD_92532 | JGI IMG/M metagenome (GOLD analysis project Ga0126339, IMG submission 92532) | Coral microbial communities from Petempiche,Puerto Morelos, Mexico - Orbicella T R C metagenome | ecosystem: Host-associated > Invertebrates > Cnidaria > Coral | place: Petempiche,Puerto...
AATTCTTGTTTTGTAAAAGAGCAGGAAGTGTTGGCGTCAATACTATAAAACACTACTTCAAAAGGCTGTGGCTGGTTTCCATAGCAACCATTTTGAGTGAAACTCTAGAAATTTAATTTCTCTTTTTGAGTGCAATAGCACAGAACTGATCTTTCTTCACCATATTTAAACAAACTTTTTGGTCCATATTGAGGGTACCATACCACCTTAAGGCATATTTTACGTTTAGCGAGCGAATCAAAATGATTGCTTGTTGTCTATCTGCCATTTGCCGGGTAAAATAGACGGAAATTAGGCCGTTGTGCCAATTTAAAATTCAGCAGTAGAAACATTTTTTAGTTTTTGGTAGTGCCGTGCCGAAATAGTTTGGGCACGGTGCCAAAAATTTGACGTGCCGTGCTGATTTTTTAACGCGCGTAAATGGGGCTTTGGATTATCACTAGTGACATTCAGCCCTGCACACTTCTAAAACATGACGGCAGAATGGGAACTTTCCACTTGGTTCAGGGAAAAGTGGTTTTAATCCTTTTTTGTTGTTGCTGAGCAAGTAACTTGAAGCAAACTTGAGATGTTAAATTGATGTTTCATTTTAAAGTCTATATCTAGAAATCATCAGCAAACAACTTAATGTTCTTAGCAAAAAACGTCGGTTTTTGTCATTTTCAAACTCCCTCCTTCACTGTTGACGAGTCGCTATTTCGTGTACCATTCAAGTCAAACGGTCAGGATTTGAAGTCCTCAGGCCCCGTGTCCTTGTAGCTCGATCATTTTTACGATTTTTATACTACAGTTGTAGCTGCTGAAAAGTTTACAGAAACATATCGTTTGATGGTACAGCCACACTGGGGCCATACGTAATTGTAATAGACTGACTAATTACCGTGTAGTGAAATGAGGGAAAAAAAAAAAAAAACGCTGAAAATCGCAAAAAATGATCCCAGCTCGAAAAAAAAAAAATAGTCTTTCACAATGGCAAAATTATTTCCTGCAAAACACAAAAAATCACCGATCTGCAAAATTAAATTTCCGCATAAATTCAGCAGTTCATGCCCCACGGTAACAACCAAGTTAAAATTCAAGATAAGCTGATAAATTAATATTTGAGGAACAATAAGAACAACAGAAACTGCATATTAAAAACATGCAAACTAAAAAGATAACACGTTTCGCTGCTAACGTTATCATTTAGGGGTAGGATCAAAATCTGGCTAAAAACGTGGCGAGAACGTGACCAAAAACACGATCGTAGAATCGGCGGTAAGTTTCAAATTCCTTTGAAGGTGCTACGGCGTTCTTGTCGTCGGTTTTCGGATTTTGTTCTTGTAGAACCTCTTAATGGAAAGGAAATTCTTCAGCCTTTACTGACCTCCAACAGGAAGAAGGCATAAGCCCTAAGCAAACTGATCTATGATGATCCATCCGCATAAAATTTGATAGCCAAGCTTTTTTTTTTCCCTAAAAACCATAATGAATATTCCTCTAATTTGATATCTTTTAACTGTAGCTGCAACTGAGCTACATGAAATCCGTGATTCAAGATTTGAGCAAATTTGCTAGGAAATCAAAGAACACTTAGAGGCCTCTTTACACGGGCCTGGGTTGAATCACCGAGGAGAAGGCCAAAAATAAACACTTTGCACGAACCTTGGGTTTAACAGAGTGTGCTAAAAATAAAACCTTTACCGCAGAGGGTGCTAAAAATAAAAACTTTACACGAACCCGGGTTGTCAGTCTGTAACAGCATGTGGTTCGTTTCGAGCCTGACCCGGGTGAGCCTTTCTGCCAGCCGAAACACTTATATGAAAGAATTGAAGAAATTTCAACTCTAGCCGGGGCAACCTGAGCTTGGGCCAGGGTTACCCAGCAAGGGGGGCTGACCCGGCTAGATTAGATTTTTAATGTAAACGCTTACAAGCATTTGACTGCAAAAGGGTTACCCTTCGCGGTGATTCGAACCGTGCAAGAACGTAATACAGGCCCTCAAAAAAACGCGTAATTTTACGTTTCGTCGAGTTAGACCTTCGTCACGGTTATTATAGGGTCAATGTTTTGAGTGTGTCAAGATCATGATAAAAATAGATGACAAGGTATCGATTAGACGATACCCACTCTTCAAAAAAGTCTGAATTGATAAGCAACAAAATCTTGAAAAGGCAGTACTTTTGACGGTGTGGATGAATTATGTTAACTATTACATATTGTGGATTCGAACAAAACTGTTAAGGTTTAAAGCAATTTGTTCATTGTTCATTCGTGACTGGTTTTGAAGTCAATCTACATCAACACTATTGCACCTGACTTCCTTCTTTAAAAGTGTTTCTATTTTGATGATAAGTCGATTATCAGCGCTTGCACTTTCGGAAGTACAAAATAAAAAGCTGTTGGAAAAACAATACCCCAGTGCAGCAAAGAAAAATAAGCATAAATGAAGACAAAAAATTCTGGGATTCACTTATATTCGCAAACTCAGACATTCTGAATAGCAAACAATCAATCACTTAGGAATCACAGCGACGTGCTTACTCAATGGTTTAAAAAGGACGGACAAACGCAAAATTTTGGGGTAAACATGTTGTAAAAATAAACTAATAACAGCAGAAATGTGGTCAGATTTTTTAGATCTGTCATTCCTTATTATAAAAAAAACCGTTAATTAACTAACCGTTTAATTCTTTCCGCTTCCAATGATGATATTTTTGGCAAAGAAAATAAAGTGAGAAACCCCTGCACATCACGCGATTAATGGTCCTACAGAAACCAGGGTTTCCAAGCTTTCTGAGTTCTGTCGATTTAGTCTTAAGATTTACACAGCAGGTTACTAATACAGCTCAGAGGTATTTCGTGCTTCGCCTCAGCGGGAAACCTGTGCTCGGCGCGGAACGTGTTCGCACTTGATAATAGAGTGTTCCTAGCTGCGTGCCCTCATCTAAGCCGAATTTTCGTCTTTATCCATAATTTCAGAGCTTTCTCTATGAGATTAGGAGGCAATTACGCACTTGCGTGCAGATTTTTACGTAAAAATACATACCTTGGAAAAATTGATCTTTGAATATTAGCAGCGCCATAAAATTTCAAAATAGTATATCTTTAACTTGTGGTAACCTGTTTTAAACTGTTTTTAAGCTTGATGTGAGTGAGTATTTTAGTTCTTCGGTACATAGATTATGAAAAGGTTTCTAACTTTGTTCCATCGAAAGGTTGTTCTTCAGTTTTAAATTCTCTGGCGATGATTTGTTTTAACAAGATAGAGCTGCTTTTGAACACATTACCAGTATAATGAGTCGCAGATGGAAGCAAGAAGTGAAAATAGCCAATTCCCTCTATGAGACGCCCCTGCAGTGAATCATGGTAGTTGTATTCATCAAAACAAATATTCGGTCCAAGATGATGAATACAACTGCCAAGGTTACCTGCAGGTTCATCTCATGAGGGAATTGGCCATTCAGATTGTAAACAGCTAGGAACAAAAGAAACATCCCGTGATTCGCCGCTAGAAATGTTGAACACGGAAGAAAATTTCCACGTTTCGCTTTTGCGATAGCCTAAATGAAAACATGCATCGTGTAATAATTCAGCCATTTAAACTTCTAAAGCTCTTAACTAATTTGTAGATTATTTATTATTTCCGTTGGTTCATTGCCAGAAATCAAATAGTTTGACAAAATATGAAACCCGCTTAATGTGATTGCATGCTAGTAAAGCCAGTTTTGTTTACATTACAGCAGAGCAGAAAAGCACAAGTTCCTTCGCACCCAAAAGGAAGTGTTCCGCCCATTTTCACAAAACAGGTATGAATTCTAATTGTACAATTGAGATGGTGGCATCACAAGTTCAGTGTACTTAAGTGATAGGTTTGATTCCGCAGTTTGATTCCAGGGACCCGTTTCTCAAAGGTCCCGAAAAGTTTTCGCATCCCGGAAAGCCGTAGCAAAATCTCAAACCTTTTGATTACAGAACTGTTTTATTCACATGCTCTTAATATGAACAGAGGTTCCCTTCATACAGGAAGTTTCAGGCTATACACCTCTCTGTATTTAGGTACAGATTAACTAGAAATGGCTTTGTGGGGCCGAAAAGTTTCAGGGGCTTGCGAGAAACGGGTCCCTGGCCAGCCATTTTGTTTTCGGTTCATCTACTAATGGGTACACTCTCAACCCCCCACCATCACCGAACAAGGGTATAGTAACTTGCGGAATATGATAAATGATTTAACAGTGGATTCGTGCTTTAGCGCGCATCACCAAGTTATGATGCGCTCGCGGGAAGGGAACATAAAGAAGCGAAAGAGTTATTCGAGGAGCAGCCCAATTCTTGAGTGCTCTCTAAGTTTCCCAAGAACATCAGAACTGTATGATGTACAGCTAAAAGCAGGAATCGATTGTTTAATAACATTGTCAATTGAACTGGCTTTTATTGGAGTATGATACACCCCTGTGCAGGCCTTTCCAAACATCTTTCCGGAAATTCTCAAAAAAAATGCTAAATAAATTCGCCAAAATTTTGCTTAATATCTCGACAAACCCTCTAAATATCTCTTATCTTTGTGTTAAAAATAGAATGATTTTGAGTCAGTAAGGCCAAATATTTCAAAACTTTCAAAATTTTCTTGCAAAAGTAGAAGGAATAGAGGGAGAAGATTCAGGCGCATCGATGTTTCCAGCAGCCGCCATTTTGGAGTCGCTGCTTTAGTGCTTTTAGTAATATGGCATATATTTTTCAAGTCGGATTTACTGAAGTGCATTGTTTCTAGCATAGAACTGAGTATTGTTTCTTGCATAGAACTGAGTATTGTTTCAAGAAAATAGAGAGCAAAACAAAGGGCTCAGACCGAAAAGTATGATGACTTATGTGTAAAGAGTTTGTCAGAGCCGCTGAGGTATATGATAAATGAATTGATATGAAAATGGTTTGCCAGCCATGTTATATATTATTTTGATTTTGGTTGAACGTTTATTTAACAACAACAAAAATCTAGAATACATCTAGATGCGACTGCATTGGTTTACAATTCTTGGCACTGCTGCTTGTTTTATTACCGGTCAGTACTAGTCAAAGAATCAACAAGGTTACATCCCAAAGATCTTTACTTATAATTTACTTCCTAGAGGTCAAAACTTCGTGCACATCGAAGGACAAAACAATTATAACATTTCCCATCAGACTGCAGCCACACAACATATCGAACGGACTCCTCCTCGATTACTCCTAGTTATATTTTTAAACTCAGGTATGCTTCAGGGACGTGATCAATTTTTTTCTTATTTTTTGTTCCAAGTTATAAAACGTTTTACTCTAATGAAATCTCCTACATGTTTTTGCACGTTTTTGGCGGATTAGAGATTAGTTTTTAGATAGCAGCCTTCATAGCTTGATATTTCTTGTCTCTGTTAAAACTGAAATGTCCGTAGCTGCTTCCTTATGTCAAGACGAGTTGAGGGGAACAACGAGCGGGAACCCGAGAGTAACAAAAAAAAAACCAGCTTTATTTGCATGACCATAAATACACACAGCGCAAAAGCTTCTGTAAACTAAAACTAAAACAGTAATGATTATCGAGAACGTATAATAAGGTTATGATATAGCAATCAATACAAGTTACATTGGTTTGATTTGAAAAATGAATTTTGCTTATTGAATCAGTGATTAACATAATGATTTGTATAAATCATAAGTTCGCTGATGGCTTGTAATGGAGAGAATTTTTCAAAAGTAGGAAAAAATATTTTCGATTTTTCTATAAAATTTATCTCTTAGAATAGAATATTTAATGCATAAGAAAGTGAGATTCATCTTCAATTTGATTAGATTCACAAATAGGGCAGAGTCTATTAACCCTTGCTATTTGATCATATCTTCCAGTTTGAGTCCTTAGTTTGTGATTGCCTATCCTAAATTTCACTAGTTCTTTTCTTTCGCTTAGCGGCTTGCTTATGAGCCCTAAATTAGACGAAGGTGTATAATCGTTCTTAAAAGTGTTGAAAAAATTTCGGTGTGTTAGAGTATTGCCTGGTATGTTCATAAAAAAAATACCGCTGGGAAGAGCCCCTATCCAGATGTAGAAGATGTTGAGGCTGCACGGTCCCGTGTTCCAAAGAGGCTACTTCGTTGAGGCCAGTAAACGAACGACTGAAGTTCGATTTTGATCGGTTGAAAAATTGTTCAATTTTCGAACGTTCGATTGTGTTCGAGTAGCAAAGTGTTTGGGTGAGTTCGATGATGTTGGATTGCCGAATCCAATCGAAATGGAGTCCGACTGACTTCTCTGGGATCCTAGCACTTCCTAGTACAACAGATTTTCTCGATTTATCATTCTTTGCATATAAGCTTCAATCTTGATGATTTTAATCACCGTAATCACAATGAAAAGTGACAAAAGCTGACATATTTTCGAAAAATCCATCGAAAGAAGATTGCTTGCTGCGAGCTGTTACACGATTAATGAGTCGTTCTGACCCCTAGAAAAGAAGGTTAATAGATGTGACTGTTTACCCTCGTGTCGACCATTTTTTTCATAGAAAAAGCAAGATTTATTTACAGTACAAAGCTTTGAATGATACAAATGATCAAGTGTCGGCGAGATAATGTTCACAAATATTTTACAAGAGGTATCGATAATAGAAGGACGAGACAGATTAAAGATTAATGGAACCATTGCAACATATTTTACACGATTTGTCCCTTTATTCATAAGCTCTGACAAGTTGATGATTGCTTTTAATTAACTTTCAGATAAAAAGCTCCAAAACAAACAATAGCGGCGGGGTTTTCGCATATCGTAACGGTGGCCTTGTCGGTGTTACCAAACGATAATTAAGTACACTTCTCCTTAGGGAAACGAATGCTATTCTAACTTATAAAATAAATTCCTACTGTTTGGGAAAAACGAACTGATATGGCCTTCGAAGAGAAAACGCTGTTTAATATTTTTCAACCCAAATGATTTAATAAGGTAAATGAATTATGCAAAGCTCTCGCATTGATTGACTTTGTTTGGAGGGAGCAGTATAAGCGCTTTATATTAACACCGCGGAAGGAGTTTGATAGGGTGAGCGGCCCAATTCTCGATTGGATTTAACGATCTTTTACATACATTTTTTTTCAGGCCTGACTAAACAATCGATACATCATTTTTGTCAGATCTCTAGTTGTAAATTAATGGCACGTGTCCAATACATGATCTCTGCTATCTATTTCAGACTACTCTCAAATCCTGTGATCGTAAATAGAAAAAAATTAATCGACTACCGTACCTTACGTTGCATACAAACAATTAAATAGTTCAATTAAAGGAACCCTTCCGGGACTAGAGAAGTATCAACTAACATGAAGCAAGAGACTGTGGTCTGATTGGATAGTTCGTTACTATGCATGAAATTACATAAAAGAAGGTTGCATTCTGCTTTCATTAATTAAAGTGGCTATGAGCCACTCGACTTGGAAAAAGGATTGTCTGTAAACAGTAGCAATTTGAGTTTTTAACCCGTAGGTCATATATCATTTATATATCGAGCTGAGGAGACGAAAAATGAAGTTAAAGCCGCAATGGCATTGAAACCGCAACGGAAACAAGAATGCAGAAGGAGACGTGATACCGTTGAAAATATTAATGAAGTCATCGGTGATCCTTGTCCGAGACGTTACCACAAACAAATTACTGCTTCTTATCCGATCACCAAATAAATGTAAAGCCGAGAACTTAGCTAAGTTAATACTGGACGTGTGACCAAGTAATGTAATACCTGTATTACGGGCTCTTGGTTTCTTCCCAATCTTGTTATCGTTGTTGTTGTTCTTCTTTTTGCCCATCAATATCAGTGACTTTCCTCCCACTGCATTTACTTTCTAACGGCTTCATCGTCTTCGGCTTAACCCATCCATTGCCCCATGAGTGTTCGCGCTCCATCTATGTAAGGTTGTGTAGATATATCTTTGATGGGATCTATTCAGTTAGGCATTTACGATCGTAGGTATCCACTATTCTAATCAGCTTTATTCTATATATAGAGACATTCATGCGAAAATCTTCTCAATGTAGATTTTTTCTATCGTGAGATATCGAGTACTTGCACCAGAAATGTAAAGAACAAATGTGAAACATTGTCAATAAAATTTAAACTAATCACTCAGTGAGGGAAGGATCGAGTGCATCTTCCATCCATACCTACAACTTGGAAGATATTATTTTCCAAGTTAAAAACGAGACGTGAAAACTACTGCTTTGTGCTTTGATCATTCATACTTTCAGAAGTAAAATGAGTTATTGTCGTGCTTCCCCGGACTATATAAACATGCCTGTGTTTCTTTCGTAAATATGAAGAAAGCATAATTCTGTCTGACCTCCACAAATGAGGGTTAATAGATAATAATCGCTAACCCTTTAAGGAGACAGGAGTGTTTTAGTTTATCAAAACAAAAATATATTCACATTGGTCCCATAAAGTAAAGCTTGAAGATTTTGTTGTAATAAGTTATGTAAAAATATATCAGCTCCGGAGATGTATAACAGGAATAATAGAGGGAGATAACAGAAATCTAAACAATTAATACAGTTACTAACTGGAAGTCCATAAGAATAAGGCTGCTTTCCAGACTCTGCCGGGTTTTGTAGAATTTGCCAGTACTTTATTTAAAAAAGGAATGATTTTTGTTGGGAAAAATACTGAATAAATAAAGGAACAACGATCAATTGCGATGTAAGGTATTAGAGTATATTTATGAATGAAGCGAAGGGTTTATAGTAGATTACAATTTTCATCGCTAGCCTGTAAAATAGCCAAACGTTAGGATAAAAGTTTAACTCTCTAAAAAGCGTTTTAAGTTACCATTCCAGAAAACGCTTAAAAATATACAATATACATTGTAATTCTCGAAGTATTGAACAAGAAGATGAAAATTTCTGTGGAAGTATAAGGAATGCCAGAATATGAGTATTGCGTTTGTGTTTTCAATCCATAAATTGGTTGTGAAATCTTTAGCATATAGTCTCTAGAGACACCGTCATGCATAGCGTCTCACTTAGATTTGTTAGCTTTAATACCTTATACAAGAAATTCAAAATCTTGCTCAGCTTGACTCAGTTACGGGAGAGTTATAAAACGTCCCTTCAATAAGGAGTCAAACACTTTCAGTTGCAAGACAGTTGTTTTCTTTGTCAAGGTGGGGGAAGTGGATCGCGCGAGTTGTCACTGACGCGGGGATTGTGGCCTAACTTGACTAAGCCGCTGATCGAACTACGTCAGTTAGATAGCGAGTGATCTGATGATATTCTGTTTACATGTTGTCGTAGGAACTTCAGCCATTTCTGTGCCATAGTGTATCATTTCTGATCACCCCTTCTACTTGCTCCTTCTGGACTTTCAAATCGAAAAGATCGACGGTAAGTGGATTGTGTGTAAATTGTATATCATGAACTGGACCTTTCCAGGGCTAAAAAGGGGGAGCCTCCTATTGCACGCCGTTCACATAGACGGAATCACGACATTTCAAGCACTTCAAACGCTTCCCGGAGTCAATACTACAGTTTTCGCTTTCATTCACATTTTAGTTCCTTTACTCGCATATCTCAATCGTGCTTGTAAAGTTTTAGAATTGTGCTGTAGTTGTATAGCCTGGCATAGTTGACTAAATTATAGTTGTAGCTATTTATTGCTTAAGTTTACGTTCATTTTCCATAATTGGGCCTTTCTAGTTTTAAGTTCTGAGTATATATATCTCTGCATTTGTCCGTCACAAATTGTTCTCTTTCATGAGCAACATCGTAATATAATTTTTCAAGCACTTGTTATCATGTAGTTGGTAAGCAAAAACAGTTATGCTCGGAATCTTTTCCTCGATGCTCGTTTTTTTGGCTCAGCTCCATCGTAAGTTTGGGTGTTGTCAACTTACTCCCTGTACAATAGTACCTCGCTCAGCTAGCTAAAGTAAATTTTGAGACAGGTGTTAGTCCGCTAATCGACTTAGGATCAAAATAGTTCCCATTTTTTCAAGTTTGAAAACAAACAAGCCATTAAGTGAGGTATTGCTCTGTTCTTTGGGGTGACGGGGCAGTGTCAGAACAGGGTAATGTCACGAATGAAACAATCTTTAATCTTTAATCTTTAATCTTTAATCTTTATTTTTACACGGTAAAAATTTATCAGGTACAATAAATTCCAATAAAATGTCTAAGATCCTAAATTCAACAATCCAACAATTCAATTCCAATTCAGAAATGTTTATGCTTGGATCATCTTGAGGCTTGGAGTTGATTTGAAATCTTGTGTTTATATTTCCTTGGGGAAGCATGCTCATGATAAAAAACGAGTATTAAATAAGAACAGGAGAGAAAGGGGAAATCAAAATCAAAAAAAACAAAACAAAACAAAAAAAAAAAAAAAGAAAAACAAAAAAAAAAAGAGAAAGGAAAGAAAAAAAGGATAAAGAGAAAAAAAAAGAAGAAAGAAAA
>Ga0126339_10004361_pt1 | contig 10442 bp, 13 predicted proteins | sample OrbTmetagenome_2_FD_92532 | JGI IMG/M metagenome (GOLD analysis project Ga0126339, IMG submission 92532) | Coral microbial communities from Petempiche,Puerto Morelos, Mexico - Orbicella T R C metagenome | ecosystem: Host-associated > Invertebrates > Cnidaria > Coral | place: Petempiche,Puerto...
CTCTCAACTAAAATATAAATATAGTTAACATGAATGCTAACTAGTCTGTGCATGCATTTAGAGCAAATTGGTTTTGTTCTAAAGAGAATAGTACCACAAGGAGACAAAGGGGTTTTCTAAAACAAATATATAAGCTTTGAGATGTTATTCATGATGTAAGATAGGTATGACACATTTCTGCCTGGTGCACACAGCCACTGCCCCACCCCAACCACTTCCTTGTCTCAAGACTAATTAATTAATTGACATTAATGAATTAAACAAACATTAAAGTTTACACCTTATTGCCTTATTACTATAGTAGTTTAGCAGACTTCAGCCCCCCAAACCATTCCAACAGTGCACTCTGCACTAGAAATGAGCCAAGTACAAAGATGAATACCTTAGATGTTGAAAAAATCAACAATTGTCATAAACAGAACTTCAAAGATGAGGCAAGCAACATGCAAGAGGATATTCAATGAAGCAACTTGAAAAGCATTAGTGTAATTCTTGTGTTAAAATATCCTGATTCTTTTATTTGTTTTTCTTGTGTTCACTAAACTTACTTATAAAGTATGATTTGATATTGCTGTACGAAGCCCGAGTTTTAACGCTCTTGGAGATTCTAGTTAGTTTTTCTATTTACTAAAATTGGCAATACCTGGGCCTATTGCAAAAATAGGCACAGCACCTTAACCTAACATTTCATCACAATTTTATTATTTCAGCTCATCTTTCCTGGTTCTCTCATTTAAAATTCACATAAAAACTGCATCCAAACTTACTTCTGCAGTTAGGGAAGCCATAATACCCTGTCTTGCACCTGCTACAGGTTCTGCCAATCACATTCTGCCGACAAGAGCACTGTCCTCCAAACTGTTCACAGTTACCATCACTGTTCAAAGTTCCCTTGGGATTACAGTCACAGGCAAAACTTCCATTGTTAAAACTTGTAGTGAGTGAGAACACAGAATCTTTACAAAACTTTGGATCTGAGGACTTGATGAAGAAATGATCCTTGCTGCATGAGTCAAGAAATTCTTGAGTCAAGGGTACTGGGGAATCTTCTTGCAGCTCCTCAGTAAATAAATCTTGAGGTACAAGTAAGACATAATCCTAGACAGAAAAAATAACAAATATATCAGTTGCACATACGTAAGACAGTCCAGTTTTCTTATATGTGGAAACATAATTTAGCAAGTGAACACCTCTATGGGTAACTATAGTTTCCTTTAATTAATTATTACTATTACAATACCACACAAAGAAGCTTGAAATTCTGAACGTTTGGCTGAGAAACACAACATGATAACTCAGTAACTGCAGCTGTGATCCTCAACAATTGAGTCAAGATAAAAATCAGAGTAAATGTTTTTGAAACTTACAATCCAGGTCGATGAGTTCTCAGGAATAGTGAATTCCAGTGCAACAGAATTGCGTCCAATGTTAAAGAAAGGTGACGCATTCAAGTTCCTGATGACCGATCGACAGCCTGATGCATGAGGACAGTAATGGAATTTCATGGAACCATCTAGCGCACGGTCACTTGTAACAGACACTTGTGATTCAAACGAAGCATGGTTTGGCTGATAATAATGAACAATGGCTGCATACTGACCAGGTCGAGGGACAAGGCCCACCAGGAGATGGATTTTCTATAAATGAAGACAAATAAAGTAACAACAATTATTACACCTCTAAATTAGTTCAGAGGGCTTCTCTACAAATTGGACCAGCCAATGTCCTGACTGATCCCACAAGATCACTCTTGAAGATTTTCAGGTAGTTTCAGTTGTGCAATAAACCTCTTATTCAGGACCATACTGAAAGAATATCCGCCCTCATATGTTCTACCAGTACAGCCCTCACGCTTGGTTAATACGATATACACTGTACATACAGTATGCATACTATTGTCATTAGCTGTAAGGAACACAGATTTAATACTCCAAATTAAAAAAAATAATAGATCAGGACAGGCAGGCTGTCCACTTATTCACAAGTTCCAAGTAAAGTTTCACATTAAAATATAATTGAAAATGGAGGAGAAGAAAGTTGGCCGTCAATATACTGGATTTTGCACCTGCAGAGAACAATAACTTCACTAACTAATGTAGTATTTAGGTGAAGAGACAAGTACGATATAAATTGATTTTACACATAAATCTTGTTGTGTTAACTTTTTCTTTTTTATCTAGAAGAGCAAAGGTTCCTTAATGTTAGTTCATATAGTGATCGTCTGGGTGAGGGTAGTTCTGAAAAGAGCTGTAGTTGTTGGTGACTCAGGTTTTGACAACCTGAATGGAAGTCATCTTCAGAGTCAAAAAAATAGTACACTCATCTGAGAACGATCAAACTATATAAACAACTAATACTTCTGCATTCAAACCATTTACTATGTGGTTTTTTAATATTCTTATTTATGAAATGAAATCTTACAGGTCCCTCCAGATACTGCAATTTTACTGCTGGATCTTGTTTATTTGGTGGCTGTGGTTGATTAGGATCACGACCATCAGCTTCAATCTTAACAGCTCCTTTGGGAACAGGATATGTTGTGGGAATACACTCACTACCCTGGGTTGTACAGAGAATGCTTGGTGCAATGAAATCCAATTTCCACATATCCAGTGGAATGGCAGTGATGGAGTCCTAACATAAAATGAATTGTTGCATGTGATTAGGAACTTTCACAAGGAAGAAAGACTTACTTCTTTGCTTAAACCACAATCAAATACATGTATGATAAACAAGAGAAGTATAGAACTACTGATTAACACTGTTGTACAGACAACAGAGCAGAGCTGTCATTAAGGGCCATAACCCATAACACCTGTTATGTTTGAGTATGCTTGATGGACGCTTGATGTTATGGGTGAAAGTAGTTGATTCAATCCACCGATAAAGGGCAGTTTGTTATGTTTGTGAAGATCAAAGCTAAAGGTGACTCAAAATTTATTGACAGCCATGCAGAATATTAGGAAAGGAGTATCCTTTGACATATTTGCTATTCATAGTTAGGTGTATTACCAAGTACTTTCATTTTCTAAGTTTGATCCTGGATTGCAATTATATGCAAGGTGACCTTATTCAAAAGATTTGAGGATTGCTTAATCAAGTTGTAAAAGAAAGAGTAGAACTTAACCTTATGTGCAAAATAAACAACAAATTTTTAAACAGTTACTTACATCACATATAGCCATATATCACTTCTATTTAAGAGACATCACATGAGGAATGTGAACATAACTTATTCAAAGGCAAAAGGGTGTGGTGCTTGTAAATCTCAAATATGGCTGGTTGAAAAGACAAAAGTTGAATGAATACTTAACATGTATAATTTACAAGTATGCATTACCACAGCAATAGGAGAAGATGAATCCCTTGCCAGCAGAGTAACTACCATTCGCCGTAACTCTGATACATCAAACACTTTCACCACACCAGTATTATCAACAGCCACCTGACGGCAGCCAAATCTGTAGTTACAGCTTTGAAGGTTGAACTCTCCTATCTGTGTCCCTTGTGGATACCTCAAGTACACATTCATTTTCGCTGTGTTATCAGAAGGATGGTAATACTGGATAACAATGACATATTTACCACTCTTGGGGATATTAAAATCTGCTGTAATACGCTTCTGTGGAAAGGAAACAAAGTGCATGTTTTAGCTTGGCAACAGGACAGGAATCTTCTATTACTGCAGATCTCCTTTCCTTGAGTTTGGACAAAAATGTTTAAGTGGATCTAGGGATATGTCCCTGCAACCAAACACATGGGTATACATATGACACACCAACAGATCATTAAACCAAACAAACAAAGTCTGTCTGCAAGAGCATTCCAATTATTTGAATGCTTTAAAATACTTTAAATAACAGAGCATTCTGTAAGGATGTTTCAAGGTCAGGTTACCCTTAAGCATTAGAGAATGTTCTCTGGTTTATGCTAGCATGAAGTGCCTTGAAAGCCTAAGTCACTGTCTAAGAGAAAGCCAGGTGCCCTTTTCACCAGACATTAGGAAATAGAACTTGTTATGTTAGTTATCAAACTCTGACCTGTCTGTCATCTAACAAAGCCATAGCACTGAAATCCAACTGTTGTAACACTGCTTCATCTTCAAACAACTGTGTTGGCTTAAGGCCACTATTCCTGATAATATATCCTGTTTCCAGTTCTGTTGTAAACAATCCAGGTTTCTTTGTGCTCAGATAGGAAAACTGGTTACATAAAGTATTGATACCATTGACTTGACAGGGTTTGGTGACTTTATCCTCAAGTTGATATGCTTCATAGTATTCTTGTGGTAAAGCAGCTACATAATCCTGTACACAATATACAAAATAGAGGTCCTTGTAAGATTTTATTGTCAAAGTTAAGTTGAAGAATGAGACTTGCAACTAACAAATGTATATTAAATAACTCCTATATGCTAACAGGTTTCGTCTTGTATTCCTGTTTGACATTCTGCTTTGAGCTGAAGTATTGTAAAGACAGGGAAGAGTTTAGTCCTTCTCCAATGTTAATCTAAAGCTATTTAGTCACTAATTGGCGTGTAGAGGACTTCAATTAAATTAGGATCTAGAAGCACTGTAAGTATGTAAAGGTTTTAAACCCCCTCCCTATGTATACCCCTGGGTGGACAGAGACATTGTGAGAACACAACACATACAATATTAGTACTTGAAACTGCACTGTTATTGTCTCACCAAGAGAACACTTGCTGGAGGTAGAACTAACATCAGATCCCACTGTCCTTTAGTCAGCATAAACTGTGTCGCCATATCCTTGTCCCCAACTGTGTGATACACATCGACATTTGTTAAGCCGCTCTGTTTCACTGGAAAGGTGACTGGACTGCTCTGTTTGCTTCCTACACCTCCTTTAGGAGTGAGCATAACCTTGCCTGTCACTGGCAAACTCTCATTTGTGATAGAATGGAATATGAGGTGGTAACGAGTCGTCTTTGGAATATCCAGGGTAACTTTTAATGCTTTCTGTGTGTAGAATTTAACCTGTTAGTCTTAAGAGCCAAAAATGACATGGTACCTATTAATAAAAGCCTTAAATGTCAGCTTATTACTAGAATTCTCAAGTCTGTTTGCAAGTCATTACATGACATAAGCAAAACAAAAAAGAAATTTGTATTTCTATTGTTTTGTACTCCCAGTTTGAAACAATTACAGCTGTCTAAGACAATACAACGTTATACACAAAGGCTTTGGACAAAGACAACTAAACTTAGCTCATGGATTAAGTTAAAGATCCTTGTTAATTATTATAGAATTCCCCTACCTGAAGATCTGACATTGTTGCATATCCTCTCCACGAATAACCAGGAAACACATTTTCATCAAAGCCAAATCTGACCGGAGAACCATCGCTTTCTGATGAAACATCAGGTGATAGCACATCCTGACCTGGGACAGACCCTTGTTTAGTAGGGACTGCTGTAGCATCTTCCAGCTCTGCCATAATGTGTAATAATGTGGGGTAGTAATGGCGAGGGGCAGGCCTGACAAAATAAATACATCTCAAAGTAAGGTCTAAAACTACTAATATCGCCAAACAAATAGACTGTCATATACTTACATGGCTGACAGTAATTTGTGAAGAGCATTTGCAGGGTGAAAAAGTGGTTGCTGTTTAATTTGAGTATTTTGTTTATGTCTTTCAATATGCATTTAACACTTACTGTTATAATTTGTCAAATTGCATCAATTTTCCATACCTGCTACAGTCTCTACCCACAATGTTTGCTCGACAGCTGCATAGGCCTGAAGTGCTGTCGCAGAATTGGTCATAAGCTCCCCCCACATCACAGTCACACCCTACAAGATAAAGTATGCCATCACTTCCTATCTTTCATGTGACTTGTCTGACATGTTTTAGAGAAGTAACTGGGGCAGATCTTATACACTAAGTTCACATCATTGTAATGAGTTACCTGCCCTGACACACCCCCCCCCCCCCCCCCCCCATACCCTCCCTCCTCCATTTTTTTTGTTTGATTGTTTTGAAGTGTTCAAAGAAGTAACGGGGGGCGAACCTAAAAAACAGAGTCCCCCCAATGTTAATGATTCCCCCCCCCGGCACACCCCCCCCCCCCCCCGCCCCATCATCACCACCCCTTCATTTGATTTAGACTGCGCCAATGTGACCTTGTTGAGTTTGGAATAGACAAAAATACATGAAATGCATGGAAATGTCCACCTCAATCTCTTTCTTCAGGTGCTATTAAGTACGCATACTGCAATAGCATCCAGGAACGGACTACAGCAGGAAATGATAGCTTAACAGTGCTTTGTACCATAAAATGACTTGAATAAGAAATTTACTGCTTTCCCTAAAGATAGATGCAAGTCCCCATACATGTATATCTGAAAAATTGTTCAAAATTGTCCAAAAGCAAGTTACATTTTGCCAGTGAGAGTAACTGTATCCGACGTACTTGCCCAGCTGAGGAGTTTGATGAAAAATGATGGTTGTATGTGTTTGTATATTATTATTAATCATGAAATAAATGATCACAATTACTGATACACTAGTAACTGAAGAAATAGCCACTAGCAATGTCTACACTACTGTTACCTGTGCAACCAAACACCTTACTGCCTTCCAGACCATAGAATCCAGCTTTACATGAGGTGCACTTTCTACCAGCAACATACAGCTTACAAGGACACTGTCCTGTAAACTTGTCACACGTGCGGAGACCACCAATCACACCATCCATGTTACACTCACAGCTGTTGCAGCCTAAAGGATTACTTCTTTGAAGAAAGAAGTAGCCATCTTTGCACTCTGTGCAGGCAAGACCTTGAACATTATCCTTACAATTACATTGGCCCTGTTATAAAATGAAAACGTTGTAACACATCAGATATAACTAAACACTCGTCTTCAACTGATAAAATCAGATACATAAATAAACCTGGTTGTCATAAGCTTAAGTGCAATTCTCAGCAAAAAAGGTTGTATCACAAAAAAAATTCTGGTTCTAAACATTGTGTAACGAGGCATTTGGTCAATCATATGTAATTTCATGTCTATATTTATCACATTTAGAACTCACTTCACCTCAAGTATGCAAATACAGGAGCACACACAATTATTAACGACCATTAAATGCCTCACCTCATTTGATAAGGAACAGTCAACCAGCTGTCCATCTGGAAGTGGCTTAATCCCAGCAGGATTGCACTTACAAGCTTGACAATCAGGAAACCCATAATATCCACTACGACAACGATTACAGTTAAGACCACGGAAACTTCCTTTGCAGTTACACTGCCCTGTGTTTGGATCACAGAACTCATGAACTGAACCCCTAGGGTCACAAGAACATTTGACACATCTTGGATAGCTGTAGTAGCCCAATCTGCACCGGTCACACCGTTTACCATCATAGTTCTCTTGGCACACACACACACCATACTGGTTACACTTAGGAGAGGTTGAACCTTGCGCAGAACATCCACAACCTGAGCACAATAAATTTGTACCCTTTTAGTCTCCAATTTATACTAATATTAATCTTTCTTCTAGTTGTACACAATTGTTAGTATTAATGTTTGTTTTGAGACTTGGAGACATATCAAGATCATAAACACTAATGTTGATGATTCCCTTTACTCTCATCTCATGCCTGCTTTACAATACTTTGATATTGTACCTAACCAATCAGTCTTCCAGTGATTGACAAAAGCAGATACATGTAGTCAAGAGGTTTGTGTTGCATTGAGATTTCAGTGTATTTGTATTGACCTCAAGATAGAATCCCACTCATTACCTTCTTAAGCATATCAAAAACTAACCTGAACACACTGGAAAGCTATGATATCCATCATTACAATCATCACAGCGAGGACCTGCAAAGTTCTCCATACAAATGCACATGCCAGTATTTGGATCACAGATATCTCGTGCTGTACCCTCTGCATCACAGTTACAAACTAGATAATCAAAATAACAAAGTCAACAGTGTATCAGTGTGTAAAATGTATAATTTACTAACAATAATTCCCACATAAACAAATGCTAGCCAGTGCTCTTCACAAAACTCTCACTTCTAAATTATTCCAAGTTTATATGGACTGACACATGGTGGGAGATCACCCATTTATTTTCACACATACCCCCATAAAAATTATTGATATCATTTATAACAACTTATCATCACTAAGTTACTAAGGTTTGCACATTAAGTACCTATTCTTTTTTGCTGTTGGAATTAAAAATCTGAAACAATTATTGCTGACTTTACTGGGCCAACTATAACAACATCCAAAACAAATGCTACCGAGTTTGCATTTAGAGGTTCTTCCAAGTTTTTAGGAGAACAAACAAGATTAGAAGATTTTCATTAGAGAACTATTTGTAATACTTTACCCATTCACTGCCGCTATTTTAATTCCTTTGCTTACTGAGAACTCGGCTGACTTTGTCATAAAATATATAAGGACGGATGTTCAATTCCAGTTAACAGGTTTACATCAAATTAAAGTTGAGGTTGCATGGGCTTAAGCTGACGGTCAAAACTACTTCCATCAGGTTGCCAATCTTTCCCTAGGAAACACCTGAACCTTGACAGTCTACAGTGTAGATAAGTAGCTTATACATTACCAGAGAGTACACTAAAACCCCATAGCAAGGGGTAACCAACTACCTTTGCATTCAGGAAAGCTATAGAATCCTTTACTGCACTGATTACACTGCCTTGCAGTGTACATTTGACGGCAGTTGCACTGCCCTGATGAAATGTTACAATCTGTTGATAGTGAGCCTACTTTGTCACAGTTGCACCCTAAAGCAATAAAGCACATGTCACTGTTAGAGTTTGCATGACTACAGCATTGTACTGTATTTTCTTGTAGCTGTTTTTTTTCACACATTGACTTACACTGCACTCCAACTTGTTTCAATAAATGCATTGTTGCTGTACGTATGTCAGTGACAAAACTTAGAGATTTTCAATAACTAATGGAAGTGATAAGTTGAGAACCAGTGGGGCTTCTGTGCTGCTGGATAACCATTCCTTAAATGCTTGCCAGAAAAGGGAAGTTACTGTGCAGTTGGCTTATTTTTAGAAAGCAAAGAAATCTAGCGCTTAGAGCAAGTTTCCAGATTGCCTTCAAAATGTTTGCACCAAAACTTGCCTCCCTTATCACTCTATTATATTTTTAATTTATTTATAATTTATAACAGCAAAAATAAAATATTTCATCACAAAGTACAATGGTCTGGGTACTAGTTTAGCACTAGGTTTTTGCAAGACAAGTAGATTATTAGCTGTCTTTCCTGTAAATTGCGGTAATTTTGCACAGGATAAGGCATCAAATAACAACTATTCATTCCTTTCATTCCTTTATTAACTCTCATCCTACTCAACAAGATTATATGCTCCCTGTGCTGTCAGCAGTCTGTATTTTGGAACCAAATTGCTGGATAACAAATCCCTAATAATTTAAAATGTAATTTTTTGTGTAGAACTACAGGACATCTTTACTCATCCATTTTATTGTACTTTCACGTTCTTTAAAGTTTAACAAAATATTGCAAGATTTTTACAAATATACAGTACAGCAACAATGCACACTCAAATGTCTCACAAAATATCTGTACTCACTTCTGCAGTTTGGAAAACCATAATATCCTGGGGCACACTGATCACACTTGGCACCGGTGTAATTGGGTTTACATGGACACTGGTCACCAGTTGGTCCACACACACGCCCACTTGTACCCAAGGGATGACAGTCACAAGCTGTTGGATAATAATAATAACTTAGAATTCAGAACTCAAGGTAGCAACTACTATGAATAGAAATTTTATTACTAGAAAGAGCATACACAGTCTTAATTATAATATTGTTGTAGTCAAAGGACAAGACAGTATTACACTTACGTTTACAGTTAGGAAATCCATAAAATCCCTCATTACACTGATCACAATTAGGTCCAGCATAGCTCTTCAGACACTCACACTGTCCATTGCCATCAAAACAATTGCCAGAGGAAAATCTTCTGTCACATGAACAAGCTGCAAGTACAGGACACTATCACTATGCATGTATTTGATTTTGAATTAAACATGGGGATAGATATATTATAATTTAAGCTAAGTTAAACTCGAAACAACTGCTGGCCAGCAGTGTCCCTCCTTGATGACAGGCAAGCTGTGGGTTCTGCAGGGAGACTGGTGAATTTACAGCTCTCCCATTGAGGTTAGACCATTTCACTCTTGTTGCTGAATGGCATGCTTCTTCAAAGGCTTTGCTCCCATCCCATCCATCCCTAGGATATAAGTATGTACTTCCACTGATGTATTTCAGTGTGACAGTGCCTGGTGGTTGCCTCTCACAGGGTTGTCATGGTTACCCTGCATGCTCAGCTTGTAGGACCAGGCTCCACTAGCTTTACAGGCACAGTCCCACTCATCAATTGTTGATGAGTTTAAA
>Ga0126339_10004364_pt1 | contig 10441 bp, 9 predicted proteins | sample OrbTmetagenome_2_FD_92532 | JGI IMG/M metagenome (GOLD analysis project Ga0126339, IMG submission 92532) | Coral microbial communities from Petempiche,Puerto Morelos, Mexico - Orbicella T R C metagenome | ecosystem: Host-associated > Invertebrates > Cnidaria > Coral | place: Petempiche,Puerto...
AAAAGTGGCTGCTGCTGTCATGTGATGGCAGTGATCTGGAAACTGGATGAAATATCTAGGAAAAATACAGTTGAACAAGTTGACAACCGCAGCTGTACCTCCAAACCTAGAAAATGGGGAATTTCGGGGAAAAGGGCTGTGCAACATAATCCTGTGATGTCGCAGAAACTTTTCAAAACCCCACATGCATCAGATACCTCACGAAGAAAACGTAGGGGCGTGTACCCCACACTTTCTGACCCAAGGCCATCAAAATTGCGTAAATTAGACGTAGAATCTGTCGGAATGTTAAAACAAAATTTACAAAAAAGTGATCCCGTCTGTTCCATTTTCAAAGATGATTCCTGATGTGAATGATATTGTAATAATTGACACAATAATGGGAGAAGTTGCCAAGGGCTCCGTACTTCATGTATAACTTAAAGAGTTTGGAACAAACATTCAGCCTAGGGCCGTCAGTGATACCTCTCAGACCTCTTCAACTTCTGTGTCAAGCTGTGAAAATGAACCTAGTAATGTGGTCGAGAGAAGGGAGGACTTGAGGCATCATGAAGCATCTGTTACTCAGATAATATCACCAGTGAAAGAACATCCATTATCTCTTTCTGAAATAAACAATAGGTGTGAGAGAGTAAAGAGAAATCTTTTCAAAACTGAAGAGGAAATTGTTAAGATAGAGTCTCAAACAAGACAACAATCTGCTTGCCAAGAATGGTATAAGCACAGGTTCGGTAGAGTGACAGCATCAAAGAGTTACAGGGTGGGATGCAATCACAAAGCAGATACATCACCAACAAAAATTATCAAAGAAGTCAGTCATAAGCCATGAAAGATGGCTTAGAAAATGAGCAACTGGTAATAGACAAGTACACTGAAATGATGCATGAACAGGGAGATACAAGGGTGCAAGTAGCAAAATGAGGATTTTTTGTTGAAAAGGAAAAGGGAATTTTGGGGGCCTCCCCAGATGGTCTGATAACAGACCCAAGTAAGAGCAGTCCTCATGGAGTCATTGAAGCTAAAAATGTCACTGTTAAGGATAGTGAGACCCTGACAGATGCCCTTATATGTAAAATGTCTGATACTGGTTTGAAAGTAAACCAGAGTCATATGTACTTTTATCAAGTACAACAACAACTCTTTGTTGTGGACAGACTTTGGGGTGTCGTTGCTATACTTGGAAGAAACGGAGAATTTTTTCATGGAGAAATAGCCTTGACTTGAAATTCAATGTACCAGTGGGCTTTTGATGGTATTGAAATTAGCTAAAATTAGGCCTTTCGCTCACGAGCTTCGATTAAGGTACTTGTATCGGCTTAAAATATTATAACACTTGGAGCTTTTGTTAATCAAATTAATGCTTTGGAAACAGCAAGACAGTAAGGCATGCCCGAGCGAAAAGAAAATGCACAATTTTCGGCCATTTTCGGCGGCGGCTGGCAGCTAAAATGGGATTTTCGAACTTTCCTCGATTTCAAAAAAAAAATCTTGTCGTTGTCACGAGCAACTGGCTCCGTGTCCATTGGTAACTTGTCGGCCTTTGACGTCATTGGCAGCAAAGCGCGCGAAATTGTAGGCGACGCGAGAGGCGACCAACGGCCGTTGATATTGTTACCAATGGAAACGAGGTAAGTTGCCCGTGACAACACCATAATTTTAAGGCCAAAACTTCGTAATCAACTTCCCTCGTGCCTTACTCAACTGATAATCGTAGTATGAAGAAATCCGAAATTTCACGACTGTACGTCTTCTCATTATCGATATTTAGAGGAATTGGCTCTTAATATACGGCTTTACCTAAAAAAACATTGATAGAATTTATGACCTATCGTTCAAAATAAAGAATGACATACAATTGTCGTCTCTTTTGAGGGGGGAGGATCCTTCTTAACTACCAACGGGCCATGAATTTATTTGAAGTCACGGCCACATTTGACCCGTCACTTGACCAGAATAGAAAAGACATTAAGAAGGACGCCATTTAAGCTCGCGTTATTGACGTGCGAATGGTGTAGGTATCCAATTACAGGATTCAGCTACAAGAGATCGAAATTGGATATCTGTAATTGGACGCCCACTTGATCGCGCACCAATTACCTGACAAACGGGCGCGCGGAGAACCAATCACGGTCGAGAAATTTGTTATAGATACGATTAAAGCAAGCATGGGGCTTGGCTCACCTCGCCCGCAATTTACTCTCTTGAATGGTCCGTGACTTCCAGTATTTTCCTTTCATAGATCACTTCCTTTACTGGTTTTCTCCATTTTAACTAATAACAGAAAAAGTCTGTGCGTGAGAAGTTTCAAATACTTCGCCTTTTCTGCTCTCGTGTGACCGAAGTATTCTTTGAATGTGGGCGGGCAAGGCTAATATGCATTTAACAAATTGACGTCAGTTTTTATGCGTCTGTCCTCTTATTGATGATAAATTGCGTCATAACATTGTCAAAGTGACTGTGAAACCACGAGCCAAAGGTGAGTGGTTCTGCAGTAAACAAGATCCCAAAATGGTCAAGTGCCGGGAATAAATGAGGGGAAAAAGACGCCGTAAATTTGCCATAAACAAAGATAAGTGATTTTATTCAAAATGACGCGAGCATTGTCAATAACTTTCTCGCTTTTTGATTGGCTACTTAAAAAAAGTCAATAAAATCTAATTGGTTAAAAATTGACAGTTTGACAGCTGAAAGTTGAATTTGAAAGCTTGCATAAATTAAAATTTTATCCGTCTGTACTGTTATTGATGATAAAAATGAGCCAATCAGCGCGCGAGAAGTTAGACAGTTATTGTACTGTAAAATTATATTTCGAGGCCTCTTTTACCTCAAGATAAGACATCAGCCGTAAAAGTTTACTTAATGTACTTAGTTGCCTTGAATTGAGTACGTTTACGTGATCTAAATTTCACTAATGTATCGTTTTGTACGGCCGATATAGTTGTAAGTTAATATCGTCTTAAAAGAACGAAAAAAACAGATGGCCTTCAACGCGCCATATCTCGAAAACGAATACAATTACTCCCCCCACTCCCCCAATTTTTTCGCCTTTTGGCAAAAGTTAATCTTTACAGTACTTCATGGTAAGTTTTAAAAAAATCTGTCCGTGTGAACATTTTGGGCACGTTCGTCCTTAACACCTTTCTGGCAGCTCTAAGAAACAGTTTAATATGCAGCTAGAAGTTGCTCTTGCAAACAAAAAAAGTCCATGTTTTCATATCGTCAAGTGGAGAAATAAAAATTACAAAAAATACTACAAATACAACATTTAATAAAACATGCAAATCTCTTGTAAACTTTCTTCCTTTTGTTTTTCAACCCTTTTCCCGTAGTTTCTTTTTACTTTACTTTTGTTCACTTAGTCTCGGAGTTTGTATTCTTTTACTAACCCGTTGAGTCTCCTTTTTCTTTCTTTCTCCTTCTTTTGTAATTAAGTCTTGTAATTAAACTACCTTTGTGTAAGTAAAATTGATTATTACTATGTAGCTGTAAATTACAAACTAACTTAATAGAACATATTTAGATACGTACTTTGAATTGTAGATATCAGGATGTAAATGCTGGGCTCCTGTTAATTTCAATTTCAAGCTAGTAAAAAATTATTTCTAGGGCATCACTTTGGAATTAATATATCACACATGAAATAATGAACTGATCTGGACTAAAACGTTGGATATTATTTTTACTTTACAATTGCCGTCTTTGCAATATTGAAGTGCAAAACGTCGAAAGAACCGAGGTCGAAATCATCACTTTAATATCCAAACTCGCTGCACACGCGCTCGTTCCTTAATTTCGATTCTGGTGTAATTGAGTTTCAAAATCATAAAACGTAAATATATTTATCCGACATCCTATCTTGACCTCATTGTTCGCATGAGCCCTGTTAATTAATACCACACACATACACACGAAAAATGTAAAACGGTTAAGTTTAGAGCGCGTAACTGAATTGAAGATAAAATTGTATGGCTTTTGTATGGCTTTTCAAGCAAGGTCTCGTGGTATTGGCATATTATATTTCCTCATTGTAAATATTTACATGTAAAACTGTTGTTATTACCGTTATATTCAACACGCTCAATAATATCTTTATTCCATGTCGACAGGAAAATTGTCGCTGTGTAAACCCTCTCGGCAGGTGATAAAATAATTCTCGTTGCTACCGGTGACCGCGCTTGACAGGTCAAAAATACCCAGAAATATCTGGAGCTCAATAGAGATTGAGAATCTATTTTATAGTAATACCTCTTAAATACAGCAGCGCGGATACGTTCGGTAAAAAATATAATACTGCTACTAAGCTACACCTTCCCTTGAGTAGGTGCCATAAGACATGATGGAATCGCTTTCTGAAGCACTTACTTTGAGGACTAAGGTCTTTGTTTGGACAGAAACAGTTTTGTTAGCTGTTATCAATGCTGTGGCCTTCTTTGGTAATCTTCTAACTTGTTATGCCGTGTACAGAAACCAGAGACTTCGTACGCTACCCAACATGTTTGTGATAGCGCTTGGTGTAAGCGATATTCTGATGTCCATCTTCTGTATGCCTTTTTCAGTTGTAACTCTGTTTCACGGCCGCTGGATGTTTGGTGAGAGTTTTTGTCGTTTTGACGGTTTTGGAGCATTGACATTTGGACTTGCTGCTCTTCAGACCATGGGATTAATTGCAGTTAGTCGATATTTTTGCGTTGTCAAACCAGAAAAGTACGCGGTGTTGTTCAAAAAACAAAGAGCTTTGCTGTACATTGCTGTTGTGTGGTGCGTAGCTCTCGCTGGATCTGTGCCTCCATTCTTCATGAAGAACGCTGGCTTCGAATTCCAGCCTGGTAAAGCCATGTGTTTGTACACATTTGAGAGAAGCATTCCTTACGCCGTGTTTCTTGGGTCCGTTTATATTGCAGCACCCTTAACAGTAATTAAAATCTGCTACGCCAAAGTGTTCTACACAGTGTCTAGATCAAACCAAGTTTTCTCGCTGGAAAATAATCTGTAGCAGCTCAGAGTGAACGTGGAAGAAGCAAAAGTGACCAAGACTTTAGCAGCAGTAATGGTCGGTTTTTCATGTTGTTGGCTTCCTATTGGTGTAATGGACTACATCGATGTCGCACAAGGGAAACCCACCTTTCCGCGACAGGCTTACCTTACATACGGGTTCTTGATTTACCTAAGTAGCACCATTAACCCCTTTATATATGGGGTAACAAATAAACAGTTCAGGCGAGAGTACAAAGCTATTTTGAGACAAATTCTTTGCTTTCGGTGCCAAAATAATCATGAGAATTAGCATAAAGCAAAGCTTTCACGTACTTTATTACAGGTTCGGAGGGGTTAAAGAAAAAAAAAAATCCAGTTAGTGGTAGGGAGGAGGATTTGAATCAGGGACCTCCCGATTTCAAACACAGCGCCCTAAACCACTCAGCCTGATTAACTTTAATTTGTAAACTCGACAGTTTACTGTAAAATGTATCTATAGATAAACCAACTGGGCCAAAAGTTGTAGAGGATTGGCAGATCCACACACCCTTATTCACATCCATCTCCCCTCTGTCTACTGGTGGAGCGGTTCTGCGGTGAAATTAAATAAAGGAAACAACCATTTATACTGAGCATTTTCATTTGATTGTAGCAGTTCCAATCTTTATGGTTTTCACAGCCTCACACCTCAACCAACACGAATATTTCCGGAATTTCGTTCTAATTAATAAACAGCCACTGTTACCCAAGGTTTTAAGCTTTACATAATTTAACCATTTTAATCGTCACCATGGCAATAAGTTCCTGTCAATCAAGTCTCCAACAATCATTCTGCCGTTAATGAGCAGATTTGGTTTCCATTTTTGTTCCTTGCCAAGAGACACGAATGGCGGCTGTACAAATACCCTTCGTTAAAAAGCTACAAACAAAACTTCAAGAAACTTATTACAAGATTTTAAAGTATAAGAATGCAATAATATTTGTGCCAAGTTTTGTTTCCATAAGATTGTTTTTATGTCCCCGCTGTTTTCGTAAAAAAGCGTGAAATTCTGAACATTGTAAGCCGCGAAAACCGCCATCATATGCAAATTTCGAACTTTCTTAAATTTTGGCCGTAAAATAGATCGCTGGAACTTTAAACTATTTTTCCATGAATAAGTTCACCCAAAGGTATGTTTTGGCGAAATAAAAGAAAAATCGATTTTTCGTGACTGTCTTCCGATTCTCGACACTCTCAGAAAATCACTCTTAAGTCTCGTGCGATAGCGACGCTGTTCTTTCTACTAAAAAAGCTCCTTTGACATTCGCAGAAGTCTTTTTCTCCTCTCATTGTAGAAATCAATTTAATTGAGCTAGTGTCAAATGTCAAAGACACCTACCAACTTCCTTTTAAAATCACTGTCGAAAACAATTTGCGAAGCTTTCAGTTTAAAATTATTCATAACATCATACCAACCAATCTCTCTCTACATAAAATGAACATAAAAGAAACCCCGTATTGCAAAAACTGCCTTTTCCAAAATGAAGCACTTGTTCACATGCTTCTTGAGTGCCCTGTAGTTGAACCCTTTTGGAATGACGTTTTAATGTGGTGGAAAATCAAGCGTTCCGACAATATTAATACCAATTACTCTGAAATTCTTTACGGCTACAAACCCGAAACTAAGAGCTTTTATGCGTTAAATCATTATTTTCTTACTGCTGAATATCCGATATATGTCTCACAAGAAATCAGTCAGTCTACGAACTTGAAGGTCTTTCTTGCCTTAATGGAAAATAAAATCAAATGTGAAAGACAAATAGCCATTAAAAGCTCAAACTGCAGAAAATGCGAAGCTAAGTGGACCACTCTCTGCATTTGCAATGCGTGGTCTACCTCCGTTGTATGCTGCTAGGCCTATTTTCCATGTTCCAATATTGAAAGCTAAGGTGTCATATTTGTTTTATTTTTTCGAGTTTTTGTACTATTTTTATATTTTTCTTTTTTGTGTGTAGTGTAACCTAAATTTTTTTCCCATATGATATAAGTTTGAAATTAGCGTTCGTTTTTTGTGCGTGTGCGTTATGTTTTAGTATTAACGTTAGTAGCGTGCTTATAAATTATTTTTTGGTCTGTAATTTAATAAGAAAAAAAAAGGAATTGTTAACAGTGTACTACGTGAAATAAAATAAGATTTAAAAACATTTACGCTACACAATTCCACTACACGGAAGTCGAAGGACCTAGGGACCTCACAGTCTCAATCTCTTTGGAGATGCCTTATCGTGGTGTAAGGATCCTCTCATGTAGAAAGTTGGGTGGAAACACTCTAATGACTCCTGAGGCTGATAGGTGGATGTGAAACTCCCCGGGTTAGCCACCTGTCGAGTGGATAAAGGTGGCTACAGAAACTAACCCTACAGCTAAACTTTTCCCAGATGGTCCCACAGGACTGAAAGGGCTAGCAATATTTTACCTATCCCGACAAAAACACTGGTAGGCAAACCATGCCGCCATCAAGGCCGAAGCTATTGTTTCTCGTACCTTATCCGAATCGAGACAAGGAATTTACCGATCTGTTTCTTGAGTGCAACCCTCGGGGGGCTAGGAGGAAAGGCAGACTGAAGAAGTCATGGAGTAGGACTATACAGCAGGAGCATGAGGACTTGGGGATGTCATGGAATCAAGTGAAACGGACTGCACAAAACTGGGTCCGCTGAAAAGCTGTAGCGGAGGACCTATGCTCCGGTCGGAGTGAAGACTATTAAGTCAAGTCACGCTACACGATTAGCTTCAAAAACTCGCCCTACTTTTTAATCTAACCTGAAGTAAAACTAAAACCAACCATATCTCGTTCGCACTCGTTTTCCCGCCCTTTGTGTCAGCTACTTACAATTACTTTGAGTTTTGATTGGTTCATTCTACTGTCTGTGTCCTTTGTGATTGACCAGAGTGACATTTAATTGAAAACTGCTCCATTCCGTCAGTCAATAAAGGCCTGGCTAAACTAGAAAAAATTAGGAAACTTCGTTGCAGATACACTGTTTCTTGTTCTAGTTACGGCCAAATTAGAGCGAACAAAACAAATATTCTACTGCCCCAGTGGCTACACGAAGAAACATTGTCTCAGAAAACAAAGGCTCAGGCATGTGCATAGTAGACAGACTGCCTTCCGAAGGAGCCTGGGGAAAACTTTAGCATATTGCATCGATTTGACAGTAAGCCTCTTCCTTTTTGTCGCTATTTATGCAGTCTTCATGAACTACATCCCATTAATGGGCTCGGTCCTCAAACAGGTTTATTAGTAACTCTGTATCCTCCTTCTAATTCATTTCCTATTTTCCCTTCTATGACCTGCTTCTGCTCTTCTACTTCGACTTCGCCGTCAGCCATTGTTGTACGCCTGCCGTTGCTGGGAAACCTTTTTTAATGGACAGGCTATATTGAGCATAAATTGACTTCCGTCGCTAAAAGGTGAAATTTCATAGCTTTTCAAACAAGAACAATTGTATTCGTACGTAATGTTTCCTTGTAAATATTAACTGTTGTAATTAGCGTCATATTCAACACGCTCAAATATATCTAATATATTGCATATCGACAGGAAAATTGTCGTTGAGTAAACCCGTTCGGCAGGGGTTAAAATAACTCCATTAGCTACCTCACTGCGCTTGACAGGTCAGAAACCAGAATTATCTAGAGCTGAATTGAGACTGAGAATCAAATATCTCATCAGTAATAAATACCTTTAAATAATAACAGCAACGAGGGTTTGTACACGAATTGAAAGTTTAATACTGCTTCAAAACTTTAAAGTTTTTTTTCCGTAAGTCGTCAAAGTCATGAAGGAATCATTTTCTAAAGAGCTTGCTTTGAGGACGGACGCCCTTGTTTGGATTGAAACAGTTTTGTTAGCTCTCATCAATGTTGTGGCCTTCTTTGGCAATCTCCTTACTTGTTACGCCGTGTACAGAAACCACAGCCTTCGTACGCTTCCCAACATGCTTGTGATAGCGCTTGATGTAAGCGATATTCTCATGTCCATCTTCTGTATGCCTTTTTCAGTTGTAACTCTTTTTCGCGGCCACTGGATTTTTGGTGAGAGTTTTTGTCGTTTTGTCGGTTTTGGAGCATTCACATTTGGATTTGCTTCTCTTCAGACTATGGGATTAATTGCACTCAGTCGATATTACTGCGTTGTCAAACCAGAAAAGTACGCGGTCTTGTTCAAAAAACAAAGAGCTTTGCTGTACATTGCCGTTGTTTGGTGCGTAGCTCTCGTTGGATCTGTGCCTCCGTTCTTCTTTAACAACGCTGGATTTGAATTCCACCCGGGTAAAGCCATGTGCTTGTATACATTTGAAAGAAACATTACCTACGCTGTCTTTCTTGGGCTCGTTTATATTGCAGCACCCTTAACAGTAATTAAAATCTGCTACGCCAAAGTGTTCTGCTCAGTATCGCAATCAAACCGTGTTTTCTCGCTTCAAAACAACTTGCAGCAACTCAGAGCGAACGTGGAAGAAGCAAAAGTTACCAAGACTTTAGCGGCAGTAATGGTCGGTTTTACATGTTGTTGGCTTCCTATCTCTGTCATGGACTACATCGACGTCGCACAAGGGAAATCCACTTTTTCGCGACAAGCTTACCTTACATACGGGTTCTTGATTTACCTTAGTAGCGCCATAAACCCTTTCATATATGGGGTAACAAATAAACAGTTCAGGCGAGAGTACAAAGCTATTTTGAGTCAGATTCTCTGACTTCGGCGCCAAAACGATCACCAGAGTTATCATAAAGCAAAGCCTTCACGCACTTTGTTACAGCTTCGGAGGGGATATACAAGAAACCCACTTGAGCGCATAGCATTATAATATAAACGTTTTTTTTTTTCTTAATTAACCTTTGCGAACTCGCCGATGTACACCAAAATGTATCTGCAGATAAACCATTTGGGCCAAAAGTTGAGTTTATAACCCGTTTATTCACACCCAAGTCCATCTATCTACATTTTCAGGCGGAGCGGTGAAACTGAATAAAGGAAACTACCATTTACAGCATTTTCAGTAAATTCCGGTTTCGATGCGTAAATGGATATGACTCTTTCTCTGTGTACAGCCCACTGGAAAATTTCCGGGACTAAGAAAAACTACTTTTGTAAGGATCATACGCGTGCCATTTACCAGTCTGGCCGTTACTAATGAAAATTCATATTCCATGTAAAGTTTTGTATCGTTTACAGCAGCCCCAATCCTTTTGGTTTTCACAGCCTTAGCCTTAATTATCCTCAACGTTTCTTTGTTCTTCCCGTACGGTAATTCCTCACTAAAATTTCCGTAATTTCGTTCTAAATAGTAAACAGCCACTGTTACCTAATGTTCTAATTTTTTCCATATGTTAATCCATTTCACTAGTTGCCATCATGACATGTTCTTGCTTCGTGATAAGTTCTTGTCAAACAAGTTTCTGGCAACCATTCTACCGTTA
>Ga0126339_10004366_pt1 | contig 10440 bp, 5 predicted proteins | sample OrbTmetagenome_2_FD_92532 | JGI IMG/M metagenome (GOLD analysis project Ga0126339, IMG submission 92532) | Coral microbial communities from Petempiche,Puerto Morelos, Mexico - Orbicella T R C metagenome | ecosystem: Host-associated > Invertebrates > Cnidaria > Coral | place: Petempiche,Puerto...
AAGAGTTTTTTGTCCTTTCCCGGTTTTTTTCTAAAATTCCGCCGGGCGCCCCCCTCTTTTTTTAATGGGAAACGCCCCCCCCCCCCCGGGCTCCACTATCAGTTGCAGTCTCCGAAAATGATTTCCGTGAGATGAAGGTGATCTGGAAACTTTCCGAGAATTCACAAAAATTGTCAAAACTTGAAGCCTGACTTGAATTTCAGATGCGAACTTACAAAAATAACGTAAGAGCAGATGTTTTGCTCTGGTATAAAAGTATCCCTGTCTTAGATCGGCCGTTTATTGTTGTTGAAAAAGGTGTCTCTAATGGGTCTGTCAATTTTCCTTCAAATAGACCATCGGAGCATCTTACTTTGACCAATATGTCAGTTCTGATTGGTTGTTACCTTATTCCACACTGTTGTGATCAGGATGGCTGTAGTTTTACAAAAGTCAGTTACAGTTTCTTCAGCTACAGACACTTAAAATACCTCGTCTAAGAAGCCGTTAAAACGAAACATCGGGAAGCTACAATCGTGGACCAAAGTCCTTGGGACACTTATGTAATTTAACGAATTGTTTGTGCTTTACTACTGAAGTTTGAAAAGTGCGCTGCTTTCCTTTTAGAAACGCGTTACTGTTCCCCCTCCCCACCCAATGCAATGTTGAAAATCAGAAGAAATTTCGGGTAGTAGTTTTCAACATTTTATGGGAGGTGGAGGGGGTGGGGTTAGGCAGGCGAAGTTGTATTCGCCTCTGGCGTGTGCGCAAAAGCGCCAAAAGTGCAAATTTATCCCAAGACGTTTGTCCATGAAGAGCAGATGTTTTGCTCTAGTATGAAAGTATCCCTGTTTAGAGCGGCCGTTTATTGTTGTTGAAGAAGGTGCCTTTAATGGGTTCTGTCAATGTTCTTCCAAATAGATCTTACTTTGGCCAATAAGTCAATTCTGATTGGTTGTTACCTTACTCCACAGTGTCGTGATCTAGATGGCTGTAGTTTTACAAAAGTCATTTACAGCTTTCTTCAGCCGCACACACTTGAAATATCTCTTGTCTAAAAAAAGCCGTTAAAACGAAACAGCAGGAAGCTTGGTAAACCTATCTGTAAGAGCCACAATATGGCACTCTCCACACGCAACTTGGGACACAGGAGTTTCATCAAAGAATTCAACTCTTTAAGGTGTTGTGACTTTTTCGTCGAGCTCATTGTTACAAGCAATGCAGCCCTAGTAGTCTGATCCAAATTTGTACAAGGCACCTTCCTCTCGTCGAAAATAAACATATATCAACATCGAAATTCTCTGCACCACCTTCGATTCATTTGCTTTGTTTCTGGCTCAAAGAATTTGGTGTTGGATGACGACTTTATTTCTGAGATGCTCAAATGAGCTAAGTCACGGTTTGCACATTTTGAAAAGTTTAGCCTAAAGCTTTTATGTGCATCGTTTAACCGTCCTTGTTCCTTTATGGTTTATTATAATCTCTTTGGCGCTTCTTGCCCTCAGGTTTTCGCGCCGCCATTTTTTTCTCGCGGTTTTCTCTGGCGTCACAAAGGACGGACTAAGCGAAAGAGTCATGTTGACCTTTTTAGCTGTCCGGTCATCTCGTGACTAAGATTAATTCAAGTTGCATCCAATTTGGGAACGTAGGCGGGTCATATAATGCTTTACTTGCACATTTTTACTTTCAGTTTCTGTTGATTTGCAATTTGCGTTCAGAACATTACCACACGAAACGAGAGAACTTCAAAGGCTCTTGAGTGTCCTGAGATTTAACACAGAGCGATTGTAAGTACGTACAAGTTACTTATTTAACTTCCTGTGCAAATTCTATCAAATCTAATTGCAACAAGTTACAACTGCACGGTAGTCACTAATGTTCTTTGCTCTTGTGCAAGTTGATTTTGTCTCGCTTATTCCGCTTCGTTCGTTTCGCTCGCTTGATTTCGCTCGTTTCGGTGGTTTTGTTTGGTTGTTTCGGATTCTACATGCAGTACATGCCATGGAACTGGCGTACTTCTGACATGTTGGTTTAGCTTGGTTTCCTTGCTTTACTTTTAAAGAGGTTTCGATAGTGTTCACTAGTGCGTCCTTAAGTTACTTCGCCTGTAACTCCACATTTTCATACAAGTACAAATTTTTTGGCCAGCAGCCGGACCTGTTGTCGACTGCCAGAATGCCTCAAATTCCATAAGTTTGCACTGATTCGAAAATCATTATCTTAAAGGTGACACAATCAATTTCCTGGAAATATAACAAAGAAGCCGGAAATCCTTGTTGTCTGAGGATAAAATTTATCAGTACATGTACTAATACTGTCATAATATGTCCGATGCGCTCGAGTATACATATACCACGTCTCGTGGAATCCGTTCCCTGCTAGAGATGTAACACACACATGAAAGAAACCGAAAACAAACCAAGGGAAAATTCCCTCGGATGAAAATTGGAGGGGGGAGAGGGGAGGGGGCTCATCATTAAGCCGAGCACATACCTCTACTAGTATTTCCCAAAATGTGTTTTGCGTTGTTCGTTTGCACAGACAAACTTCTTTGCGATGTCTACAGTGTTCAATGTGTTCGTTATAGACTTATACAAATGCAGGAGGAGGCAGCTGTTTAGACGGTCCTGCTTCATGACGCTTCTAAGGTAAGTTTTTGGTTCTCGTAGGGCTGATCAAAGTGGCTATGAGCCACTCAACTTGGAAAATGGATCGTCTGTAAACAGTGAAAATGTTAATGCCACTGACTTAATCCGTAAGTTAATTTAAAGTTAAATTCCACTGGCAAAACACAACATTCATGAAGTTATTGGTGATCCTCGTCATATTAGAGTAGAGAGTAGAGTCATAGTACCACAAAGACAGCATCACGTCTCGTCCGCTTCGGTGGGGTTACTGCATGGATAGGTGACCGAATCTGAATACCCCGTGTTGTAATAACTTCTTTTTTTTTTCTTCCCTTTCCAAAGCGATATTCGTGACTGATGAACTCCCAGTCTTGTGTAATGTCCTCTTTTTCTGTTTATCAACTATTTTGGTCAAATAATTTCGCCATGTCTGTTTTATTTACAATACTGTATAAATAATAGCAAAACGCGTCGTTCGAATTCTCTTCAAATCTCTTGTCTGTTGATCGTCCAAAATTTTTAATCACAGCTTGAATCATAATTCGAAAATTCATGCAGCTCATCAATTTCGTGATTTTCAATATCTCCTCAGTCTTCGGCAATCGAATATGGTTAAACCTGTATAAGGGGACACCTTCGGGAAATGAGCCATTTACGTAATTTGCTTTTATATATAAAAACGTTCGTGCGAAAATCTATTCAATGTAGATCATTTCTGCGGTAAGATGTTGAGTACTTGCGTTATAAATACAAAGAATAACTAACTTGACACGGTGCAATCGACTGTAAAACGGCCTTGGACAGAGTTATGTTCGAAACCCGGGGGGACTCCTATATGAAAAGGTCGTGGATGCTCGTCGTCTCGGGTACAAATCAAGGATTCTGGTCTCATTTTAGGTGTTGATGACGAAACGCCGCCATTCTTAGCTGTCAAAGTATCCTTTAGGGTGCACTCGAAGAAATAGTAATAAAAGAAACGCTCTCATTTGTTTTCCGCTGATCTCACGAGTACGCGAGGCGGGTCTACAAGAGCTCGCGGGATCCTTTCTTGAATAGTGGCTAGTAATCGAACCTATTCTGTTTAAGTGGCATGTTTTGGGGGTCTAATGAAGCTCGAGCAACGCCTACATTAGTCTTCTAAAGGAGTTCAATTCAAGTTTTCCGACGATCATCCCTTACCTTCTCATATGAGAGTTCTCCCCTCCCCGGATTCCAAATGTCTAACAAGAAGTGACCCAGTGAAGGAGTGAAGGAGTGATGGACTGAAGGAGTGATGGAGTGAAATCGTCCCACCACTACAACTTGGAAAATTTTCAAAGTTTAAAAATGTGCGCTCGGAAGTCGGAAAAAATGTTCTTTCGCCAAACGCGAGCATGATAAAACGATTTGTGAACAGATCACGAGACGGAATATTTAGTCAAACCACAGGAGCACACCATCTTGTTGAGTAGGAAGAGAGTAAATAAAGGAATGAAAAGAACGAATAGTTTACGTTTGTCTCCTGTTGTCGTCTCTTACTCGACCTTGCAGGGAAAACCGCTACCTACATGTCCTGTGTAACACTGTGGTAACACTGTGTAACACTGTGTGTTGGGAGTATGTGAGTACTCTATTAAAAGTTAATTCCTTTGGTGATCGTTCTCTTATATCTATTCCGCCCCGCATGTTCAATTTTGTATTGTTCTTTTGCGGAGAACTACAACATTTTATCACTGCTTGGTACAAGACGATTAAAAATTGCAACTGATGCCCTCACCAAAACTACATTAACTGTGCTTTTCAGCGGTCTGATCTCTAGCTTAGAAAAGTGCAAGGCTTTCAGATCAGTTCGCTTACCATACGCTCCACAATTTTTTTAAAAATTTATTTCCACAATTACAACAATTCTTTTTTTTTAAAGTTACAGAAGAATGAATAAAGTTTGGTTTACAGTAGTTAGCAATGACACCATATTGAAGTAATTAAGAAAAAGGATTTTTTTCAATTCTTATCAACATACTTATTTAACTTAACGATTTTCCTTGATAATAGCGTTGTTTACTTTAATTATTAGTTAAAAATGTTTCCTCAAAAATCTTCAAATTCGTTAATTCGATTTGAAATATATGTGTTTCGCAATTTCATATTTAATTACCAAAATTCGCATGAAGTGGCTGAAGAAAGGTAATGTTTCTCTACATCGACAAGTCTACGAGAAAGATCTACCTAAAATTAGTATACAATTATAGAATAGATCCATCTCCTCCTCAAAAGACCCAACAATAACATCGAAATATGGCAGCGAGAGGCTTCTAAAACTCTTGATTTTACTCAAAATTTTTTCATTAACCTCATGCCAAAAAGAATCTGAAAAAGAACAACCGAACAAAATATGGGATATGGTTTCTGTTAGCTGATGACAGAAGGTGCAGTTGGAATTAGAAACGTATCCTATTTTACACAGGCGGTCATTAGTAAACATTATTACGTGGTTTTGGCTTGTGACCGATATAACACGTGCTCTGATTGGCTAAGAGCGAGATCTGAGTGGTCACTATGCAGTCGTAATGCCCACGGGCCGATTACGGATTATGCAAAGAAGAACCCGGCTCTGAAAATTCAAACGCATTGAAACGATGAAAGCCGATTAAAAACAGTAAGAGAAAGTAAATTTAATTCCGAGTAGCTAAAAGTTTAGAGATTTTTCCTTAATATAATTTACTTAGAAGTCGTTTTTGACTTACCAGCTGGTAACCTTGGCGGGCACTAGTGAAAACCAATCAAAGTTTGCCGAGTCTTAACATAACCAGTTTGATCGGAGTTTTTTAAAGTTGGCAAGACTTTTTCTATTCTCTTGGTTATGACTTTAGTGAGAATCGTGTAGTCGACGTCCAGGAGTGAGATGGGCCTTAGATTTTCCAGAATAGTTTTATCCTCGGATATTTTTGGGATAAGCGAGATTATTCCTCGTCTTTGGCTTATGGAAAGCGTACCATGCTGAGAAGCAAAGTTGCAACTGGCTAGCAGATCATGACAGATGTCAGGCCAAAAGAATCGGGAGAATTCAGCTGGCAGACCATCAGTGCCCGGGATTTTGTTATTGTGGAAGTCCTTGGGCGCACTTGTACATTCTTCTTCGTTTACTAATCCTTCACAAGATTTCTTCCCCGGCCTTCTTCGCTTAGTGCGGTTACGTTTTCTGGATTAAAAAACGGCGAACTTTTGAAATTTTTGGGATTGACATGGGTTGAGCGGTATAATGACTCATAAAACTTTTTTTCTTCTTCTAAGATTTCGAATTGATCTTCTATGTAAGAATTTTCCCCAACTTTGAGTTTCGAAACTGTTTTTATATAATGATGGCGTTTTTCTAAGCTGTAGAAATACTTTGTGTTGCGTCCTCCATCTTCATGCCATCTCACTTTGCCTCCTAGGATTGCGCCTTTGGTGTTCGTCGACGTAATTTTTTTGAGACGTGATCTAGCACGTTGCAGTTCGAGTATGATGTTTCTGTAGTGCGGGTTATTTTCTGCTCTGGCTTGAAGGTCATTTACTTTTTTGTGCCGTAATTTTTCTTCATCTCGGTATTTTTTCGCTTTTCGTTTAGAGTACTTCATCGTGAGGCCTCTTATCTCCATCTTTATGAGGTCCCATTTTAAACCTAAGTCATGAGTCTCGTTGCATTTTTCCTTAAAGTTTGGAATGTTTATCTTAAGTGCTGTTACGTGTTCTTCATCTTTAAGTAGGCTGCACTAAGTTTCCAGAAGCCAGGTCCTCTTTTTTGGTTTAGGTGATTAGACTGGAGAATAAGTGACACAGCGGAGTGATCAGATTCGGGTGCGTGGACGATGTCGCATTACTTTGCTAATTGAATTAACGCCTGTGAAACCAAGTCTCCTCCACAGGAGATTTTTTGAAAAAATCTAGGCGATATTGAATTTTAAACGATTTAGTTCTCCATGTGAAACACTGCTGTCTTTGTTCAGGCTTCGCCATATATCACTTAAGTTATACAAATCACAAACCGTATTGATTTCTTGGATGACAGCTGATTTCTTAGTTACAGGTTTTCCGCCTCTTTTGTCATTTGAGGTGACTGCGGGAAGTCTCCCCCAATTACAATTATATCTTGCGCGAACTCCTCGAGTAAAAAGCAACATGTTGGGCGACATCGTCAGGTGCGTAAATGTTGACGAGAACAATAGTTTTTTCTTCCAGTGACAATTTTAAAATAATGAACCTTCCTTGTTTGTCACGGTCTTACCCTGGGTGCCAGAGGGGTTTTTGGTATGTTTGTCTGCTATTAAGTTTTCGACTTTGAAATTCACAAAGGGATTAATTAGTGTAATGACACCTTTTCTATGATTTGTGCCGTGGATAAAGAAAGGTTTGCCGCCCCATTCGGTAAGATTTTTGAGCAGTATGATTCTGGCAAAAATATGACATGATGTTTTTGTTTGTGTAACCATCGAAAAACGGTTCGGCGTTTGATCGATTTATTAAGGCCTCTGTCATTTAGTGACAAGCATTTTAGGTCACAAGCAGTGGCAGTTTTGGCGGTGTTCATTTTGTTGGCGGTTTAAACCCACGACAAATTGGGACAAAAAAACGTATACTTTTTCGCTGATGGGCTGCTGCGAGAATGTCAACGAACGAAAAAAGAAGACGGTTGTTTCAAGCGAAGCGGGTTGGTGTTACATGTAAAGTGAAGGGAGTGTAGCATAATAAACCTAAAGACTACAACTGCATGGTGCTTATATAAAAACATAAACAAAAAGGAAATTTGGGTACTTAGCGCGATGAGATAGAGCCAGTGACGCGGCTCGGTTTACCCTTACCCTATTTATGACCAAAATCTGCGATTTTTGCTACCCTATTTGACCTGCCTGTGGCCAAAAATTCTATACCCTATTTATGACATTTGTAGTTGGCACAGTTGCCCTTAACATAAGTTATGAAGGGTTTTTGTTGATGGTCTTATTGATAATGAAGAAAAAGTAGCTTCTTCTAAGAAACATACGCAATTCAAGACTAGAGCGATAAAACCATACCCTATTTAAGACCAAAATGGTCAAAATCGATACCCTATTTATGAGCAAAACGGCTGAAAAACCCTACCCTTTGGGGCCACACATACCTATATAGCCCATATAAAAGAGTACCCCCCCCCCCGGGACTACCCTTGCGTCGTGACCAGCTTGTTTAGCAGCGAACATGGATTGTATTAGGGTTTTCCTTTCTTTCTGCATTGTTGTTTGGCTGAAATAAGCTTCACCATACCTGGCTGAAAACTTCAGCCGGTTTTTTACTTTAAATACAGCATCCCTGTCTTCTCTCACAACTGCAAATCTTGCGATGATCGAGCGAGGGCGAGCAGGAGTAGCGCCATTGGTTTGTGGTTTGCCGTGGACAGCATGGAATCGAATCTCCTCGGCGTTCATTTTGACATCATTTCCTAGAACATCATAAGTGATATACTGGCAGTTTTCGCTTCGACTTTCGGGGATATTCATAAAGCGCAAATTTTCTCGTCTCGTATGTTCTCAATAGCGACGAGATTCTCCTGGGCTCCTGTTAAAGCCGGTTTAAGCTTTTTGTTCTAGGCTTGGAGCTTTATTAGATCGGCCTTTAGACTTTGAACCCGGGGGAGGGGTACTCCCTTATATGGGCTATATAGAGCTATATAGGTATGTGCGGCCCTAAAGGGTGGGGATTTTCAGCCGTTTTGGTCGTAAATAGCGTGTCGATTTTGGCCGTTTTGGTTGTAAATATCGGGTATGGATTTAGCCCTCTAGTCTAGAATTGGGTATGTTTCTTAGAAGAAGCTACCTTTTCATCTTTACCGATAAAACCGTCAACAAAAGCATTTCATAACTTATGTTTGGGGCAACTGTGTCAGCCGCAACGGTCATAAATAGGCTATGGTATTTTTGCACAGGTCATAAATAGGGTAGCAAAAAAACGCAGATTTTGGTCATAAATAGGGTGAGGGTATTGGGAAGTGGGCCGCACACCCCCACCCAACTTTTCTGGAAGTAACCCCCCCCCCCAGGACTTTGAATTCCGCAGTTTGCTCGTCCAACACTTTTTGGTGAGAGCTTTTTGAATTTTTGAGAACTTTGGACTCTTGCTGTAGGTCCGTGATGCTTGCCCACGCGTAGTTCACAGATTTCCCAAGTTCTTTCAGTGTTGATTTGATGACATTGTTTTCATGTTCAAAATTCACACGTCAGTTCAGAGATCTGTGTGTGTAGATCGGAGAAATTGTCTTCCATACGAGATTCTATGGCGATTAATTTGTCAAGGAGTACTTCCATGGAGATAAGCGAGTCGGTTTCCTGGTTTCCCTCCATTTCCTCGCCCTTCTACTTGTTTCGTTTCGGAATTGGCTTGTCGGAAGTTAAGCTTTACGATCGTTCTGAACGTTTTAACGTGAGCACAAGCAGCAAGCATCAAATAGTTTCAATTACCCGGTGTATGGGTGTTAAAAGGACATCACTGGTTGTATTTGAGCGAGCCTAAATGGCCAGGTATGGCTCCTCTCAACTAAGGAATCACAGAGCGCGGAGACCACGTCCATCCGCCATGGTTCCTCATTTGCATCCTCTTCTTTTACATCTGTGAATAATATGATGTCTGAAAAATTACCGTTAAGAATACAGCGAAAATAAAGAAATTTGCTGCCAAAGAGTTATTCACAAAATTCGCGCTTATGCAGCTTTGCACAAGCAAATTGGACACACATAAAATCATCTCGCGGTGGACAGTAGCGCTTGCCTTTGCTGGAAGACTGAAAAAAATTAAGCAATCATTATCAATATTTGGATCGATAAATTTATACGTGGCCGAGACTGCCCTTCCGTTCACAAAAAGGTTTCCCTTTGTGAAAGGAACCGGCTCTCTTCCCTTCTTCAAAAGCCTTTCGCACGAGTGGAAGAGCTTTTTTCCGAACTCATTACGTGTGAAATCTTCGACAAACCTCACCTGGTTGAGCTCCGCCTTCCCCTCCGCACTCTTTGCACCTTGAAGTAGTTTTCTTTTAAATGGCCTACTATAGAGTTTGGCAATGATGTGTCTTGGCCTCTCATCTTGCTTTTTCCCTGTACGATGCGCGTTCTCTACTTAAGCCACTGCATGTTCGAAGCCAAGACGTGTAATGTAATCCAGAATTATCGCCTTACAATCTTCGCCATCCTCTTCACTTGCACCTAAAATGCGAATATTCAAGTCTCTAGAGTATCTCTCTAAATGTTCCAACTTTTTCCGAAGGTCGTCGTTGCTTTGTCGAAGGTTGTCTATTTCTTCGGTGTTAGCATTCATCGAGTTGGGAGAAGTCTTCAAGCTGTCAAACCCTGCTTCGAATTCCTATTGTTTAAATTTCAATCCGTCTATCTCTTTTTTTCTTTCTTCCGTCTATTTCCTGACTTGAATGTCAGATGCGAACTTTCAAAAATAATGAAGGAGCAGATGTTTTGCTCTGGTATAAAAGGATCCCTGTCTTAGAGCGGCCGTTTATTGTTGTTAAAGAGGGTGTCACTCTATTTTTCTTCAAACAGACCATTGGAGCATCTTACTTTAACCAATAAGAACACTCCTAACATTTTCTCGACCAGTCAGGTCGATCGTGAATAGTGTTGGTAGATTTTCTCGCCCTTGACACAGGGTGCTAAGTTTTGCTAGTTAGTCCTGATTGGTTCATTACCTTATTCCACCGTGTTGTGATCAAAGTTGCTTTAATGTCGAGGAAAAGGTTGTTGTTATTCATCGTGGTAGATGCAATAATAAAGTGTATTATCGTTTGTCTCACGATGTAGTCACTTGAGATGTAGATCGCGACGTTTCGACTGCTTACTGC
>Ga0126339_10004367_pt1 | contig 10440 bp, 11 predicted proteins | sample OrbTmetagenome_2_FD_92532 | JGI IMG/M metagenome (GOLD analysis project Ga0126339, IMG submission 92532) | Coral microbial communities from Petempiche,Puerto Morelos, Mexico - Orbicella T R C metagenome | ecosystem: Host-associated > Invertebrates > Cnidaria > Coral | place: Petempiche,Puerto...
AATAAAGATTAGCGAAAAAACTGAGCAACGACGTTTCGGTGTCATCCTGGCACCATTTTCAAGTTAAAAAATATTTGTGCGAAAAGTAAACTAATTTATACCAATGGTAGAGGTGCGAAATTTCGCACCTCTACCATTGGTATAAATTAGTTTACTTTTCACACAAATATTTTTTAACTTGAAAATGGTGCCAGGATGACACCGAAACGTCGTTGCTGAGTTTTTTCGCTAATCTTTATTGTTAACTGTACTACAAAATAGTTCAGTTTCTAACTATCTTCAGAAATTCTAAGAAAATCTTCACATATTTTATGTGACTTCTGTGACTACTTTCCCAAGAATTCACTCGTGGTGCACTTTTTAAGCAGCAAATTAGTTAAACTCAGTTAATTACTCAGGTTAATAGCTTCTTGTATCCAGTGATTATGACTGAAATGCTGCAACATACAAAGATACAACCGTAGTGAAACATTGACTGTTACCTCTTAAATTAAAAAAGCACTGTGATACAGTTTTAATATCCCATTGAAGTTCATCAAAAATACTCTGCACCCTGTCTTGTTTTCAGAATATTGTTTTGAATGTTTGAAATATCAGGTAAAGCTTCAAAATAACTTACCAATACCAACAAAAATGCCTTCGTATCCTGTTTCCTTGAGAGATTTAATGGAAAAACCACCTTTGCCCAAACCTTTACCAAGTTCAATCTGCAACAAATTCAGATCAACTTTTTGTTTTCTATTCTGGAGGAAATTAATTCTAAAGTACTTAATTTTAGAAATATCAACTATATTATATTTTTGCATAACTAAGAGTACATTAACGACATTTGCAACATACAGTGTGTACATGTACGAAAATTCTGGGAGACTGATATTTTGGGGTTGAATAATCAATCCTTAAATTGTTGGGCAGACATTATTTCACCTGTTGACTGATAGCAGTGTTGGTGTTAAAGTGTGCAACAATATTCCATTACACATCAAGAAAATTGCATGTCTTTCTCAAATGCTATGAAGAACTACAAGTATTGGTTAATTACAATGTTTTTGACAGCAGGACAGCATGAAGTCTCCATAGTTATGGCAAATGTAAATTTCTTTCCAAGCAGAATAGAAAAAAAGCCTGTCTGAATTAGTTATGCCTTAGACTACTGTGTCTGCAAAACATCTAGAGGGTGATAAACTGTCCAGCTGATCTGTATTCCAGTCAGATCTTGATAATTTATATGCATGGGGTCAGCAAAATCTCATGGAGTTCAATATAAAGAAATGCAAACTAATGCATATCACTAAAAGGAAAACACCTAATCACTCTGACTTATATCTGAATAATAACATCCTGGAGTTAACATCTGAGTTTTCTGATCTTGGCTTGGTTACCAGCTGTAATCTGTCTTGGAACACTCATATTGATAAAAGGTCAACAAGATCCTAGGTCTTACAAAAAAGAACCTCTAAATTTAAGGACTTCCAAATGTTTATACACAGATAACTTGGTATCTTTCCCTGGTCAGATCATAGTTGGAGTTTTGTACTGTTGTGTGGTTACCACACACATCCAGAAATAGCACCAATAGCGTGGAGCAACAAAGTTTATTATTGTAAAGATTGATGTTGATTACGAGCAACGAAGAGAAAAGCTCAATTCTTTATTTGACATTAAATTTTTATTTCTTTATGAAGCCTTAAATGGCTACTTAAATATTGATTTATCTGCATATCTACAGTTTTTCTCAGACTCTGATAAATATTCACTAAGGAGAAAGGATGAATGCACTCTGAAGAAGAATTATCCAAGAACGAAATAATTTTATTTAAATTTAGCTATTTTAACAGAATTGTAGACATGTGGAACTCTCTACCCTTATCAGTCTGAAAGGCTACAACTATCACCAATTTTAAGAAAGGTGTGATGGAGTATTTAGTTTTTAGGGAGAAATAAATGATGTGTCCATGTTTTTCATGTTGTTTTTGAAAATTTTTACATTTTTTTGTTTCTAAATATTTAGCTGGTCTATCTTGTATGGGGTCCCATGACTCTTTCATAGACCTTGCATTGGTTTATGTCTTAAGGGTTTCCTTTTCTCACCATTTTCATATTTTCATATTAATGTATTTTATATATTTTTCCATTAAAATTATAATAATTTAAGAGTATAGTTTCATGTTTAAAAAATATGCATGCACTGGTCATTTTTTGCACAAATTTTTTCATGGGCAATGATGTTCAGTGATGTACCAGTCAAAGAATGCATTCCAAACATTCAGACATGAAGTGGGCAGTGCATTGAGGTGATGATTTTACCATCATGGAAACAGTGACATGCCACACACATTCTTGTATTTGCCAAAGGGGGCACATTCCAGGAAGTGATTGGTGTGCCACTGAGTATACATGTGTAGTAAAAAAAAATCAAACTGTTGTTTGAATTCCAAGTTAGGGGCTAATAATTATGATCTTGCCCTATCCCTCTTTTCTTTCAGTGGGTATGAAAGTACCCCTTCTTCAATTACTGACTCAACTGATCATAGTGAAACTGTGTGGATTGGGCATAACAGTAACTGGATCAACAACTCATTTATCAAACACTACTTGATCACTTTTAATTTGTGTGTGCATCCAATGCTGTTTGGCAGTAACATGTCTATAAATTACCTTATTATATGGCTAACTCCATGAGTGGGCAAGATGAACCGAATCCTGTGCTGTGATTGGCTACCCAAGTGGGCTAGATGGAGCTATCTTGCAACTAACATTGAACAGCATATATAGCACATAAGCAAGCCTAAGTTTAACTACCCATGGAAGTGAATAACTGCCGAAACATGCTGTAAACAGACGTTACAAGAAATGCCTTAATGCATATGTTATTGTGTGTTGTTATATTTTGGGGGCCATACGATTAGAGCTAATCGTATGGCCCCCAAAAAACATACTATTTACATAGATGTGCTAAAGTAGTAGTAGATTTATAACTGAGAATACAATCTAAGTCTGGTAAAGGTCTCTGGATAACCAGCTTGATGTTAGTGGTTCTGAGTTAAACCATTAATTTTATTTGAACTGGAAATGAACAGCAATCTCCGTGACTAATTACGACCCTAAAAACTAGTAAACAACATCTCCACGTGGTCACAAAACATCCACTTAGCGTTCAAAGTCACCTGACCTAAGTATTCGCACCTCGAGTACACTATAACAAAATGTCCTTCACATCATACTCCCCCTTCTCGATGGGCCAGTGGCTCATCGACCTATCAATAAGAGTTTCGTGTGTTTCTAGGTTAAAGGTTCACTATAGTTCTAGTTCTCTTAAAGTTTGCTATTGTTCTATTCTTCTGTGACATCTTCTGTAAGGAGTTCTAATGGGCAGATTCTGGTGATCGGTCCCAACAATATTGGTGATCGGTCTCAACAACATCGGTCTAACAATTCCTTGCAGCCAACTCTGACTTTGACAACTCTCATGTGCTTGTCCTTTCCTAGAAAGACCATTATGACTCTACCGAGCAGCCACTGCCCACACGGTGTGTCCGGTGCCACTACCAAGCCTACATCATTAACTTGGACATCTTTTTGTTCCTTCCACCACTTGGACCTACGATTCAAAGTTGGTGGCTACTCTCGCGGCCACCAGTGCCAAAAATATTGCACTAGTTCTTGCATCTGTTTCCATCTCTTCTTGGGACTGAACTGGCCACTATCAACTGATCCAGGAGCGAACTGGCCTCCTACTTGTGCAATCAGGAAATGATTTGGGGTGATGGGTGATGGCAGGTCAGCAGGGTTCTGGTGTGTGCTAACATGACACCACTGAGTAGGACTGCTTGAATCATGTATTCCTCCTATCCGATTTGCTACCAATGGTCTGAAACTGCAACTAAGTATTCGTATCCACCACAGCACATTCATGCTGTCACTCCAGAATGTGAGTAGGTTCTGGTCAATCTTAAGAACCTTGGCTATGGACAGGGCCAATCTTAATTCCAAAACCACTCCCATAAGTTTGAGTCTCAGAAAGCTTGTAGCTGATAGTGGTGCCACTTGTGTCTAGTGGTGTCACTAGGCTGGTAGATACTGTACCACCCTTGTACTTGTACGTAACGTAAGTTGCTGCACCATACGCATCCCCTGACGCATTTGCGAAGGTGTGCAAGGTAACTGTTTCAACATCTGAGTTCAACTGCAGGCAACAAGGGACTTGCACTTCTGAAGACTGTGAGCTCTTCAAACCACTTCTTGACCTGTCTAGCTTGGCTTTGGTCTATTAGGTTATCCCAATCTAATCCTGAGGTCCACATCTCTGGCAGTAGAATCGTTGCTCGCATCACGTATGGTGCCAGAAACCCCATAGGGTCAAACAGCATGGCTATCTTATGCAGGAAATTTCGCTTGGTCAACTGGAACTTCTCATCTGGCGGATTCACTCTGTAAGTGAAAACATCTTCCTTAGCCAACCACAACACACCAAGCATCTTCATTGACGGTAAATTTCCTTTGTTTAAGTCCACTTTCACAGCCCTGTCTTCTTCAGGTATCTTCTTCAGTACTTGCTCTGAGTTGGAAAGAGCCACTTTCTGGCATGCATACCTGCGGACCCCCACAGTGCTGATAGTTCCTCGTAAAGTTTTACGCACACCTCTTCGTTAGGGGAAGAGTCCATGCTGTCATCCATTATGTAGACTCCAAGATTGTCTCGGCAGCTTTCGGGTAGTGCTCTTGGTTTTCCCTTCCATGCTTCCGAGAAACAAATTGTGCTTGATAGGGGCATGAGTTAACTCCAAAGACAAGGCTAATGAACTGATTAACATCTGGAGGTCTTGACTGATCTACGTCCCTCCAGAGGAAACGATGGAATGGTCTACTTGAGGGTGATATCCAAATTCTAAGATACATCTCTGCAATGTCACATACTAGGGCTACTGGAAACCATTACTGTAGCAGTAAATCAAAGATATCCCTTTGGAGTTTTGGTCCTTGGCAGATGATGTCATTCAATGACAGTCCATCCAATTTTGCAGAGGCATCAAAAACCACCCTAGTCTTTGTAGTTGTCTTTTCAGGTCTCACAATTGCGAAGTGTGGAAGATATTAGGCCTTCTCTTCTGTCTTTGAGCGTGTCAATTTAGAAATGTAGCCCTTCTGTATGTACTTGCTGATGACGTCTGGATCCTTCAAAAGTCTCTTTTCAGTGCTGATCAACCGATTCACTGCCATCTCATATTTGTTTGGTAACTCAGGGGCATTTGGTTTCCATGGCATGTCTACTTCATATCTTTCTCCTTTGAACTGCACTGAGCTCTCAAATCCTTTTATCACTTCGGCCTCCTCTTTTTTCAACAGTTCACTTTCTGTGATTGACCCAGATGAGTCAACCTCCCAAACTTCTGCAATATGGAACTCGATTCTTTCTCTTGCTGGTGAACAAAATGGGTCATGTTGAAATTTGTCTGCTGCACGCTGTCCTCTGTCAACTCAGGTGACCCAATACACGTCCAGCCTAAATGTGTCAGTCGAGCCACTGGCTCCCCAGGTTGGCCACGGTCATTTCCAATGGAAAAGTGCAATTCAGCATAGTCTAAGACAATCAACATGTCAATGACTGGCCGAGGGCCAAGATTGGGGAAGTTAACACCTTGCAGGTGCTTCCACTTTCCCAATTGCCCTTTCCAGTTAACTGGTCTTATGTTCCCAGTCACCTGTATTGCTGTAAATGATGAAATTCTTGCACAAGTCTTGCCATCGATACTCTGCAGGTCGATCTCCACTGGCATGGTTTCAAAGGAATCTTCCTCGCCATTTAACACATTAACTTTGATCCGTTGGGTACTTCCTTCCAATCCTAGCTCAGCAGCCACATCACCATTTATGTAGGTCCTTGTGCTTTCTTCATCTAGTAAGGCATTTACGATCATTCTTTGCTCCCCATTCTTCACCACTACACGTACTGTACGCAAGGCAAGATACTTTGCAGGCTCTGGAGCTTTTGTGGTTGCCATGGTTGTTGTTAAGGAGTGTTCAGGACAAGTACTTCGCTCCCCTCTGTCCCAGAACTGCATGCATTGTTTTCACTAGCCCCAATGTCCAAGTGTAGGCTTCTCTCTGGCTCCATCACTTGTGACTCGCTAGCACTTCCATCATTTACAAACTGATCTCCATGCATACTTGATTGTGCATTTTCTGACAGCCATCAATACCACACCGACTATTTTGAGCATATTGCCCTCCCTTGTGATTTCTTCCGAGGCAACAATAACAGATTCTTAGCTGTTTAGCCTTTTGCTAACGACTTTGCACATCCATTTACTTAAACAGTTCACAGCTTCACACGGGATGATCTTTCTTACAAAGTGGGCAATTTGTGCTAACAGGCTTTCCCGAACCGCCTGTCTGACCAAAGAATGTGTGACCTATCTCTTCATTTTCCTGTCAGCCCACATAGTGTCTCTGCCACAACAGTCTGAAATTAAGCTTCTTGCATGATCCACTCACAAAGTGTCTCAACAATTTAAATTCCATTTTTTTCTGCTCAAACCACCATCTGTTGTAATTAGCAAGCATGGTACTCGTCATTTTTTTTGTACCTTCGTGTACAAGGACCCATTGCCAAGTTCCTCTTTTCTTTCGGCCTCTTTCAGATTTATCACAATCACGTCCAGTAAGTCTGTCAACCTGTCCAGGTCCTGGAATTGGTCAGAACTGGTCCAATTCCTCTAAGTGCAAATTGATCTGACGACGTTGACCACCGAATCTTCTCTCCAATCTGCCCTTGGCCACTTCATAGGCCTTGGCCGAATGTCCTAAGCTCTCAACTGCTGCCAATGCTTCTCCAGATAGGTACTTCTTTAGCTGCAACAATTTATACTCTGCAGTGGCTGGCGCTTAATCAACACAAGCCATAAATGCTGCCTTCCAGCTCCCATATGACCGCTTGTCTCCACTAAATACCGGAATAGAAACCCTCGTCAATTGTTTCTACGTCTTTCCCGAGCTCATGATTCTTCAACAGTCTTCTCGTCCTCTTCTGGATTAACATCCCTTTTGGCGAGCTTGAAGGCGACAACTCAAGCTCCTGGTCTATGGCACCTTCAAGCTTTGAATATTTCTCTTTGCAATCTCCTTTCACATGGGCTAATTCCTCCTTCGCCTTCATAACTTCAACTTCCATTTCTTTTTGACAACAGGCATGCTTGACAGATTCTTCTTTTTTTTTGCATAATCGCTCCTCGAGCTCGACGTTCTTATTTCACAGTTACTAGCCACTCCATCTTCTAATAAATCCACAAGCTGATTTTTTTGTCTTGTGAATAGCAATTTCGACTTGGCTTTCTTGATCTTTTGCTCTTCTATTTTATCTGCAATTTCATCACGGGTATCTTCGCCATCGTCTGCGCCCTTCGCTCGGTCACAGCGCTTCTTCTTCTTGAATTTGATGGTATTTTCTTGAATTCAGCAAATTTCCACAACGTGAACCTCGCTCTGCTACCAGTATGGTTCTGAGTTAAACCATTTATTCGAACTTGAAATGCACAGCAATCTCTACGATAAATTACGACTCTAAAAACTAGTAAACAACATCTCCACGTGGTCACAAACCATCCACTAAGCGTTCAAAGTCACATGACCTAAGCATTCGCACTGTTTGGGTACACTATTTAAGAAATAGAAAACAAGTACCATGTTTCTATCGGGTTATAGAGACACAAGTGGAAGTTTGGGGGAACGAGAAATGCACAGTTTCCACAGCTTTTTTGAGTTCTCCCCAACTTTCACGAGTGTTTCTATAACTCGATAGAAACACGGAGAACATGTTTTCTATTTCTTTTAGAAAACACTGCGACGAAAAAAGGAAAACAACTTGTTAACTTTGATTATCAAAATGTAAATTATCTTTGCTCACGCCATCATCACGTCAACAGCTCGTGCTAGTTCTGTGTTCCTATCAAGTTTTAGTATAAATCTACTAACGTTCTATTACAAAAGCTGTTCTATGATTGGCTACACTAGACAGTGAGTAGCGTAGCAGTGTGCACTTCTTAACAAAATTACGGCCACTTATTGGCATTTTTGTAGTGTCTTTGAAGAGGATTTAGGTAAAGTTTTGAATGACTAGTAGATTTATACTAAAACAATTAGATTATTTGCTCTCGATTTCTATGCTTGATTGTTGACTCAGGTTGCACCCTGTTCAGCTGTCACGCAATAGAAATCTCAAACTCATAATCTAATTGCTTAATAGAACCACAATTTTTAACCAATCCGCACACGTATTTTCTTAGGACTGTTTTCTGAAACAAAATGTGCTTCACATCAGTTAGCATGACTACAGTTAAATGAAGATTTAAAGACTGCCATTCTACCGTTGTGCGATTTACATTTTAGAGAAAGCCATTTAGTTCTGTTACTGTATTTAACCTCCCTGAATAAAGGAAGTAAAAACCCAACTGGGTAACCGCAAAGCCGGATGCACTTTCAGAATTTCTCGCGTTTTGCCTAAGGCTTCAATCGTGGAGCTATTTCTAGTAATTGGCACATGAGCTCACCTCTAATAAAGGCCCTCTTGTTGCTCACGGAATAAAATGACTCAAAGGGAATGTAGACACTTATTTAGTGGCGTTTGATAGGTAGAAAACTGCAGAGTGCTAAAATTAGCATCTTTGTAAAGAAATAAATGGAGAAATGAAATACTACTTTCGTCAATAACATACTATGTAAGTTTGATACAATCATTCTTGCTATAGAGACAACTAAGAAACTCTAATAGGATTTCTTTAGGACCCTTCCAAACAAAAAGTGTCTTTTTCTAATGTTTTAATTTTTTAAATTTTTTTTTTATCTTTTAACTTTTTTATATATTTTGGGGGCCATACATTAGCGCTAATCGTACAGCCCCCAAAATATAACAACACGCAATAACATATGCATTAAGGCATTTCTTGTAACGTCTGTTTACAGCATTTTTCAGCAGTTATTCACTTCCATGGGTAGTTATACTTAGGCTTGCTTATGTGCTATATATGCTGTTCAATGTTAGTTGTAATCATTCCCTGAAGAAGTCTCGGACAGAGATGAAACACATCGGAAATAAACGAAAAAGCTTACAACGACAAGAAGTCGTCCCTTGTACTACTCACTAGTATTCATTACAAAATTTAAAAAATTTTAAAAAAATAAAAATTCCAATAACCTTCCAGGCAGATGGGCTTAGAGGGTAGAGCGTAGAGCGTAGAGCGTAGAGCGTAGAGCGTAGAGCGTAGAGCGTAGAGCGTAGAGCGTAGAGCGTAGATAAGCTTAGAGTGTAGATGGAGATCGTAGAGCATAGAGCGAATAGCTGGTAGAACGTAGAGAGTAGAGCGTAGATTGGGTTAGATGGTAGATGGTAGATCATAGAGCATAGAGCGTAGATCGAAGAGAGTAGCTGGTAGAACGTAGAGCGTAGATGGGCTTGGAGGGTAGATGGTAGATTGTAGAGCGAGTAGCTGGTAGAACGTATAGAGTAGAGCATAGATGGGTTTAGAAGGTAGATCGTAGATCGTAGAGTGTAGATCGAAGAGAGTAGCTGGTAGAACTAAGAGCGTAGATGGACTTAGAGGGTAGATGGTTTGAAATCAAATGTTATGAAATAGGCAGGTAACCATAGTACCAATACACAACTATAGTAAAAGCTATGAAGTAGGAGGTAATGCATCTTTCCAACACGTAGGAGGAGACTGGTGACAGAAGTGTAGAGTCATAGAGCTCTACGAAAATTTCTACGCCAAATCGAGCTTCATAAAATGGGCGCCAGTTGTTGTCCAATGAATATTTATCATATGAGAACTTAAATTTTAAAATAAAAAAGGGGGTGCCCATACTCATTAAGGAGCAGTGAGGCATTAAAAATGTTCCATTTTAGCATTATTTAATGCTTATTACAAGAACGCATTCCAAGTTATTGTAAATTCTTTGTGAGCCCAGACTCATGAAAACACCCTTCACACTACAGTCAATACCTGTGTCAGACACAAATAAACTTTTTAAGTTTGATTTTGACAGACAGCGGAATCCTTTTTAAAATATTGGAACCAAATTGCTTGCCACAACTATCAAACTGTAAAATAGAAAAGACTACAGTGCAGCTGCTATTTTCCTTATTTATTCAATTTTCAACAATAGAAAACAGATCCGTCTTTTCTCACACAAACCTAATGATTAGTTGATTAAAGTGACTGGAAAAAAACATTTGGGGTGCCCAAACTCATAAGTGAGCTATAGCCATTTTTCAACTGACAGAACTCAAAATCAAGGCAAATCCGCCATAATCTCAATGTGTGCATGTATGGATGCGTGCTAATGATGCCATAAATTATGCACAGTAACGATGCGCAATGCAATACTGGGGAATGACTTTAATTCCATTCAGAACTTAGACATTTACTCATCAAAAATGTAAACCAA
>Ga0126339_10004368_pt1 | contig 10437 bp, 7 predicted proteins | sample OrbTmetagenome_2_FD_92532 | JGI IMG/M metagenome (GOLD analysis project Ga0126339, IMG submission 92532) | Coral microbial communities from Petempiche,Puerto Morelos, Mexico - Orbicella T R C metagenome | ecosystem: Host-associated > Invertebrates > Cnidaria > Coral | place: Petempiche,Puerto...
GCTCTTTAAGTGGAGGGTAGTTTTGGGATCTCAAGTGATGTACTTTTGGCGATATTTTCCTTTAAACTTTGCCTTTTTTATGACGCTTCATGAGTAAACCAAAAGGGAAGAAATTTAAAATTTTGTAAAAAAATCAGGTGATGATCAAATTACCAAAACAGCCTCTCAATGTAACAAGAAACATTTGCTTGTCTTGAATAAAGGGTTTTTTCCCGGATTTATATCATTTTCTTTGTATGGCAAATTGTTAAAAATGTGCCCTAAAATGGTCACTGAAAGCCCTCTCAAAGGGGCAAAACCAAGATGGTGGCCCCAGCACTAAAATAAAAATCGAATTGAACTGAAAGTTATATTTTTGTGAATCACTTATCTAGACCATTTATCTGTGAAAGTTTGAGGAATTTGATTTTTTCTGGTCCAAATGGCCATAGTTGAAATTTACAGAGGACGCCTCTTAACTCTTCCCATATGCAGTCAGCAACACAACAAGTATGTCTTGATTCATTAACATACTTTCAACTGCTATGTTCTGCTCCTTTCTAGTTTGAAATTTAACCAGAAATAGACAGGGACTTTGTTAAAACATCGGTAATAGGTGCATTCAACTCTTCTTCTGACTCCAAATGTGGACAACTTAATTTTTATTGTGCGGTAAATTACCGACTCATTGGGGATTTAATCGCTCCTTATCAAACATAATAAAATGATAGTTTTTTGCCCTTCCCGCTTTTCGACCAATGGTATTTCACTTCGCACAGACAAAGCAAAAATGAAAAAATTACTGAGATCAGGGCAGGCCTACTTTCTTGGCGCTTCTTCACCAGACTCCTTCCTGCCAGATCGCTTTGCTCTTTGCCGCTCGCACATGTGACTCAAAGGTGAGCCTGCCTGCAGGCTATTGCAATCTCCTACCTGATCTTGTACTTCGAGTCTTCATTCCTCACTGCACATGCTGGCTTAACGAAACAAGTTCGTTCCGGACCGCCAGTCAAGGGGAACAAAGACGCCGGGTACGAGGGTGCACTCAGTTGATGCTCTGACGTAACCAGCAACAAACTCTCGGATTTCCAAGCTGCTCATGAGTTGAATGTAACAAAAGGTTTTAACTTTATTTCATTTCCTGCGTGGACAGAGCAAGGTTTTTAGACCCCAGAAGTAGCAACAAGTTTCATTTTAAATATGGCGTTTACAAGCAAGCAGTGCTTGAACAATCTAAACAACCTCAAATTCAGCTACCAGGAAGATAATATCGTCGAGAAAAACCGATAAGTAGAGAAAGAGCCTGACAACCGACCCAGCCCTCAAATACCATTCACTTCCGCTAAATGTACAAACTTTAGCTTAATAACTGTTGTCAGCTCCTCATGTAAGTTATATTTGTCCCAAAATCAATCTTTCTGTAAAATAAGAGTACTAAGAAACATGATGGAAAAAGGACAATAAGAATCCTTAATTCTCACCAGTGCATGCAGTTCAATGATATTATTAAAACATTAGAATTAGTTGTAATACCCTCATCCCTGTAGGTAAGTCAATGACGAAATGATCCTGTATGACTCTGCATTGCTCCGAGCCACAGAGCTTAATCATCCTTTAATCCAATATAAACTCTGGCAACTCTTCCACGATAGTTTGGGTTTTCCAGGAATTTTTCATGTAATAGTTTAGTAGCCAAAGTAATGTGCATCCCACTGAGAACGTCATATATTTCTCATCAATCTTATCAATATTAAATTCTTCCTTATTCTGGAAACCTTTAGCTGCAACAATGCTTTGTAGTTTCCAGAGGGTTGCTCTTCCATGTTCCTGATGAACTGCTTTAGGAAGCTGTCATCCACCTCTCTAATTTGTCTATTTCTCGGTGGGATTTTTCAACTGCAGGCCTAATTGGTTCTTCAGATTGTTCCTTAAATTTTCTTTGACTGCATTGATTTCTGGTGTGAATGCACTCTTCTGGACATACTTCTCCCACATGACCTTTGCTTGGCTTATTTCGTCTGATGTAAGCTGACCTTTGATTGTACTCTTCTTCTGTAGTTTTCGGATAAATCACAAAGCCCAAGAGCTCACTCTGAGTAGTTTGGTTAATGAGGAGTCATTTCTTTTGCTGATGCCAAAGGGGGCAACTGGCTTGTCAAAGGACATTTTGCTGCTCTCTCTCAATATTCCAGCCAGTGATGTGATCTCATACATAACACGTGGCCTAGGAGACTTGTATTCTGTTCAGAAATCTTGCTGTCAAACTGTGTTGACTTCCATGAGGGCCATTGTGATGGATGATCAGTTCAACATGATGGGCCATGCCACCACAAGTTATTGTGGATAAGTTCATCTGTTGGAACACCTCTGGTAGCCAGATCAGCGGGATTTTGTGAAGTGGACACATAGTCAAACTTGATGTTCATGTGTGAGGTAATCTCTCTAATCCAGTTCTGAACAAACACAGGTAATGGCTTACAAGTTTTCATCCAGTGAAGAACACACTGTGAGTCAGTCCACAGAAATCTATCTACCATGGACAACTGAAGTTGTTGAGTTACATAGTTAAGGCATCTCGTTCTGATAAGAACACCTAACAGTTCCAAGCTTGGAATGCTGAGAGGTTTGGCTGGGGCGACGCGTACTTTGGAAAACACCAGGTTGACAGTTGCTTTTCCATTTACTGAAGAGTAGAGGTATGATGCTGAATAGGCTTTAGTGGAAGCATCTGTAAAGCAGAACAGTTTGTGTTCATCTCCAATATATCTGTGTAATGGCTGAGAGGACAGTGGAGTCAGGCTCTCACATATCTTGCGCCATTCTTGTTGCTGTGACTGACTGAATGTCTTGTCCCAATCTTTTTCTTGTTTCCACAGTTCCTGAATGAGCAGCTTTGCATTCAGAGTGGCTGGAGAAAAGAGACCCAATGGGTCTTAAATTCTGGTGACAGACTGCAATGCTTCTCTTTTTGTGGTCACTTTGGAGGAGAGATTGTGAGATCCATTGATGAAAATAGTATCTGTGGTCAAATTCCAGGAGGTTCCTAGGACTTTCATGGTTTCTGCACTGGTTCTATCACATTCAGGGATATTCTGGAGAAATTCAGGAGTTTGAAGCCCACTCACGAACATTCATTGATGTGGAATGGAAAATGGTCTTGGCTTCTTTGTGTAGCTCATCTACTTGTGTTGATGTTTCAACTCCTGTAATCATGTTGTCTACATACATATTACCCGCTATCTGGTGAGCGATGGGGGTAACAGCCTTGGTTAGATGATTCTTGATTGTTGTGGCCAACAGAAATGGCTGGAAATCATACCAAATTGGACTCTGGTGAATCTCAGTACTTGAACATTGTTCTCAAGGGTAGGCTTGGAAGGATCTTTTAATCAGAGGAACCTTGTTACATCTTGATCATCAGGTTGCAGACCCACTTGAAGGAAGGCTTTCTCTACATCTGCAACTAGCACCACTTTGTGAAGTCTGCACCTCAAGAGAAGGCCACATAGATCCTCCAATATGACAGGGCCACGGTGAAGGCTTTCGTTTAGGCTTTGATTCTTCTTCTTGGTCTTTGCGGAGGCATCAAACACAATTCTAAGTTTTGTTGTCTTCTCAGGTGTCAGTACCTCATGGTGTGGAATGTAGTGTTTCTAGGTGTTTGTACAATCTTCATCTGGGACAACTTCCACAATTCCTTTCTGCACTTGGTCCTGGATTATGGCATCATGTTTCTGGGGATGTTCGTCATTTCGTGACAGTCATTTGACACCAAGTGGGTCAGTAAGGTAGCCGAACTGCTTGCTTTGCCAGAAGAGTGGGAGTGGTCCCTGGACAAGAATGTGGATTCCCCCAAAATATCTGTTCCAGACAGTTTGCAAGTATCACAGGACAAGGAGAGAAATCCAACAAGACAGGTATGTACATCATTTAAATGTGAAAATGTATAAAATTTAAATACTCAACAGCCATACTTTTAAATTGCCTTTAAAATAGAATGTGTTATTTTCAATTCACTATTAATAACACCATCATAGAAAAACTCACAAGAAACATAACAAACAGAAAGCAGGGCCAAATTGAGATCAAAACGGACCCATGTCATATGTGGGTTGAGTTTGTTATTGGATCTCATCCTTGCTCCCAGGGCTTTCTCAGGGTTTGCCGGTTTTGTTTTTTTGTTTTTTGAATGGCCACTCTGGAAATGCCATTGCAAATTCACAATCATTGGTTTGTTAGTCCATCCAGGCTGATTTGGTGTGTTGTAGTTGCAGTGTGTATCAAAATAATTTTCACCATTGCGGATCCCATTTCTTTTAAAGAAACCTTAGAAACTTAGGGTTTATTGTACTTTTTTCTTTGTAAATTTACACTGGAAGATACGTGGCACCGAGACAGAGAAAATCCTGTGGAGCATGTTGACAGTTTCTTTCAAGGCCTTTGTGTGGGAAAATTTGTTGCTGTTTTATTATCAAAATAAAATAAAGAGCCAGTGATTGACATTATCAAAGAGCTATTGGAGGACGAATTTAAAATCCATTACTCGAAAGGAATGCACTTTGGCAAGTGGGCCCCTCAAAATAAAATCAGATCAACCAAACCATGGATTGATAAATTGCCAAAGGAGTGCATAATAATTCCTTCATTTGACCTGACTACTGACATGAAATTGCAGCCTACAACAAGAAAGCATTCAAAGAATAAGTACACCTTGCAAAAAAACAATGCAAACAGCGCAAATCTATAGGAAGGTCATCGGAGTTCAAAGCGCATTGAACATTTAGCCTCTTCTCACAGTTTTGTCAGACATGGCAAATAGATTCATAAAATTGGTTGTTTTAATGGAAATTAAGGTATTGCAATAAGACAAAAGTTAAAACCATCACGGTTAAAAACTCTAAAAACTAAAAAAACTCTAAAAAGTGACGATGTTTCGACATTTACTCAATGTCATTTTCAAGTCAAAATGAATAAGAAAATGTTATTTGAACATAAATATACAAAACAAATCCTTAGAGACTGAAATAAAACACTATTAAATGTGAGAAATATTTGCAGGCAGTGTCATGTAAACACTAGCACAAACGATTGTCAACAAGCCGCCAATTGTCAACAATCAGTGCATGGTCTACAAATTTCAGTGTGATCTGTGTGACACAGATTATGTCGGGTACACAACCCAACACTTGCACCAACGCATTGGTGAGCATAAACATTCTGCAATTGGAAGACACTTGGAAGACCATGGCCTATCAAAGTCTGATTTGAAAGTCAAACAATTCTCAATTTTGAGGAAATGTAGAACGAAGTTTGACTGCTTAATATTCGAGATGTTGTTTATTAAGGAGCTAAAACCTGGTCTAAATACCCAGACCCACTCTGTTCGTGCTAAACTGTTTACGTGACACTGCGTGCAAATATTTCTCGCATTTAATAGTGTTTTATTTAAGTCTCTAAGGATTTGTTTTGTACATTTATATTCAAATAACATTTTCTTATTCATTTTGACTTGAAAATGACGTTGAGTAAACGTCGAAACATCGTCGCTTTTTAGAGTTTTTTACAGTTTTTAGAGTTTTTAACCGTGATGGTTTTAACTTTTGTGTTATCGCAATGTTTTATAGTTAAATTATTGACAAAGCCTATTCTTTTACGGAAAATAAAGGTAATGTAAATATGTTTAAACTGGGTGCCATTTCAATGTATCTAATATAAAATAAATGTGTTGCACATTCGTGCAATAAATGTCATCTCATAAACGATTTGAAGTCGTTAAGCAGCAACGACTGTACACAGACCTGTTTTGCTCATCAAGCAAATGAAGATTTAGAATTTCTTTATCTTTCATAGACTTAGTTGTTCAGTCATGTTTTAACCAAGTTTTTTTTTAAAGCGACTTGTTGCAGAATTTCTGCGTCTGTTATGGACCTGTGATGTTTTAGCAGAATTTGTTAAAACGACTGGTTGCAGAATTTCTGCGTGCTTAATGGATTTGAAGTCCAAAACCAGTGATGCTTTAACTGAATTTAATTAAGCGACTGGTTGCAGAATTTGTGTCCTTCATGGATTTAATGTCCAAAAACAGTGATGTTTTAACTGAATTTAATTAAGCGACTGGTTGCAGAATTTCTGCATGCTATATGGACTTGACATCTTGAATCAGTGATGTTTTAACGGAATTTATTAACATGATACAGAATTTCTGCAGCCTTCATGGATTTGAAGTGCAAAAAGAGTGATGTTTTAACTGAATTTATTTAAGCGACTGGTTGCAGAATTCTGTGTCCTTTATGGTCTTGACATCTTGAATCAGTGATGTCTTAACAGAATTTATTAAAGTTAGTGGCTGCAGAATTTCTTCTTCCTTTGTAGATTTGACGTCTAAAAACAGTAACATGTCATAATGGAATTTATTAAAGCGACTGGTCGCAGAATTTTTGCAACCTTCATCAATCTTTTGTTTAAATCAAACAGTAGTTTTTGGCGTAGCTTATTCTTGCACCGGTAAACGTAAAGTATTTTCTTTTGAACTGATATTGCTGTTGTTGAGAATCATAAATTTAAAAGGAAGCTGTTTTTGGCTCAGAGGAAATATTGAGTTTTATACTGAAAATTCAAACTTTGGAAAACCCCATTTTAGCCTGAAACACATTCCTCCTTACCCCCTTGGCTTCATCATTCTGGAACTACTTGTTACTCAGCTGTGTAAGCAAGGTGATCAACTCAACTCTACACATTTTCTGAGTGTTTTTTCAATGTTTGGTTTTTATGAGATCTGTTATCTCAGTTAACCACCAATGGATCACAAATTTAGAACTTACTTCGGATTGCAGGTGATCTCAGCTAGTGATGACACGGATGTTTCGAAGGCAGATAGTAATTTCTCCAAGACCACATTAGCATGCCAAGTCCTGTCAAACTGAAAGTCACTAATGACATGGCCCAACCACTGTAATTGAGCCTTTGCTGCACCCCTCACCATGCTGTCATCAGGCCGCCTTAATAAAACAACTTCTCTTGAGAATATGCTGGACTTAACATGCTTTCCTTTCCCTGTGTGGACTGGCTTCATTTACCTCCCCCATAGACTTGCTTCGAGTCAACCTCTCGCAACTGTGTCGAGCGTGAGCGTGCAAGGTCGCAAAGCAACCGAGCGAGGAGGTCGCGAGGTCGACTTGTTTAGCCTGAATAGATTTGAATCACATTATAAATTCACGCGCGAAAAATGATTGACGTGCTCAGTTTCCTCATAGTTTCTGTCTTAAACCTCATGCTTACCATTTTGCAATACGGTGACTTTCGTCGACAAAAACAGCTTTGGTCAAATCCTTTAAGTCTCGAATGATGGTTCTGTGAGAGTTCAACAGAGCCTCACGACTGCCAAACAAAAGGTTGAACCGAACAAGTCGAATGTCTTTCATTTCGGTGGCAGTACTTTCAGGGCCGATAATGGCTGCTGCTATGCCACGACTTTTCAAGCCAGCAACTTGGTCCTTCATTAATGACATGAGAGGGGCCACCACAAGACAAATGGAGGATATATCTGTTTGCTTTTCTGCATTTTCGACTCCCACTTCAATTCCCTCAAAAACAAACGGAGCAATCTCAAAGCATAACGATTTGCCCAATTCAGTCAGAGAGCAAAAAAACACGTCCTTTCCAGTGAGATAAGCCTCCACGACTCGTCTCTGACCATCTCGTAACTTGCTGTAACCTAATTTCTGCAGGCCGAAGTTTAAAACACCTTCCATGTCTTCCAGACCGTCTTCCATTGCTTCGAAGAAACAAAAACAAAGATGGCGTCTTTCTTGAGTCTCAGATTACTTCATGATAAAACCCTTCAACTGTTGTGACGTCACCGGTAGAATTTTCAACCGGTGAATTTGGCACCAAACAGGTATGAAAAGTCCTTTTTAAAAGGCCCAACCAACCAGAAAAAAAAATTTAAAAGGACTTTGAGAAAGTCTACCTCCCCCACTGCAAGGCCGGTGGTCACGTCCACACATTGCAGGTTGCCAGTTTGTCCTACCCTCAAATTGAGGGGGAGCACTCACCCACTTAAACTTCCAGAGGGATTCTAGAGGGTGACCCTTTAGAGCATGTGTCACTTTACTTCTCCACTGATGTGAAACACAGCAAGCGCAATAGCAGAAGCCGCTTTATAGCTGTTTAGTCAGTGGTTTATTTTTTTGCAAGACTATGTGGACTCAAATATTTTTCATGGTAACCGTAAAATAGCCATAAATAATTCATAATAGCCATAAATATTTTTTTGGCGTAGCCGTAAATATATTCGTTATAGCTGCAAATATTTTTTCAAGGTAGCCGTTAATATATTTGTCATAGCTGGTAATATATTTGTCATAGCTGGTAATATGTTTGTCATAGCTGGTGATATATTTGTCATAGCTGATAATATATTTGTCATAGCCAGTAATATATTTGTCATAGCCTTTCATATGTTTGTCATAGCCCAATATATTTATTAAAAATAGTATCAATTGAATAACAATATTAACCCACATGGCACTTAATAGTAATCCATCAAATATTTTTGCTTGCACCTGATTGGACAAAATGTGTCGTGCTAAATATTCCCCAGTTCTCCAATTTTGAAAACCACGTGTGTTGTGAAAAATAGTGAAGGATAACAACGAAATAGTCTCCATTTGGCTTGAAAATACATCATCTCCTCAAAGCCCACAGTTTTCCTCGAACTTCGCTCTTGGAAAACCATTCGCCTCTCAGAACAAAAAATGTCCACAGACCATTATCTGGACATATTTTTGTGCCAAATGGAGGCTATTGTTTATATAGATCACAGGGGATGTCTTGGGGAATGTTTCTGTAAACAAGAAGAGCTTCAAGTAGGCCATTTTTCCCAGACTTTTGCAAGATGCGCTTGACAATTTTCACTGACACCTCTGACTTTCCATTTCCCTTGGGCCAGTAAGGTGAGCTCGTGACGTGGCTTGTCTGGTTTCTCTGTATGGTGGGCAAAATTGGCTTCAGTTTTGGCCAAAATAGTGGCAGACAAAGTGTTTTCCAGCTTGTCAACCCCAGTAAAATCTGAGTAATGATCTGTTGTGACGAGGTATGTGCTTGACTCAAATGTGCAAAGATCCTGACTAACAAACTGCCAGGGGTACTGTAGAAAAGGCTGGGACTTCATGGGTCTCTTGGCATTCTATACTTGGAACTGTGCACACTTCCCACATAAGTGGCACGCTTCCTGAATATCAGACTTCATGCCTGGCCAGAATACAGTGTCCATACAGAGACATATGTTTGATTCAGCTCCAAAGTGTGCAGCATGAGCCTTCTGCAGAATAAAGTTTCCTTTTGCCAATGGGATAAGTTTTTACGTCCCTTTATAGATGACCCCATCTTGAGAGGTAAGCTCTGCCCTAAATTTCCAATAGGGGTGTAAACTTTAGGGAAGCTCTGATTTCTTGAAGGCCAGGCTACAAAGTGTCGGGTTACTTGTTGCAGCTTTGATATCTTTCAATGTCTCAGAAGTGACCCTAGGGTTTCGGATGTTGCTGTCTATGTCAATTCTGCTGATATATTCAGGGTTGTTTTTTCCGTTGTTGTCATTTTTGCGAGGGTTGTGGTGTCAAAAACTTCCAAGACATCATCTGGGAGAGCAAAAAAGAAAGCCGCAATTTCAGACTGGGCCTTTTCAGCAACCCAATGATCTGAAGTCGTTGGACATTTCATGGCATCCCTCCGGGCTCGCTGCAGTAGGCACCAAGCATTAAGAGCAATCGTCCCAAAATTTTGCCTGGACGTATGCAAAATGAAACAGTCGAAAATCCCCAAACTTTGCCAGAATATAGGTCTGGATGAACTATTTCTAGAAAAAATAGTTTAAGTTCGATTAGATTTTTATTTTACGCGAACGGCGACAAAATCGGTTTGGCGGCTCTCACATCAGTTTCACGAGCTCCAAACAACGCGTTATTTGAGCTTCTCTTAAAAATAAACAAAACGGTAAATCTGGCCATTGAATATCTTAATAAAAAGAACACATATTTACCAACAGTCTGAAATGTTATTTGTCCGATTCCATCGCAAACTGCATTTTTGGGCGATTTTTGCTTTTCTTCAATATTTAACTCATTTCGGCAGACAAAAAAAGGGAGAATTGAGAGGGTAAAATAGCACCTTGGTACATGGCATGGAGTTACGTCGAGTTAATCCAGCGAAGGAACATGGCTTCAAATAGCTGCAATAAAATTTTTGGGCTACTTAAAATGCGAAATTTTAGGGCGCCAGACGAAAGTGACACAAAGTACAAAACACGCCATTCCTTGTCACGCAATTAGAGGTGAAAAATCAACAAAGCGCTCATGGAAAAGACAATAGGCCAGTTTTTTGGACAAAAATCGTTACTATTCCGAATAAAAAGCTACTTTCTATCAATATTTGTCCTCTCTACTGCTCAGGTTGCCTGAA
>Ga0126339_10004369_pt1 | contig 10436 bp, 7 predicted proteins | sample OrbTmetagenome_2_FD_92532 | JGI IMG/M metagenome (GOLD analysis project Ga0126339, IMG submission 92532) | Coral microbial communities from Petempiche,Puerto Morelos, Mexico - Orbicella T R C metagenome | ecosystem: Host-associated > Invertebrates > Cnidaria > Coral | place: Petempiche,Puerto...
ACAAACTTAAAAAAACGTTGCAAATTGTCGACCTTTATGAGCAGCGACTTTTGTAGATTAGAAATGACAACCAAGCCGAGCAGCCGAGGAATGTTTCCAGAGTTACCCGAGCAGTTCGTATGCATAAACATGTTTTTCCCGGAACTAATCTAGATCTTCAACCGACGTTTTTTTGGAAATTTCGCCGGAATACATGGACGATTGTCTTAACAATAATAATGACTAGCTCGACGTCGCAAACACGAAACTTGCATTTATAGCTACTCGTTGTATGTAGTGTAACTGAACTGTACCTTACCAAAGCATGGACTTGATAACCGTCGCTGAGAGTGGACTTAGTGCCTCTCGCTGTGTACACAGTCACTTCATAATCGTAAGCACATTTTGTCATCTGACTCAGTTGTAGCATATTCTCCTGGACAACTTTTCCTTGCAAACTGGCTACGTAAAGAACTTGCACGCAAACCAGGAAATGTTTACCGTACATTATGGCGGTCGAGACAAACACAAAGATTCTTTTTTTTCTTTTTGATATATCATTCAAAGTTAAGGCATCTTCTTCTCTTGGTAGGTCTAGAATGCAAGGACCCCAAGGCAACTTCGGATTATCGTCTACCAGTATATATACTTCCGTTCTTAGAAATACATGCACAGGAATTCTACGATTTGTTCGAACAGGTTCGTCGATAAAGTTATTTTTGTCCTCAATAGCACAAAGGAAACAAAGAAACACAAAAGATAACTGTAATTAGTGCCGCTCCATCCGATATTTTCTCTATAAGCAATGAACTGTTTCTTTCACGAGTGTTTCAGTACAAAATGTTTATTCCAAATAAATAAAACGGCAGTTGCTTCTTCCTAGGAGAGTAGCACGACCTTAAATAAAGCAACTATCGGGCTTGGAAGACGCTACGAAAAACAACATCACTTGAAATACCAACAGGCACAGAACTGAGAAGAGACGGGTACTGACGAAATGAGAAGGGTTTTTCTTACAATCTTCTTGCTGTACCTTTTGACTGAAGCAAGCGCCTGGCGACGACGAAGACGGAGAAGGGCTCCACCTCCTTGTAGCGCTGTAAACTGTCAAGTGGGAAGCTGGACAAGTTGGAGTTCTTGTTCACATCAGTGCGGTACTAGCGGCGAACAGACACGAACGCGGCGACAGGTAAAGGCCGCGTCTTGCGGTGGCACTTGTCCTTACAACTTGCGTGAAACGCAAGCGTGTAACAGAGATAATTGTCGAAACGGTGGCACGCCGCACAGTGGCGGATGTAGCTGTAGAGCAGGATACCGTGGGACTTGTTGCGAACAAGGTGAGTCTAGGCTAAGAAGTGTTAGGCTTAACCTCGTTCTTTTGAGCATGGTAAACAAACGATTTTCTCGTCGTTAAATACAGTTTACTTCTTAAACAAACACGCATATGTATTAAACCGATATCTCAGAATAAAATGCGCAACTATTCTGAGGTACTGTAGCTATAGGCGGTCGTGGATATCAACGTGCATGTGGCAACTGAGCCAACAGGTTCATTACCTAGGCTACATTACCGTTATCGAGAAAACGAAAGAAGGAAGCGGAGAACAGTAGCTGCTGTGAAAATGTTTTACGTTCATTTCTTCTTCAGCAATATGTCTATTTAGACTGAAAAGGAAGGAATTTTGAAGAGTAAATAGAAACCTACTATTAGAAAAACCCTGACAAAACTGCAATGATAATCAAAAGAAAAATACATTTTCCAATCAGCTATCTTTCCAGTCTGGTATAATTCAACCTCGAATTCACCGCTATCTCGAACTCAAACAATTTTACCTAAGATACTACAATAATAACCACTAGAATAGGAAAAATAGGAAAGAAAACGTTTACTTTGTAATGCACTAGCTGTCTCGAGCTTGATGTAGCTCAGTTAAACTTGTTTGGAATACATGTACATTTACTACGGTTGATAGGCTACACTATATATATATATATATATATATATATATATATATATATCACTTGCTTTAAATAGTGGATATTGTGCTTATAGACTCAGCAGTCAATATTAGAAGAGTTTAACGCCCTTGAACAAATTCCTACGTCACGTAAAATAGCAATGGAATACATTCCAGCAATTCAGAAAATAGGAAGGTAAGTTTAAATCATCGTCCGAAGAAAAACAAACCGTAAAAGAAATATACGCAAATAAATAAGCGAAAAGTGACGAAAAAGTTCAAGTCTGCTTAGTTTTGTAGACTTTAGTCCACGCGACCTTTCATTGAAGAAATACTAACTTAAGATGCAGTCTCGGTAGAAAAGCAAGGAATTAACCTAAAACAGGAAAAGGTAATAGAAAACTTTGATCGAGCATATGAGTGGAAGGATACTCTTTTCTGTTGCAACAACAACCACGTCAAACAACCATTTACATATTGGCACAATTGATACGCAACAGAGTCCCTGTATTGTTCGTTTGAACAAGAATTGTCATCAACAAGCTATCAATCATGATGTTCTTGAGTATCATTTGACGTTTTAGTCAACACACTGTAGGTATGCTTTGATAAGTCGATCGAATCTCAAAATAACTCAAGGAAAGCTAATAAAAGCCAGGACACTCAGATCATTTCAGCATTTTTGGTCATCGAAAATAATAACATGCTCTGTTTTGATGTATATCTGCAATTGTGTTACACCAAAAAATGGTAAAAGTTTCTCTACACAGAAAGACAAAAGTAACCAACCACCTATTTCTGAGAGAACAATCATGCTGCAAAGTTTGATGGCACTGAAGCGTAAAAGAAAGCAATGGCAATATGTGCATTGTTGCATATAGATTATGCAAAAACGTTTTATCAGCGGCCACGATAGTCTCACCAGAACAAAGGCGAGTTAAAAATGGCTTTTGTTTCAGCAATAATTTAATTGAAAATTCAAAGTTCGTACGAATTTTACGCAGATTAGTCTATTAGTTGAAATACATACACACACCAAAACGAACTTGCATCCAAAACAAATTGACCAAATTGTAGTACACTACGTAATTCACAGATACACATTATAAACAAATGTTAAAGGTTTAAACCCCTAAAGTTGCGAACAGAACAAAATGGACAAAAAAAAAGAACCTTAAAGAATATCTTTCTTAGTCAGCGCGTTTTCCGCAGCCTTGGAAGCTTCAAGGAATATCTCACGCTTTATATTTACAAAAAAAAAATAACAATAAAAGGGAGCTGCGTAATAGGAGTGGTTCATGAGTAGTAACACATTTTGCGCCCAGCACACCTTCATTCGACGTTTTTGCAAATTCACCGAAATACGATTGCCTCGACATTGCTTGCTCGAGACATCGCAAACAGAAAACTTGCATTAGCTAATTTTGTACGTAGAGTAACTGAACTGTACCTTACCAAAGCATGGACTTGGTAACCGTCGCTGAGAGTAGACTTAGCGCCTCTCGCTGTGTACACAGTCACTTCGTATTCGTACGCACATTTTGTCAACTGACTCAGTTGCAATACTTTCTCCTGGACAGCTTTTCCTTGCAAACTGGCTACGTGAAGAACAAGCATGCAAACAAGGAAATATTTACTGCACATTATGGCGATTGTTCTGCTTGTTTGAAATAACTTCCAAAGTTAAGCCATCTTTCTGCTTGTCTTGATAGGTCTAAAATGCAAGGACGTTTGCAACCTTTGGATTATGGTCTAGCAAAATAATTTAAATTACTTCCGTTCTTAGAAATAGACGCTCAGGAATCCGACGTTTTGTTCAAGCAGGTTCGTCGATAAAGTTTTTTTTTTCACCTCGATAGAACAAAGGAAACAAAGAGAAACAAGAGATGTCAATTCAATCGAGCAGTTAGACCATTGACATTGATTAAGTATACAGATCTCTTTCCGCCTGATATTTTCTATGTAAGCTTGGACTGAGTGACTGATTTCCTTTCACGATTATTTCAGCGCAAACTATTAGAAGCAGGGAATTCTAAAATTCAACCACGAGTTCCAAAGTTTTGCCAATGGTCGACTAGAAGTAACTTCCATTCTAGCTTACGGAAGAGGCTCTTAAGCGGAGCAATTGCTCAAACGGGTTTATGGTTCGGACACACGCAGAGGTTTCATTCACGTTGTCAGCAAGAGGGCAACTGGTTTTCAAAAGTGGGCAAAACTATTTGAACTTAACTTCTTTATAAGAAAACCTTTCTGCTAGATGGTCAACTGAACCAGGTGAACAAAATCGTTCTCACAGCCGGTCAATTTCCGGTGCCCGGCCCTTAACCCTTTCATGCTTGATTTTGCTCCAAAAAAGCCGTATTTCTTACCTTCAAATGGTTTTTGGACATCCAATGTTACTAAATTGCACTAACATAGGGCCATTGGCGGTGTTTTAACAAGATTTTCAGCTGTATGATGAGATTATAGCAGGGTTTCCAACGTTTGCAATATCAATTACTTACGCTCTCAGAAAGCCATGCACACGATTATTACGTTTTGCTTAAGCAAGTTCGTCGATCAAGTTATTTTTGTCCTCAATAGAACAAAGGAAACAAAGCCACACGGAAGATACTAATGAAATCGAACAGCTAGATTGGTTAAGTATACAGTAAAGATCTGTCAGTACAGTACTCAACGGTATTGACTTGTCTTCTTTCACGATGGTTTCATCGCAAACTAAATTCTTGCCAGGGTAAAATGCAACGACGAGTTCCAAAGTTCTGTCAAAGGCTGACTCGAAGTGACTTCCGTTTTAGCTTTACGCATCACTGTTCAATTTGTCCTAGTTCATGACTCCATTCACTCTTGCGCCTGGGCTTTTGTTGTTTACTTGCCGCTAACTTGACTTGAAGTCACTTGCGTTTTAGCATTACGCATTTATTTCATTTAAGGTCCTCCAGGGGAGCAATTGATCACTGTCCAAGTTTTCCTATTTCATGACTCTATTAACACACGGTGTTTAGCTTGTTATTTACTCAAAGGTAAAGATGCCAAAATTTATTGTTAGCCCACTGAGGAATTGGTTCTTATTCCTGGGCAAAATAAGCGGCTCAAATGATAAAACAAAAGCCAGAGGAAGTAGACAACTGAACAATGATTATTTTATGTTATTCCCACATGCCAACCATTAAAAGTCAAAGAAAGGAACTCTGACCGGCGTATTTATCAAGATTATATCAAAACATCACTGCATTGTTTTTGTGTTTCTCTTTCAAACTTTGCATACCACAAACCTGACGAGAGAGAAGAGTGAGGAAGTTGTTCGCTTTGACGAGTATAAAGGCCAGTGAATATATGGTTCATTGGCCACGTTTTTGAAAACACGACTTCAGTCGTAGAAAGACTGAAATAGACTTGAAGTAAACGTTAACACCGGGCAAAAACAAAATCCCAAAAAAGCAACATGAAAAGGGCTTTAATAGCAATTTGCCTCCTTCTTTTAATGACTGAAACAAATTCGGTTTTCTGGAGCAGACGAAGACGGCGAAGGAGGTCTCCACCTCCTTGCAGCGCTGTTAACTGTCAAGTGGGAAGTTGGTCAAGTTGGAGTTCTTGTTCACATCAGTGCGGTACTAGCGGCGAACAGACACGAACGCGACAACAGGTACAGGCCGCGTCTTGTGGAGGCACTTGTCCTTATAGCTTGAGTGAAACGCAAGCGTGTAACAGAGATAGTTGTCAAAACGGTGGCACGCCGTACAGTGGCGGATGTAGCTGTAGAGCGGGATACGGTGGGACGTGTTGTGACCAAGGTGAGTCTAAACTCAGAATTTATTTCTCGGAAAACTGACGAAACGAACTGCTCAAGGCAGAGTGAAAATTTGAAACAAAATGTAAATTACTGATAATATGGCAAATGGACTTTTAATAGAATTGGCGACACCGTAATATTGAATGGAACTATTCAAACATAGTCAATAAATCGAATTAAGATGCGCACAGCACAGTTCAAATGACATTTCAATCTCGCACTTTTCGTATTTATATTGAATGCGGTTTTGATGCCGTCTAGACTTAAAATTATTCAAAGAAACATAGTCTTGCGATTTTTGAGTGGAAGGTAGCTCCAGAGAGGAGTTTCAGTGCGTTAATTTTAAAAGCTTCATTTAGTACACGCACAAAGAATGTTCGATGTAATTATTTACTTTACTTCAAAGGATCAACATCACAGCATCATTAAGAGTCAAACATAAAGTAAATGCTATATTATCTAACCTACTTCTGAAATTAAACGCTGCGTGCAATATCAGGTAATATGCTCAGCGTACAAATGCATGCTCGCCTAAATTACAGTTTGAAATTCTTTGTATTATTCAACATCTTTGCCGTTAGTACTATAAATGAGATCAATTAAGGTGTCAGTTGGTTCTAAACAGAAACAATTTCCCCTAACTTTAAGTACCAAGGCTCAAAATGCCGAAAACTTAAAACTTGCACAGCATCTGGACTGATTTGATATAAGTTAGGACATCGATTATTAAAATAGCAGTTTCAGAAGTAGGAGCTTCATTGGCGCGCCGGTCGGCTCGCGTGTGGGTCACGCGCGCGAGTAACGAGGCCGCGAAAACGTAATGGCCGCGCGAGACGCATCAAAATGTAATGGCCCTTCTCTCAAACTTAGAGGTTCCCTTCCTCCACAAACAAAGGTACAAAAGCGCTTGAAATGTAATGAGAACTCGGGGAAACAAAGCCCCGTTTTCATGACTAAGCTACAATAGATTGTTTTAAGTTGCGTCATCTCTGAAGTAACTCCAAGAAAGAGTTTAGAGCTGATTTGAGTAACTGAAAATTCTCCGAAACAAAAGTTTTGAACATTCTCATTAAACTGAATGCAAAGCGGATTTCTTTTGGTTCTTTCGCTCAAACGCCTGTGACAGTCGAGGAGATGCGGTCGATACGGAAAAACTGACCGGGAATAGTTAAAAGGCTGACTCTTGTAAATGTTTGCTTTAGCAGTAAAAACATGAAATCCACTAGATCGACGGAACAAAAGACTTCACAACTGCGTTTATTTATTGAGCTTTCGCTAATAACTTTATTTTCAGTTAGTAGAATTTACAAATCTTAATTTTAACGCAAAGTCTCCTTGCGCGATTAAAATACATGTGTGTTTGTCTTTCTATCGGAAATGCCGAATGACAATATGATCATTGAGATTAATGGACTGAAAATGAAATTGTGCAATTCGTCACGGTTTCGATTTCCCCTAGTGCGCGGGCAATATGACATGCCGTACTATGATATTTATCGAATCTAGCGCGCTCACTAGTACAGCTGTAAAATATTCAAGAACTAGTACATTTTTGCGTAAGAAAGTGCAAGCTTTGAGGTAGAAGAAATTCCACTGATCTTTGAAAACGTATTTAAGTTTTACACGGTTTGAAATTTTGTACACAAGTTATGAACTCACCAGAGCGTGAAGTTGAAATCCTTCCCCAGCAGTAGAGTGCGCCCCTCTAGCGGTATGCACAGCAACTTCGTAATCGTAGGTACATGAGGCCTGGTGAACAAATAACAGTGGTTTCTGTCTCTGTTCTAACAATGCGGCGGCGCCGCTATGGTCCACAGCTAAAATAACTTGCAATAATATCACGAAACAACAGAGCCAGTTCATGGCTGCTGCGGCGTGTCTCTTGTATACAGAGGGTCTGGCGGTCATTTGACAATTTAAAATGGTCGCCTGGGACGTTACGCAATTTATCGAAAACAATAAACAAAGTGCGTCACAATATTTGTTGATCCGCTGAAACGCTGGGACGTGAAACAACTTGTTTAGAACAAATTCCAATCCAGCTAAATCGCACACTACTGCAAGAGGTGCAATTGTCTGTTGGCGGAGTCAAAAAGGTTCTGGTCATAGATACAAGTAGTTTTATTTGACAAGTGTGACCTATTCCAGCTTGCAGGTTGCAGACAAACCCCCAGAGTGAGGAATTACGTTACTACTGTCCAACAATACCTTTTTGCTTTAACATTCGATTTCGAAATCACTTTACTCACTCTGGAAAAACAATGTGGACGACCAAGTTTTTAGCTGTTACGTTACTGCTGCTAGCTTTAGCGCGGAACACCGAACCTTGGCGGCGGAGAAGACGAAGGCGCGCTCCACCACCGTGCCCCACGCGAAATTGTCAAGTCGGCTCATGGTCATCTTGGGGCGCCTGCAGCCGTCAGTGTGGCACAAGCGGAACGCAGAGTAGATGGAGATCAAAAACTGTGGTGGAAACTTGCGGGGGAACATGCCATTACCCACTGAACCAGAATCGCGCTTGCAATAGAGACGCATGTAAGAATTCAGGTACCCCTCATAGTAGTGGATGCTCTTGTCGGCCGGGATACCGGGGAACCTGTTGTGAAAGTGGTAAGTTTAAAAAATTATCGAACCATGCCCGATTGATCACTGAAACAAACAGTAACGTAGAATTGACAATCGCTTTGGACTCGAAAATGTTACGGTATTACGAAACCAACTAAGCGATGGAGTTCAAGGGCTCTCAAAGTAATTTTGCTTCTTTTGATCAGGTCAAATATGAGCTAATCTGCTATCGTCGTTTTATTTTGCATTTCGATGATCGCTTTAGGTACTCGAGTCCAATTACAATGCTGTGTGAGTTTCAGTGCTAGTTTTATTACAGCTCTAACTTGACAATAGAATATTTCAGTAGCACGCTTATTTTCAAGCGGCAAATCCGGGCGGCAAATATGCGGCGTAATGACCTCTAACCTACACACTTGGACGGACATGGACACTAGCATGACTCTCGTCACGGATAATGACAGCCGAATGACAGAAGATTTTAATCTGCGCTTAGAACCGCCTGGAAGCGTTTATATAGCTTAGGCTATGTATAAATATGTCAAGAAAATTCTGGGAACAATTAAGCGAACACTTGCTAAAGAAGCAGACAATCCCCTTTCTTTGCCTTTCTTTTAACTATCACATAGACAAAGGTCATCGAAATTCACTTCACTGTAGTATACTTAAGTTATATTTGAAATGCTAATAACATAATACTGGTTTGTTGGGAGCCAGAACATTCTTAGTAGGTTTTCTTAAAAAACACGTTCACTGTCACTCGCTCTCAACCCCTTGAATGGCTTTCAGTGGGCTTAACCTCAAACGAAAAGGTCACGAGCTTTGCCGTGGCATGTTCCCCGGAAATATTATGATTCACTGCATGACCACGGTGTAAAATCACTTGACACTCGTAAGGATTATTTAAAGATGGTACATCCTGGCACAGATCGGTTCATGGTCGAGCTGTGTCGAAATAAGCACACGAACGAAGGAAAACGCGCGAGTAGGGGGGAAAAGGACAGTGTCCTAGACAATGAGCTACAGCTACAATCCCGGAAAAAAATTAGTTGAGACACTTGAGCTGGATCACGTTCCCCCATCCTCCCAAATCAACGTTGGAAAATGTCGCGTTTTTTTTTTTTTTTTTAAAAAAAAGGGAAAAAATGACCTGATTATCAACACTGTAGGTGGGGGGAGGGGAGAACTTGCTTGGTGTCCCAAGTTTTTTGTTCGGGATTGTAGTCATCTCTTACTTTGTCCACTCTCACACACGCGTGGCGATTTTCGCGAGGTTCCCGCAGCGTGGAAACGCGCGCGAAATCTACGATAATGAACGAAAAGAAAAGAAAGGAAGAAAGGCGGTTCTTTACAGCATCAAACTTTTTACAAATCTCAACGAGCTAATATCTTACGAAAAAGTCTATCACCTTATGACTGTAAATTTATTCAGTCTGCAACGCAAGTACATACCAACACGTTATCATCTCTTTCAAGCGCGTTACAGCACGCATTAATCACTGTTGACTCTTCTCAGGGTGTGGCAAATCGGCATGCATCACGTACCAATGAAACCTAAAATACCTAAATTTGTCTTCTTCGTCATTGGCTAAGCATAAGCGTAACTACCTAGACATTTCATCACCGCGCTTTTTGCCTTCGTTTTTACCACGGGAGTAACTGTTTTAATCAATTCTTTTTTTTAAAGAAACAACAACAACAGCGACAGCATTACATGTAATTGAGACCTCTTTTAGAGGATACAAGATCTCAAGTTCCTTACACTGTTATTCCAACTGTGTTGTCATTTTACATGTAAACAAACAAACTTGTGAATTTGCGTCTTTTGTGCACGCTTCATCTACCTTATTGTTTCATAAAAGTAAACTTTTGACTTTCTCTCTTCACAGAATTTTTCTGTTGTTTCGAGTTGTAATTTGAAACAACCAGCATTGTGATATTTTCCGCTAAACAATTTTCTACTCGCTACAACTACGCTGTCATCTTAAAAGAACTGACAAAATTTTTTTTCCCCTGCTAACATAGTTTTTCACGATTGTTTTACTTGCGTGCACTGCAGCGTTACTGTAAATCGCCGTATTTCTAGTGCTTAAAAAACAAAGTTAAAAATAACGCCATTGTAGTGTCACGCTATACATGTA
>Ga0126339_10004370_pt1 | contig 10435 bp, 6 predicted proteins | sample OrbTmetagenome_2_FD_92532 | JGI IMG/M metagenome (GOLD analysis project Ga0126339, IMG submission 92532) | Coral microbial communities from Petempiche,Puerto Morelos, Mexico - Orbicella T R C metagenome | ecosystem: Host-associated > Invertebrates > Cnidaria > Coral | place: Petempiche,Puerto...
TGAGCAACGTACCAGAACAAGACAACGAGTCCGCTCCTCTTGAACCACTTTATTTATCTCGACAAAGAAGAAACTAGAAGGAAGGTAGAATCAATATCAACTTGAACGCCGTAAAATTCCACCAAACATCGAAGGAAGATTAAGAGTAAATCTCGTAACACTTAATATAATGTTAAATAACTTTTCTAAACTGACTTGCTTTTCGAACCAGATTTTTCGCCGCAAAGACTTCCTATTTACGGTGACATCTTCGTCGATATAATATTAGACCAAGATAAGGTTCAGAATCAACAAAACACAAATTTTGATAACAGTGACTTTAGTGCCAAGCAGCCATGCTGAACAACGTTCAAAACAAACTGAATTCGACAAACAAGCAGTTTGTATTCAGTCTCCAAAAAACATTCTAATACCGTGACTAACCAAACAAGGTAAACCTTGGTATTTAAAATGTGATAATGAAGAGCTCGGTTTGACTTGATAGACGCCACTGACAGCACAACATACCTTTCCTATTCTGGACTGGAGTGTTTGACAAGCAAATGGAGGTAAGAATCTCTTTGAGTCCCTTTGATCTTTCCCTGTGTCAAAGATACAGCATACGTCGGCAATTAAACAGTGTAATAGTCAACAATTTAGTAGTTTACGTTATCAACAACAGCGGGGTTCAAAGCCGTTATGATCACAATTTAGGGGGTAGGTCATCCTATTCACAAAGGACGCAGCCAGGCGTTTTTACACTGAATAAAACACCAATGCGGTTGGCAATTAGTCCCACATTTCCGGTCAAAGACAGGCCGAACTTGCTCGGGCTTGCTTGTTAGAAAACAGAACAATCGCGATTTCACTACGTAACTGAGTGAAGTGTTACACCGAACATTTCAAGTGACCATAAATTCCTTCATATCAATGATTTCAATCTAGTTTAGTTTTCTTAGTCAAGTTTAACTGGCATTTTTCACATTTCTCAACTTCAGCATCATCAAAGGAGGAACTCATAGCAGATACGCGACTCAAATATAAATCGTAGAAAATTGTGGACACATTCAAAACTTCACCGATAATATTAATTGTTGAGTAGCTAGTTTGAGAGACCTCGTTCATCAGTGTGATTCTGCTCTCATGACCTCTTTATTGTTGTTAATATACTGATACGCTTTTCAAACAATGCTGAAGTTGTATTCGTGCGACAATTCAGGATTTCTTGTACAATTGTTGCTTTATTCCGGGTGACATTTGTTAAAACGTTCAAACTTGTTTTGCTTACGTAAGATTACACGTGAATTTCCTAATTCTCGCGCGCCGGTTTCGTTCAATTTATCTCAAGTAAAATGTTTTGAAACTTTCTCCCGCTACAAGCTTAATCCTCCAGTGCTATAATTTAACATCTCAAAACGATTTGCGCTTGTACCCTTGAACATTTGTTATAGTAGGTTAATTCCAATTTAACATGACATTTCATTGACAAGTGAAAGAGCTTGTTAAGCTAAAGTCTATTGTTTAATTGTGCCTAAATTCTTTATTCGGCAATGATGAATGAGCGTGTAACCTGTTGCTCTCTTGCGATGAGAAGCAAGGCTGAAAGAAAGCTAATGAAGCAAGGAAGGCCCTGTTAGTTTTGACCTCTGTTTTGTGATGTCGTGATTTGTTTACAATAAAGAAAACTCAAAGTGGTTCTTGCTGATCGTTTGCCGCGTCCCGCATTGTTGTTACTTTGATGAAACAATTCAGAATCTCTCTAGTCTGCACTTCATGATCAAGCTTTCCTTAATCCAGTTTCTCCTATGTTTATTGTTAACTCTATTATCACCATATCAATACCGTTTTCAAAACACACAAAAAGTTAACTGACTTGTAAACTCTGATGTAACGTCCGATTTGAGTTATTCGGCGACAAGCAGCTAAAACAGATGTGCTCGTTATATTACGTATGATGTATTTCTATCGGGGTACATTTCATTCAACGATGGATCAAACACTCTTAGAACAACAAGACTGCGATGTTGACTTACCGTTTGGGTCAAGCAGTTTTTCGGATCTTTAGTCAAAAACACGAGTTGGTGCTATCCTCACGAAGTTACTATTAGTAACACACAGATTGCGTCAAAAATACTCTAAAACTTTGTATTGTTCATAGTGAACCAAATTTATGCTAATTGACAACTACAACCTCAGGATGTACGGCTAAAAGAGCGATATCCGAACGACAACTCTTTCGCATCCCATATCGCACTGATACAACACAAACGTCAAACGTGAATTTCGCGTTTTAATCGCTTACGTAACCCTGAGGTTGAGCCTCTTTAGTGGATTACATGCGAAGCCTTGTTTAGTGAACCAAGGAATGTATGCACGTAGCAAGTTTTTCCGGGACAACGTAACACAAATAGGTATTGTAAAGTACGCCGAGGGAATCTACTGGAAAAGCGGTCAGTAAACACTGGTCTGCAGTTTTCACGGGAGACTTAGATCTTGCCACACAACGCAGATGTAAAGGAAAGTACAAAATCATTGGCCTCGAAAAAGAGGCCGGAACGTGTCGGAAAATCTGAAAGAAAGTATCCTGGTTCGAAAGAATGTGAACTCACCCGGAAAGAAATGTGTAAAATGAACGATACTATAATTTAATGATTCCAATATATTAATGATTCCTGTTCAACTGAAATCTACCTAATATCATACTCGTAGCCGTGACCATGCATTTCAGAGCCGCCTTTCCTTAAAGAAATTCATTAAACAATGCCACACCTATGTACCAATGATGATCTGCGATACGCGATCTTTGCACGACTTCCTCTGACTTTACTCAGCTTAATGTAGAACACTCATTCTACACGAGAATAGAACCAAATGCATTTTTGGCAAAATATTAGATAACCGTATTCAATTTTAGTGAACAGAGCATGACCTCAGCAGCTAGGCGGAACTGACTTTTCTTTCAGTTTTGAGTCAATCGATAGCCCACATCTTTCATGGTCCAGTCTTTCTTCGAGTAATCAGTTCAAGTCTTTTCAGTTTTTTTATGTATCAAATAAAACAGACGTAAATTGTCTTCTCTAACGAAGAGCTAACAATCGAAATAACAGCCTCATAAACTTGCTATGGCGGTCAACTGATTTTCCTTGTTAACTTCAAGTTGTTAAATAGCTAAGTGTTGTCTTTCATTGTGTTCAGCTGGCGTGGCCGACATGCAGTGGAGAACCTTTGACAAGACTGCCAGCAAGTCTGCAGACCACGTGAGCTTTTTTTCAGCTGTTGTTTCGCAGATTTTTCTGTAAAAAAAGATCTGAATAGCTGCATGCATGTTTCTCAGTGGATCTTCCTGAGTTTATTTCACTAACTGCTCAGAACAGGTCTAAGTGTCAATGTTGTATGAGTTCCGATTGAGTGTTCTTTGAGCACAAGCGAGAACTGCGCAATGAACAGGTAGCAAAGACTAAAGAATCGTCAAAATTTTGGGAAGTTTCCATTTTTTTTTAGCCTCGACTGTGACAGATCCGATCCGTCGATTAATGACTCGAAGTCTTATAGTATATTAGAACAACCTACCCATAGGGACGAATCTGCCTTAAATCATCAGAGATGACTACATGATGACTTTGCCACTGGGAGCAATACAACAAGTCGTCGACACCATTTACTCGGTCGTGATAAATTAAAGGAAGTCCTGATTTTTATGCTTCGGTAAGTTTTTGCAGTTTACACGCGAACGGCTACCCAAGAAATGTGATGACTATATCAGTTAATATTTCATTCACCACTCACCTCTTGCTTGATTGTATCAAACGCGAACGCTAGAGCTAAACTAAGAGATTGGCATGTTTAAAAGGTTGTTAGTACTTGAAGCATTAAACATAATCACGAGCTATTGCATGCGCGCAGGCACTTTTAAAAGAGATCAAAACGTGCTGACACGGAAAAAGCATTCCTTGACCTTTATCGTCAATTGAAGGGTGTGCCATGGTTCCTATGTCCCTCAGCTCAAGAGGGACTTCCGGAAAACCGGGCAGTACCAGAATTCTTGTGTAAAAAATGAATTTTTTTGAGGTTCCGCCGCAACCGCAAATAAACCTACGTAAATCTGCTTTGGGAAAAATAGATAATCCTTTAAGATATGAATCTTTGTGGGAAAAGCAGTTAAAGAACTGATAATCGACGGTATAGGTGGGGGGTCAAATATGCTGAAGGATTAAAAAGGAGTGAAAAAGGAAACTCTTAACCTTTAAGACCCAAAACCAGTGATCATATCAATACCTAAAACATACAAGTCACGGCAATCATATCGTGATCGATCACAAACAGATAAAATGCTTTGATATCTTCAGACTGATACTACAATATATTTCTAGCGGTTGAGTTTCGCTAAGGTTTACAGCTCGAACAGAAGTCTTGCTAAATTGACGGCTCTCTGAATCGCTCTCTCTACTGAGGGGTAGGGGGCAAGGGCGTCCTGTGATGCGTGACAGAACAGTGCTTGAGGCACGAGGAAAGACGTGTTTCCTGGTGGCACCCGTGTCATTTGTCTACGAGCCCTTCAAAGGCGTCAAACTGCGCCTGTTAAACGTAAAACCGACAAATGCGATAAACGTAAAACCGACAAATGCGATTTTATTTTTTTTTATCGTCAAGGGTGGAATGCCAAGCATGAAAGAAAATTTAACCGTCTGCCGATAAATGGGCTAGGAGAACTGTGTTTTTTTGCAGTCATCTCCCCAAGAGGCCCAGACAGGATGTTCCTCATGTATGGATGACACTCGATTTCGTCGTCAATCGACATGACGCCATTTACGGTCGACACAACACACGGTTCTTGTCGATTACGTTCTGTGTGGCCTTCAATCCAACTCAGGCCATCTGATTTTAAAATAAAGTGGCCCTTTTTAGAGCAAGCTAGTAACGAATATGACAATCAACTTCCTTTTCTGCAAGTTTTGCTATGACATTGTCTCGACGAACAGTAAACAAGACCCCTTGAGGTAATGCGCGGCAATCACGCAATGTAAATTTGTCTTATTTCTAGGGTGAGCCTTTTCGAAACACCCAGAGGGTCTGAGTTTTTAGGGTCTTAGTTTTCAAGACACCAAGGGGGTCTAGCTTAGTTTTAGGGTCTGCGTTTTCGAGACACTAAGGGGGTCTGAGTTTTTAGGGTCTTTGGGTTTTTGAGAAACCCAGAGGGTCGGACTTTTTCAGATCTGAGGTCCGAGTTTCCGAGGTCTGAGTTTTGGAGACACCTATTTTGTGCCGCCGGACTCTTTGCAAGAAAAAAAAAAATCAAGGGTGATGAGAACATGTCAAACGAGCAGGTAATGAAAACCGTCACAAAGTACACCGGGTCGCACGCAGCTCCGCGAAACAGAAAACAACGTCTAGATGCGTCTACAAAAAATAAAAAAAAAACAAAAAACAAAAAAAACCCCGACAACAACAACAGGGAACGAAAGGGAAGCAATCAAAAATACAGACTGAAACAGAAGTGAGCCCAGATTTGTTAAACTTTCCAGTTTGAATAAAGTAGCGAGATTATCAATAAGTTAAATCACAATGTTTTGTTATCATTCTTTTGTCGGCAATATCAAGACCCATCAGCCAAAGGGAAGGAAACCATTATACTGGCTTAACGGTACATACCGCTGTCAGGTTTTGGAAATTTTACCCCTGAACAAGCTGACCTTTAAAAGAACCGAGAAAAAAAAAGGAAAACAGACTGGGTCGGTAAAAATATCTACTCTAGAACAGAGTAGCGGGCAGCGTATTTTGGGGTCTCAGTGAATTATAGTAAGGTTAATATATACTAACCGAGTGGCACAGGATCAAACAAACTTCTGGAAAGTGTCTTTCTCGCCAGCACTCTCGTTCAGCATAGGCGTTCCTGAAGCGCAAATCCTTTATTATTATGCTGATCGGGTCAGAGAAGGCTTGCAGGATTTAATAGCAACTCTCAGTGTGAAATATTGAATAAAGAAGGCCAAGGTCGTGATTGCTGATCGAGAGCGTGAAGAGGCTAATCTCAAGAAATTAAAAAAGATTGTTTTCTCGAATGACGGTCTAGTGTCAAGTGCTTTTTCCGCCATCCTTGAACTTTGTCGAGATAAGGCAGAAAAGATTTTGCTTTGGGATAACACTCTGCCGCTTTTAGCTTCTGTAAAGGAATAAAGCTTGCATCGCATAACGTAGATTGCGTCGACCGACTACCGGTTTCTGCTTGCGGTTGAATTTGATGTCAGGCAAAATCTCCGCGTCAAAGCAAGGCAAGAACACGGCTTGAACATACGTGCACGAAGAAGGAACAAACGAGGGGACGAATATAAGTCATAAGAAGCAATTTTGAATTGGCTTCAATCCACTCAAATAATCCACTCCAAAATAACAAGATATACAAAGGAATCAAGGTTATATGACAGAAAAACAAGAAATGTCCTTCAAGTTACTCAAAAACTTTATAAATAACATCGGTCTCTTAAGCTCTTTTCAGTTTGTGTTGCATAACATAGCTCACTTTTGTCACTAGGAAGTAAAGCGATATCAGAATTGGAATTTTATAACTCCTTTCGTACAATGTACGTGATTCTCCAAGACAATGAGATTCCAAGTTTGGGGACCAAAAATAGGCAGGTATAAACAGAGATCCTTCCGGAAATTATAGCATTCACGTACTTTTCTGTTTTTTTGTTTTGTTTTTTTTTTCTCCTCTTTTTTGTTTCATTCCAAAACGTGACCTATGATAACCTGCTACGAGATTTTCCAAGACGAAACACAGAGGACCCGCTCATGTTTTCTGTCCGACAGATAGCGAGTGATTTATTTATTGATATAGTTAGAATGTTAGTCATTAATTGATCATGTATGTTTTTTTTGTTTGTTTTTTGATATTTTTTATACATTTTTCTCGGCATATTAGCTTGACTGTATTGCTAGGGGCCTAATCAGCCTCATCAACCCGATTGAAATAAAGTTACTCACTAAATTTACACGAGGGACACAAGCAGTCAATTAGCCTGCGTAGTTGGCAGGATTTCCCCGAGCATGCTTTGTGCAGAAAACCGCATTGGATTACAAAATTCACACGAAGGACTCAAGCAGCAAATTAGCTAAGCTTCCCGCCCTGTGTAGAGGTTGAACCCGATATTGGGCGGGACGAAATTAGGCTGCGTAGTTGGCGGGATTGTCGAGTGCATGCTTTGTGTAGTAAAGCGAGAAACAGACAAATATGTAAACAAAAGGGAAAGAAACAGACTCTCTTGGGGCTCGGTCCCCAACCATAGGGTACAAAGTAAAAGGATCTGAGATCGGGGTTGCAACACGTTCTAAGGCGAGCGAGCGAAACAGACACAAAATACCTCTATCATGTTCTATACTGGGAGGTGAGCATTGTAAGTTTGACGCCCCTGGGGGTCTCCCATATAAAAATGACGGGGGTGCTGGTCGTACCTTTCAGGGGTTAAAAAGCGGTTTTAGTACCTCTTAGGGTGTTAAGCTTCAAAAGGTCCACAGCAGGAGCTTTTGCGGTCCCTTTTAGGGTATTGAGCTGAAAAAATATGACAGGAGATAATGTGTTATGTAAGTATTGGTACTGCTTAGGGGAAAAAAAATTTCAAGCCACGCCCACAAAACAGGATCTTAGTACCTCCTAAGGGTTCTTTTCAAAATCTCCGACGAGCACCCCCGTCTCGAGTGTTAAATAAAAGGCAGTGACGATGATAAGGGGACTGTGAAGTGAGTAAAAAACTGCACTGGAGTGGAATCTCAAGGTCAGTTTAAGTAGCTAAATTCTACAATCGATGATAAAAATCACAAACATTACAGTTCGATTCGGACTTGTTTGTAAAACTGCACAGAGAAACGAAACGGTCAGTTATCAGTTAACTAGTTGAGAAGACAAGTGCCTTTCAAAGAAATTGTCACAGAATGGTTCAAAATATCCATAGACTTATCGATTCTTGCCGCCCATTCAGAATAACATACACAAGCATCCGAAAATTATCACGTGATCCTGACATCATCTGGATATTTCATGTTGCCTAGTTACCCACTAGAGGTGAGATATTTCTGTTTCCCAACAGCTCGTCTAATCAAACTAAGCCTGCAGACATTATGGTCAGCTGACATGTTTGCCATGTAAGAATCACGAATCATCACTCAATTGAAGTTGGCTCTTGGTGTTGTTTTGCTGTTGTTGTTGTTGTGCTGATGTTGCTACTTTCTTGGTGTTTGTCTGGGAGCATGGTGGGGTCTATTACATTTCCTTCTTCATCCCTGGCATGTTCTGCTCTGTCCATTTCATTCAGATAAGTCAAAATTTGATGCTAGAAGGAAGATCAAAAGAATGGGAATTTGATTGAAAGGGCTTTGATTTGATGCAAAATAACCTCCAAAATGGAACAATTAACACTCTCCATGATGTCAGGTAAATAATTTCACTGATCAAATTTGAAATTCATAACCGCGCTTTGGAAAATGCAACAAAGTTTGTAACCCTTTTTATAAACACTGGCATTAACCTAGGCTTGATTTCCGCCGCTCTCTCATGTCCAGTCTATGTTTCTTTGGGGGAGGAGTGCTGGCTCCTTTCCTGAACAGTGGCAATCGAGCCTAGCATCAACCTGCAGGTAAGTGTACAGAGAACTAAAAGTATAATAACTTCTAGGTTTCCCAACCATGGTGCATCTGCAGGTTTCAGCATTAGAATCTCTTACTTGATATCTTTAGTATAACCATCATGGATATCAGGGGTTTCGTTAAGGGCTGAACACTGAGCAAATTGACCAGCTGTGATGATGATTTTGCCCGCCTGGTTTGACCATCTAGAGGAAAGTTTTCCTTATAAAGAAGTTCAGTTCAGATAGTTTTATCCACCTATGAAAACCAGTTGCCCCCCTGCTGAAAATGGAAATGAAACCAGGGCTTGAAAAACGTGCTGTCCAGTCATCTGGGACAAGTATATTTTCCTTCTGGGCAAGTGACTTTTCATTCTCACTTGCCTGATGGGCAACTGGGATCAGACAAGTCGTCTACCAACTAAATCATTAAAAGAGCTAACTAAGACCTGCCCAGGGCAAGCATTATTTGAGAGATACTTTTCTTATGGGGAAGCTGGAATTCAAGTTTTTTTCAAGCCCTAGAAACCCCTAGGAAACTAATTTTATGTAGTCCAAAACTCCTGACTAGCTAAATATTTATTGCAGGTTTCATTGAAAAAAAAAAATGAAAACTCACAAGAACAAGCACTGTTTGAAACTTACTGCCACATCCATCTTCTTGTAACGCCTTATTCTCCTTCTCCTTGTTTCTGGAGCAGGTGTCCCATCTGATTGTCATGAGCAAAATAATTTTAGAAGTTAAAAGTCAACATTGATCAATCTTGTAAGTTTTTTATCAATTAGGCAAATGTGATGTCACGTTTAAACAAAGGAAATCATGACCGTGACCATGTTATGACATATGATCTTAATTAGCATAGATTTTTATGATTTTATTTCTCTGTTTTCTCCTTAGTTTTGGTTTCGATTGAGAAGATATATCAAACACTCAAGAGAGCTTTTGACCACATTTCCAAACACCTCAAAGTTTGTCAAAAATACTCTGCTGTGTGTCGTATTTTCAACCCTCTTCTCGGTGTTTGGAAATGTAGTCAAACATGGTCTTTCCTGTTTGATATATTACACAAACACATTACAACATAAGGCATAATGAATGATAAAATCTGAGACTCGCTGAGACTGTGACTAGATGAGATTTGTGACTCATCACAAAGGACATGTACACAAGGCATGTTAATGACTTCTTAAATGTTTCTTAGTTATTGCTAACATCTTACACATAGTCGTAAGTAGACATTGACTGAGTGACAGCCAAATGAACCTGTGTACCTATCAGTAATAAGGTGTAAACTGTTTTACACTGAATATGCTATTCATGTCCATGTAAATGTGGAAACTAAAATAATTATTGTAAAAAACAGTAATCCATGGGATGTCTTTTACCTGCAAAACTCCAATCTGGTAAGTCTGTAAGAGGTCCGTAAGCTATTCCATCTCTTGCCTGTCCACGCCTGTCCACAGGAAGAAAAACATGAAAATAAATAATTTGATCCAAAATTGTTTTGTAAGCATCTAGCATTTTACAGACTCATGAAAATGTCACTTTAAAAGATGTTCTAGGAGGAAATCATAAGTACTGATGTTCCAATCAGGTTTTGCAGCAACTGAAGATAACTGTGTAGCCAGTCTTTTTGGTCCCCTCCAGGGTGCATTCAGTGTAGGTTACGCTGAAGATCTTAATGTGGCATGCCACCGGAGTTTTTGGCATATAGCGGTGTGCACATTTATATTTGCGTCTCAAAAATTTACCTTAAACAGACGGTTGGGCATGATTCACAATATTCGAGTTTAAGTAAAAGGAACCTTATTCAACACAATGTAGGCTTAATTTAACTTAA
>Ga0126339_10004371_pt1 | contig 10434 bp, 8 predicted proteins | sample OrbTmetagenome_2_FD_92532 | JGI IMG/M metagenome (GOLD analysis project Ga0126339, IMG submission 92532) | Coral microbial communities from Petempiche,Puerto Morelos, Mexico - Orbicella T R C metagenome | ecosystem: Host-associated > Invertebrates > Cnidaria > Coral | place: Petempiche,Puerto...
GAGAGTGGTGTGTGTGTAGGGGGGGGGTTGTATTTTTTTTCCATGTTTTTTTTTTTTTTGGGGGGGGGGAGACAAAATGTTTATCTTAAAAACTGCTTATTTTGCAGATAATACGTTACACAATCACAATTTATGACTAAGACAGAAACCAAACCGAAACATAGACCAACGACGCGTGGTACGGATTAAGTTTTGTTACCTTTCACAGTAAAAATGGGGGACACGGCTATTTAACAAAAAGGTAGATCCACCACCACACAGCGGGTCCTTACATCAAATCAGAGGACGAACCAAAGATTCGAAAGATCTTGTATGGTGCTTATTGTGAATTGTAATATGCGGTCATCTGGTGCGAGGTCTGGAACCGAGAAATGTTTGGAAACCGATCACGATCGGATGTCACGAGAACCTCGTAGACCTCAGATGACCACGTATTTAAAATTTAAAAAGGCCACCATGAAGCAAAAGATGTGTTGACTATTCGCTTTTGATTGGAGCAATTACAAGCTGCAATTCAATTTAGTTCAAACAAAACACGTTGGGATCCATTGGGAAGCGACACACATTAAAAAAAAAAAACAAAAAAAACGTATGTTCAAAAATTCCGTAAAACGTAGCGAGTATGCGAGTATACGAACTATAACAATTCATCACATTGGAACTGATGTAACGTGTTCCTAAAAGGGAAATAACCGTTAAAATTAAAATTGTTACATGTGTTTGAAACAAAAGAAGAAAATTGTTGCCGAAAACCGAAAACATTTATCCCTCTGCTAGTGTGGACAGAAAACATTTGATGTGTTTCCAGACTGGGATCGAAACGCAGTTTCCAAATTTCTCCGGCGTAGTGTGGACGGGACCTAAGAAAATGTTGAGTGTTTTTGACATAACTACAGTTTAACGATCGAACCTCCCATTCTCGACCTCTCAGGGAAAACAATATGTATCTCGATATTAAATCATCTTACATCATCTATCTCTCTCTGGATACACTCTTTCAGCCATTTGCTATCATTCGGCTGTCGGGCATTCAAGATCAGCGAGTATAAGCCAGTTACAAACCTGTTTCAAATTCATGATGACTGATTCTTGACAATGTTCACAGTTCACTTTCCTCCAAGAACATTCTAATGTCTCGTGAGTTTTCATGTCTCGCTTTGTGAGCATCTTTGTACAACCTGAGTTTGGACACTTGACCACTTTGAAAGGGCATGCTGACTGGTGTTCCTTGAAATATAAATAAATAAACTTTTAAATATGACAGACAGTTAGCATGGAGCGTGCAGCATGCAATGCAAAATGTCCACATTTGGCGCTGTCGAGGTTGAATGTCAGACAATGCGTTTGTTGGTTGTCATGGGGACTAAACAAAGCTGACAAGTTAAAAGTATTTGAGATAGTAAAAAGATCCATGTATAAATACACAAACAAACAGGCTGCAAACAAGCTGCACACTTAGAAATGGTTTAAACTGAACTGGATTAAGACGGAACAAGAAAATTGCATTGAAGTGCTAACTGGTTAGAATCGGCCACAATAAACATACACAAAAAATGTATTGCGATTCTTTGAAAAGCTAAAACAACAACAACAGCAACAACAGCAACAAAACAATTCTAAGTAAGCAACGCAAGTAATCTAAATATGTTGTATTGTAAGCAGTGTAAGTATTAGTATTGTTAGTAGCGTGAGTATACGTATTGTATTGTAAGTAATATAAGTAGTGCAAGTGTTAGTATCGTAAGTGGCGTAAGTAATAAGTAGTGTAAGTAGTGTAAGTAACTACATCAATATTGTATTGTAAGCAGTGTAAGTAGCAATTAATAAAAAAATAGATAAATGAAAGAAAATAAAATTAAAAAAATAACAGCAACAACCACAAAGCAGAAGAACATACCTCCACAGCACGCAGCTCTCCTGTCCATGAACATCCAGAATGAGGACATTTCACGGTAAGATCCAGAATCTGGCGATGGCAACCGGTATCTGGGAATATCTTCCATCATCAAAATTTGATGCAGGAAAGAGAAGAACAATTTAAAAAAGTTGCCTTTTACATAAGAATAGGACTGAAACTGATTGCGTTCCGGATGTCTTCTCTGATATCAGTGCTGACTCCAGCAAACATTGTTTAGCTCTCATTAACCAAGCTTAGTCGGTCTGTATGGGAGAATCTTGAACGATGTCGTGAGTACAGACCTCACTGCGTTCGGTCTGTACACACGACCAAGGTCAAGATTCTCCCATACAGACCGACTAAGCTTGGTTAATAAGATGTTTATTATATGGCGCAAACAAAAACAATTTAATTCGTTTAATGTGACTGGCTTGTACTAACCTGACTAACTGACATTTTGCTTGCGAGGGGCGATGAGCTGAATTTAATTTTGTCAAAGTTTGCTCGTCCTCTTTACTCTTTTTTCTTATCATGCTTTTTGGCACTTCCATAAATAAATATTGTTAGATGAAAATAGTCAACGATTTTGCATTTTAGTTTGCAACTTTTTCACTGCAAAACATTACCGGTCTAGATGCCGGTCTAGATGGGAAAGTCTAGGCCACTTTCAATATCGATTTTAGCCAATCAAATTCGTGAATTTGGTAGTTTCCAGGCCTTGTGAGACAGAGCAATATAATAAATAAAAATATAACACAAGATATGCTGGCAACCTCGATTTGTTTTAGGCCAAGAGTAGTTAGTACGCGCGCTGTGATTGGTCAATTTAGCGGGGCGTATTCTACTTTACACCAAGTGTTCTTAACTTTTACAGCGAGTAAAAGTTTAAAACTTTCTTTGACTTCTAACGTTGTGTATTAAAACCTGCTAACGACTTGAGAGCCACTTAACAATGATTTCAAATTGACGTGTTTTGCTTCTGACGTGTGTCAGAAATTTGAAGCCGTTTCGCGTGAATAGAAATCGTTCCCAAACCCGGCAGACACACAGTAGAGATATAATGAATATCTTACTAACCTGGTCTTCTCGTTCAGTACTGTAAGTTACGGATCCTCATTTTCCCCATTTCATTTATGGCCCGCGCGCTTTGCGCTTGGGCCATAAATCGATGGGGGAAAAACTTGGTCCGTAACTTACAGTACGGCCCTCGAACTCAGTTAGTAAGAGGTATATATGGGTAAGTTAACCTATAGGTTTACTGGCTCAAAGATTTGGGAAACTGCACCCTTTAGAATTAAGTGTTTGTTCAACAATATCTTTACGAAAGAGTACACTGCCACCTTCTGAATAATCAAATTTGATTTTGCTGTTGCTATGTTTTATTTTGTTGTTTTATTTTGTGGGTCTATAAGTATATATAACCTATGTTGGTTGTAATGTAGTCTATGTAGGTTGAACTTTTATGCTGCCATTTACTTGACCGTGGCGGTATCCAACCAAAAAGCTTTTGCTACTTTGGCGGTCACCGCTCACCTATGAATTTTGTTTCTTTACAGCTCATAATATTTCTTAATATTTTACTTTTTTCATTAGTTTACCAAGATGAGTGTAAATGTGTGTAAATGTCCTTATAGTACCAATAAAGAATTGAATTGAATTGAAAATTACCAAATGAGATTTTAGACGTAATGTATTAACACGAAAGACCGTGTTTGTCCACATTGCCAAACACCGAGAAGAGAGTTGAAAATACGACGCGCAGCGGAGTATTTTTGACGAATGTCGAGATATTTGGAAATGCGATCAAACACTGTCTTGAGTTTTTGATATATCTTCTCAATCGAGACTAAAACTAAGGAGAAAACGGAGAAATAATGTCCAAACACCGTCACAGTCATGATTTCCTTTGTTTAAAGTTAATGAATTAATTATGAGTTTGCGAAGAACTTAAAAAGTTAATGTAAGCAGTTACAACAGAAATCTGTGATAATTTATCAATTATCGTAAGCAAAGCACCCATTCACTCCATCACCACCCCTCCCAAAAAACCTTTCTTAACTCCCCCAAGAAAGTACCATGTAAGAAAGCACTTGTCAAAAGCCCTTCTTCACAATAACACAAAGCAAGAGATTATCAAGGTAAGAGAGTGAATCCCTCATATAGGCCTTATACCAAAGGTAATCCGTCTTAAGTTATTTTTAGACATTGTACCCTGTTCTTCTGCGGACTGATTACTTGTGCGTTGCGTGGATGTTTTCGAGGAGGATCTGTTGATGTTGTCTCGTCTCGTTTCGTTTCAAAGCAAAGGAAAACCTCCAAGGCTGTGGGGATGTCTTCTTTGATACTTTGATTACAAGCATGGGAGCTTCGCCCCTCGGTATGTTTTAATACATTTCGAAACTTAAATAGGAGTTTAAATAGGAGACGGATGTCCCCTACACAAAAAATAACAACTGAATGAACGGCAGAGAAATGTTTAGACAAAGGAGTGCAAAGTTTCCAAAAATACACAAAAAAGCAGCAAAAAACATTTGTATACAAGGACTATTTATACTTCTGTTAACTTAAGTCCTTGGCCCCGTTAAAATAAGTTCATCTGACATGAGCCCGCGATCCAATAGAAAAACCAGTACTTGGTCAGCGGTCAACTTTAAAAAACACGTGACCTCAATCGGCTCTAAACGTGAGCCCGCGATTTCGTTACGTGGCACTGGTCAGCGGATACCTTGATTTGACAGGTGTCAATTGACCATAACATGGGTGTCCAATATTAAAGAAGGAGGCTACAAATCATGGTTGTATGTTCTGTCAACCTTTTAGCTGGAGTATGGCCGCCATCTTGCGCGACTCCGTCGTCGTCGTCGTACGTACGCGCACATGTGCAATACCGGTGGCCATGATAACCAAGAGAAATCAATTCATGGGTTTCCTTTTCTTTCCTATATGGGTATGGGGATCTGCTTGAGGGCCCTTCGGGCCGCCGGAGCTCCGCTATAAAATGACGGGCAGTTTCCAGAAAGTCGCTTCAGCTGTCCACACTTCGCGCAAGTAACAAACTCGGAAGAACTGGGTACCATGTCTAAAAATAACTTCAGAGGGATGACCTTGGTTATAAGGCCTATATAGGGGATTCTCTCTCATACCTTGATAATCTCTTGCACAAAGTTAGTTCAATCGTTTCACCTAATGATGGTGCGAGCAAATCCGAAATAAACGAGTTATTTTCCTTTCTTTTCCCCACCGTGTTTTCTAAAAGAAATAGAAAACAAGTTCTCCCCATTCGAGAAAGTTTGGGAGAAATCAGAAAAGCTGTGGAAACAAGCAGCATTTCAAGTTCTCTCAAACTTCCACGCCTGTTTCATTCAACAATCGGATTATGAACTCGAGGTGTGTAGTACTCTAATAGTTTTAGTAAAATTCTAACTAAATCTACTTCACGTAATGATTTCTTATTATTTCTTTATTTATTATGTAAAGCTTTGTGCTTTGATTCACCTTCTCACGCGACAAAGGTTGTCTGTCTGCTGGACATGTCGGTGAAGGGCTCCTGAACAAAGAAAATGTACATAATTATAAGAATTTTACTCGATCGTCGAAGTATGCGGGGAAATGTTGTTGCGTCTTTAATATAATGTAATGGACGAGAATAGATCTGAATTTTTTAGCATAATTTTTCTTTTTGATGTGAAGTATGTATAAATAATTCATATTTGAACTGTGGTTGAAGATGAAAGTGAAGAATGATCATCGCAGTAAATTTTCCAACTTAAGCAATTGAAAAGAAGAAGCTTGAAAAAATCAGGGCTTCAACGGGATTCGAACCCGTGACCTCCGCGATACCGTTGCGATGCTTTACCAACTGAGCTATGAAGCCACACATTGGGAGCGAGGTCAATTAATTGAGATCATGTCTCCCCGTGAGGAGTGAAATGATGTGAAGTATATATGAAATAATTCATATTTGAACTGCGGTTGAAGATGAAAGCGAAGAATGATCATTGCAGTAAATGAATTATTTCATATATACTTCACATCCTTTCACTCCTCACGGGAAGATATGAACTTAATTAATAGACCAATTTCGATATATTAAAATTCAGCCTAAAACAATAGACCCCAGTACGAGGCTGTGGGGAATAACTACAGAGTTTGTGGGGTTTATTCCCCAGAGCCTCGTGCTGAGGTCTGTTGTGTTAGGGTGAATTTTAATATATCGAAATTGGTCTATTGACCTCGCTCCCAATGTGTGGCTTCATAGCTCAGTTGGTAGAGCATCGCAGCGGTATCGCGGAGGTCACGGGTTCGAATCCCGTTGAAGCCCTGATTTTTTCAGGCTTCTTCTTTCCAGTTGCTTAAATTGGAAAATTTACTGCAATGATCATTCTTCGCTTTCATCTTCAACCGCAGTTCAAATATGAATTATTTCATATATACTTCACATCATTTCACTCCTCACGGGAAGATATGATCTCAATTAATTGACCTCGCTCCCAATGTGTGGCTTCATAGCTCAGTTAGTAGAGCATCGCAACGGTATCGCGGAGGTCACGGGTTCGAATCCCGTTGAAGCCCTGATTTTTTCAGGCTTCTTCTTTTCAACTGCTTAAGTTGGAAAATTTACTGCGATGATCATTCTTCACTTTCATCTTCAACCGCAGCTCAAATATGAATTTGTTCACGCAAGACCAAACATTACTTCCCGTTTTACTCAGAAAGCGAAAGAAATTAAAATGGCGACGAGCGGAAATGCTACCGGATTTTGTAACGCACTTTGTAACGCACGTTTTCGTGGGTTCGAGCGCCAGCTTCATCGACAAATTTAAAAGTGTTCCAATGTATCAATGCTAATGAAATGTTGGAATAAAATTGTTAACATTATCAGGTATACATGGTAAACGTTTTAAGAAAATCTATCTCGCCGTTTTTAAGATTTTCGAAAAAGTGCTTAAAATCGAAAATTGTTCTAAATTTATTATGGAAGTGATGTTGAGAAAAAGTCTCGTTCTCGAGATCAAGAAAACACAGACGAACAAAACTTTCATGGCTTCAAAACAAAACTTCAAGGCACATTTTGGTGTGTTTTGTAGCAATTTCATCAAAATGGTGTTCTCCGTTCAGTTCATTTATATTTTATTAAACAAAAAGCATGGTTTGAAATGTTTTCGCGATTTATTCGAAATCAAACATACAGAATTTTTTTTTATTCTTGCTTATTCTCTTTGCCATACATTGTAATTTCAGAATTTGGCATCAGCTTTTCTACAAAAGATTTGGTTCGAACAAAATTCGTGCTTTACCGAGTTTCATTTTTTTGGTTTATCGTTTCCATGGAAATATCGATTACCTTAAAAAGCATATTCAACCAAACTCCAATCCTCTTCCAAAAACTGGTGTAATTTTCACATCGATCAAATTACGGGAAGGTTGGTGAAACGCCAATTGAAAATGCTAGGTATGGTTCAGAAAAAAACTGTATCGAACTACCTTAAACCTCTTGATAATAATAATAGTAATAATAATAAGAATAATAATAATACATAATATTTTAAGAGGAGACCTCCAATCATTGAGAGTATCAAATGTTGAGAGTATCAAATGTTAGTTTTGAAGTTCCAAGGGATTCCAAAGATCATGTTGATTTTCTAGTCGACGAATTTCCCAATCCATAATTACATACTATAGGATTGCCATGTTCTCGAGGTTTGAAAAATTTATGGTCATACTGTCAGAAATCGATACTGAATTTCGACGGAAAGACTTCTATTCAAGCCTCCTAAGAGTATTCTATGTGTATTCAGAAATGTCAGGTATACCGAATTTTTTAGTTTACGAATATCACGAGGTTGGGCCGTCACTACATATGCGTACCCTCAGTTTGATCAGAGTTTTCCGGCAGTTAAAATTGTTACAGAAGTGTCGCAAACATGCAATTTTAAATTCCTTAACTGCGAAACCAAAATAATCCTTGGAACCACTGAGCATTTCTAAACAACGATAGACTACTTGTTTCAATCAGTCGTTTCGTCGAAATTTTGTAACAATTTCCGACTGCGTGGCATTTAGTCTGTAAGAAACCATAGCCGTGAGTCTGATCGAAATAATTATTGTGCATTATGATATTTCAGCATGCCCAAGCTCAAACGATTTGCAAGTTAAATAGCTTTCCGAATGCTGGGCATATAAAGTCACAGAGTGGAACGCATAATAAATGTGTCCACATTCTGCTTGCACTTCTGTTAAATTGCCTGAACAACATTCCGGTTGGTCTGTTCACGGTAAGCTCTGAATAGTAATAACGGTTTCACCTATTTCGGTGATTTTGTTTCTTTTTCCCGTTTTAGTGGCTTCTGCGGTTTCGCTTCAGTCGCTTCGGACGTTGTTTCGGGTACATGCCTTTCAAACAAAACTCGTTGCTCATAATTACACATTCAAATTAAGTTGAAACTCTCTCTTGAAAGACCCAACGGAAAACACACCGAATATAAGATAAATCAACCGTCACCTTTACCGATAATATTGTTAAGTTTTCTTACATATACATAAGGATAACCCAAGCATCTTTTGAAGCATGGCTTCTCAGAGATATGATGCTTGGATTATGCAAAACTGATCGTTTACCTCAACAAGGATTCCATACAGATGTTACAAAGTCTGTGTCCACATCCTACAATCTGCACAGGATCTTTCAACGGTAAACAGCAAACAGGACATTGCCAATCCTCGGGAACTTTACTTATAAACTCGTAATCATACCCGCCTAGCTCGGGTACATTTCCGCCCGTCGCCATTTTAATTGCTTTCGCTTTCTGAGTAAGACGGAAAGTAATGTTCGGTCTTGAGTAAACAAATACTTCTGTCACTTTTTGTCCAATCAACATGTGAAGCGTCATGTGAAGCCACGATTGCCGGATTCTTCGTAGACCACTGACACTCCTTTGCCGTCACTAAATGGTTTTCATTGTGATGAACAATAAACCCTTCACCCCGTGCGCTATTCTTCGTGCAGTGAGATAATATAATTGTAGCTAATTTTATGCCACTGAGAGAGGATTAAGGGTAAACGAGTTCATCCCTCATATGCCGTAAACTGCCGCTTATTTGCCATTTCCACATCCCCCATAATACTCATCGTTTGCCCCCCAAAATTTTGCGTTAGCATTGTCTTCAGTTTCTCTAGGGACGACTCTAATATCCAGGAGAAATGGGAAACAAAGGTTATGCAGAACTATGGGGGGCAAATAAGGTGTATTATGGGGTATGTGGAAATGGGGAATAAGCCCCATCTACCTGTAAACTAAAAAACCACTTCCGGCGATAAGCTGCCCCGGGGGTAAGCCCCCCTCTACCTTCCCTTGTTTTCAATTTGTTTCATTATGAGGTTTTAAAGCGTAATTACCAGTAAATGAAAATCCTTTTTCGATCAACCCGTGCAGCTCTAGCTCGCGTCGAAACGGTTTTTCTTATTCCGGTTATTAGCCCCCTCGGATATAAGCCCCTCCGTTTATAAACCCATCTTAAAGCCTTTACGAAGTTCATTATAAGCCTAAGGCTTATAAGCGGCAGTTTACAGTAGGCCTTATTCCAAAGGTAATCCCTCTCAAGTTATTTTTAGACATGATATCCAGTCCTTTGAGCTGTCCACGTGGGTAAACTGCGTCTCTCGTGATTGGCTGTTTCTAGACGCACCAGTAATGTTTGGATCCGGAATCGCACGGGAGTGATCTAAAAATAACTTACAGGAGAAGATCACTCCAAAATGCTTACTTATTTTTCGTCTTCACCTATAACAAGTAATTATTCCGCTTTTCCACTCACCGAAGTTTCAGCCTCCGAAGTGACCGCTATCCTGACAAAATTCGCCTCGAAAGAAGCGACTTCGGAGGCCGCCATTGGCAGCCAGGCCGTGTTTATGTGACGTCATTCCGTCCGACTCGAAATTGGCGAAAGGAGAAAAACCTGCAACTGACTTGGCATCCTTTACAAGGCCAGCAAAATCTATTTTTTTCCAAGCGATTATCCACGTCACTATCTTCAATGCTATCATTTCGAAGTTTGGAGCATGTTTGGCTCAAAATAATATGGCTCAAGAGCAGCCATAACCCAGATTGGTAGTTAAAAGGCTCGTCGGAAGCCACTTGGACAAAATCTCTCGGACGGATTGACGTCACAAAAACGCGGCCTTGCTGCTGAGTACTGTTCAAAATGGCGGCAACGATGTTCGAATTTTAGGCTTCTTTGGAGGTGAATTTCACAAGGAAAACTTGCCCTCTAGATGTTGAAACTTCCGTCAGTGGCTAAGCTCAGTGCAAGGTTTCTATTAGCGTTGACGAGAGATATACGTTTTTTGGAGTGACCTCCGTTAAAGTGCTACTATGACTAAAATCGCATCATTCAAATCTGAGCCATTTTAAGACATAAACTAGGAGTTCTCAATGAGAAGTGAGTGCTGCCGTTAGTAGCGTGTTTGTATGTCAATATGACAATGGGAACTGCAACAAAAATATAACTTATTTTATTTCTTAAACAACATGGTTACA
>Ga0126339_10004372_pt1 | contig 10430 bp, 4 predicted proteins | sample OrbTmetagenome_2_FD_92532 | JGI IMG/M metagenome (GOLD analysis project Ga0126339, IMG submission 92532) | Coral microbial communities from Petempiche,Puerto Morelos, Mexico - Orbicella T R C metagenome | ecosystem: Host-associated > Invertebrates > Cnidaria > Coral | place: Petempiche,Puerto...
GACACATCCTTAAATGTTGCGCGAAAAATTTGACCATTTTCAAATTTGAGCCAACAACACCCAATATTTCTTAACATATCACAACACATCGCAACAGGGTGGCCAAATGCGCGCAACATATTACGCTCAACAATGTTACGATATGTTGCGTTAAAATGTTGCGATCGTTTGGCCGGGGCTTTATGTCAACAGAATGTTGAATTTAAAGGGGGGAGGGGGGGAACTCTTATATGAAAAGGCCGGGGATGCTCGTCGTTCGCTTAGGAGTGTAAATCAAAGTTTTTGGTCTCACTCAGGATGTTCGGGACGAAACGCCACTATTTTTTCGGGTGCATTCGCAGAGATAGTTCAGAGCGCTTAAGAAAGCCACGACGGCAACGGCAATGGTAATGTCGCTAAACAAAAGATTTAATGAGCAGAACAATAGCTGTGCACGTGCGTTGTAATTCTTGGTACATTTCTTTGCCGTCCTCTGCAAAACAACAACGTGAAATGACCAAATTCTGCGTTGTCTGGAGAACTTGAACCACTACGGCTACTTTTTATATTTTCATTTCGAGTTAATCGTGTGTCCTAGATTCTGTTTCGTGATAGCTTTGACAGTGATGAAAAAATTAAATGACTCTAGAGTACCACGATATTCGTAAGTAAAATACAAACTCATTTTTTAATGGACGTTGTCCTGGACGTCACCGTCATGGTTTCTTGAGCTCCCTATTAATTAAAAAAAAACGCTCTTAACTCCGTTTCCAGGCTCGATTTCCACAGGTCTCTCGAGTTGATCTGTTCCACTAGCACGGGCTCCTTTCTTGAACAGGATTGCCAGCGCCTGGTTATTGATACTATTTCGTGTCGAACCGCTCTCAGATTGGTCTTCTTTGGGGGTTTAATTCAAATAATCCGACGAGCATTAACGTACTTTTCATGTGGCATTTCCTTCACCGCGGTGGTTCGAAATGTCTAACAAGAAGTGAAGGAGTGATCCGAAAGTGAAATTGCTTCACACCTTTAAAGTGCAGCTAACCCCATTTTTTGTCTTTTAATGAAATCTACTAGTTTTTCCAATTATTTCAGCGAAAAAAATTATTTCGATTGGGATTGATAAAATTCCCGCGTTTCTACAGGCGTTTAAAGTGTTAATTTCTGCGCCCACGACCGAGCATAGTGAGATATGGGTCGGGCTTTTTATGACGTCGTCGAAGAAAATCGCTCAAAACACTCAAGAGACGTTTGACTGGGTTTCGAGCGCTATGAAAACATATTTGGGGTATTTGTGCTTCGTATTTTATTCAAAATTGACAAAAATTTTAAATGGAAGAAATGTATCATCTAGCAATACAATTCGGAGTCTAGCTACGATTAGGATTTTTTTGGATTTCGAAGTGCGGGTCGCCAGTCGAGCCCGCTTCACTGCAAGTCACGATCGAAAATTTGCCGGCCCATTTGGCTAATCTACTAATCTACATACAACACTTCTTTTAGTACTCTTACCGAACCTTTGATAGTTATAACGACGAGAGAATATTTCTACGCTTATTATTCAAACACGCGGAAAAATTCATATTTTCGCTTCGTTATCACCGACCGATCGTGTATATACAAAGTCAATTAGCGTGTACGAACATAAACGTTGCGAGTTACACAAATTTGTATTTTTCGCACTGGTAATTAAAAATCCTTCGACAAGATACATCTTGATAAAAGGTTCAGTATAGTATCAGTTAAATGAATACAATTCTCCTTCACTGTTCTTTTGTTGTAAAAGTCTTTTTTTTTCACGTACGCTAATAACCTAAGTGTTGCGTTTCGGTCAAAAACAAGCCCATTCTCCTCCCATGTCTCCTTTAGCTTCCTTACAGCGCTGCAATCTCCGTCGGTAATGTCGCATCTAAATGGTTTGTTTTACTTTCCTCGTATACTTATCAATGCTTGATTCGTTTTAAAGTGCCACTAACCCCCCAAATTTTTTTTTTCGCTAATATAAATTTCCTCTTTCTCCTGATCACCACTGCGAAAAAATTATCGTTGTAGCTATTTCCGTTAATTTTCTATGAATTTTTAAAGTTTGTAAATTTGCCCTTTTCCATGTTCACGACCGAGGAATAGCGGAGAATGGGACGAGTTGGCTTTTGACGTCACTTTGGGAATAACAATATTTTGTTTCTGAGAAGAATGTATGCGAACATGCGATAGTGTGTGTCAAAATCGTTGCAGAATGCAAGGAAGATATGTTGGTGGAGGCTGCAGCAATACAGGATGCGTAGAATAGAGTAGTCCTCTTCATTCAATACCTCTACCTCGATGAAACTCTACTAGAAACGAGAAAAAGACCAAAGAAGTGGGCTGATCTGTGCGAAGCTAAAGCCCGCATTGAGGATTTCTTCGATCTCGGGTTCGCCGCTACTGTAAAAACCTAGAGATTTTCATGGCCTGTATATTCTTCTCTATCTCTAGTGGAAAGCTTCAATTTGTCAAGGTACTGCATAAGACACGAATTTGGGATAAGCTGGAAGCCATCTGACTATTTCGAGCGCAAACGATCCTCCGACGCGAGTCCCAGACGAAACTATAGGCGACGAAATTACACGGTAAATTAAACGCATCGCGTTTTGAAATAGAGGCTTGTCTAAACGAATAGTAAACTAAACCTACGTTCTACAACGACGCGAAGAAGATTGTTGAAGCTTCGAACTGGTGAACTAGCTATGTATTTGTGGATTTTAATAAAAACACACGCACGCCGGAGGTCGCCTGTAATCTGGCCGTGTTTCTCAATGGCCATTCCGAATACAAAATTGTTTGCTCTTTGATTTTCGTCTTTGAGGAACAAAATACATCTAAATTACAAACTTAGAATGGATCAAGCATTTATAAATATATGAGGAAAGTGAAACAAACGATTAAGATTCGACCCTATAGCTATCGACGGAAACTGTTGTGCTGAAAGAAGAATGCGCTTGTCAGTCAACCGAAACGCAAACTAATGAGTCGAGGACTCCCAGGTTATTAGCATGCGTAAAATGGACATTTAATTCAAAATAACAGTGAAGTACAAATGTATTTCACTGGTACGGAATATGCAAATTTGCGTAGCTTGTGTTCGTACACAGTAATTGAATATGTATATACTACGGTCGGTCGACAATAACGAAGCGAAAAGTTACCTCACCTTCGAACATTGTTTACCGACATCTCTGCTCATCTCTTATGTTAAAACTATTTTCAATCATTGTTCTGGAGAAGCAGGCAGGAGTGGTGTACGACTGCATCGCGTTTTAACTTGTATTTCGGGGGAAATCAACATTTGAATGTAAAAGTGTTTTGTCACTCCGAAATTCGCACGTTCCGTAAAGTCAAATTACCAACTCTTCGTGTTCATTGACATCTTTATAACTCTTTAGGAGCTGTAAGCTAACTCTTCAGTCATTGTTTGTACCTTCATAACCCAAATGGACCACCAAATTGTCGATCCCGGCCTAAATATAATTATACAACGCGGCGATCTCGACTGGCGACCCGCACTTCGAAATGGAAAAAAAAAATGTACTTCGCAGCCGTCCAAATCGTAGCTAGACTCCGAATTGTAATGCTAGATGATACAGTTCTTTCACTTAGAGTTCTTGTCCAGTTTTGATAAAGTATGAATCACAAATAACCCGAAAATGTTTTGACTACCCTCGAAGCTCAGTCAAAAGTCTCTTGAGTGTTTTAGCCCGGTTCGCGAAGTGACGTCACTAATAGCCCGACCCAGATCCCACTTTGCGCGGTCGTGAATATAGAAATTACATGTTTAAACGCCTGTGGAAACGCAGGGATTTTATCAATCGAGATAATTTTTTTGCTGAAGTAATCAGGTAATTTGGAGTTAGTGAAAATTTAAAACAAGCACTTACTTATCAGCACCAAGGCCAGGCAGGTCACTGCCACGAAAAGAAACAACCCAACAGCACCTGTATGTGATAAAGCAAAATACAGAAGACTTGGTTTGAACTCAATAACAAGTCGCATTTCATTGGAGTCTAGAAATTTAGCTTTGCTTTACATTTATAGCCTATTCCAGATCCTGTTTTGTTCCCTGTAAAACAGTCAATCGGTGTACAATCCCGCTAAAGCTTTAGTATATCCCGCTTTTCAGAAATGCTGTCTTCATTTATATCAGTATGATGATATATAGATTTAACCAAGCCTAAAAGCGGAGTTCCTGATTGCAAAACCTAACCATAAAGAAAACTAGGATTTGTCTTTCTTGGATTAGAAAAAAAAGACGTGATGATCAATTGTGAGCATGTACATGTAATTGTTCAGCATGTGGTTTCGCTATTTTCAGAGTTCAATTTTAACAAACTTACGAGACGATTGTGCAAGGAATATGTCGGAAGAAAAGTCAAAAACACGCCAGGGGTTAATTCGCGCCAGCATTTTGCCTTTGCACGTACTCCCTCCTTCTCTTCCAAAATAATAATCGGGCCCGCGATCCAATAGGAAAACGAGCCCTTGGTCAGCGGTCAAGCACTAAACCTGAGCCGGACACAGTCACGTGATACTAGTCAGCGGATAGCTTGTTTTGAAAGCTATCAATAAACCTTAACATGGATACCCAAAATTAAAGATATAGCTATGGCAATGGTGCTATTCTCTTATTTTCAAGGTTTAGGCGTACGGACGGACGAACTTACGTACGGAGAGTCACGTGACAACCAATTTTTTTTAGATTGTTGCGTTACCAAATTTTCTAAAGTATGGACCTCCGCGCCTGCGCCTTCGGCTCGCAGGAGCTCCGCTCTAAATTAATTCCCAAAGTTTTAAGAATCAGATAAAAATGTGGTTAGCTTCATTTTCCAGTGAACTATCTACAGTTAAGAAAGCCTCCCTTTTGTTACCATTACGTCTTTGTGGCTTCCAGATTGTAAATCTCTAATAATTTATTTTCCGAGTACAGTGGCTCACAGCCAAGGTAGTTAAGCTATTACTTCTAAGTAATTAACTGAACATCCCAGGCCAAAGATTTACCATCCAACAAGAAAGTATATATCACTCAGGGTCTGTTATCCACATACACGTACATCAATACTACTGGGAAATATCGGTTATTGAACCACAGCACAACCATATGGATATATTACATTTTTTTTCGGGAGAACTGAATTGGGCAATTGCCAACAAATTCTGCACAGCAATACACGCAAAGTGAGCTATCCTAATAAAACGCCAAGCAAGTTGAACAAAACAATCCTGCATAACCGATCATTTTCAAAAAAACGAAACATTTTCCTCCACGCCTGTAGAGCAAAAAATGGTGCCATGGGAAAGAAGAAACAACTATTCAAAGTTTATGACAGGAAGAGGCAAAATCCTTCAATGTATATCACATTAATCATGATTTTATTTAGTTCATGTACTTAGAAGTAGGTGCAAAGAGCTCTTTATCGATTGAGGTTGCCGTATAGCTACACGCGGTTGTTATGGTTAACCACCACAAACCGGTAGAAGATCAAGTCAAGAGAGTGAATCCCCCACATACATAGGCCTTATACCCAGGGCAATCCCTATTAAGTTATTGATACTCACATGCCTGGACAGCCAAAGCGACTTTGTTCCAATTATCTGAAACGAAATGGCGGGAGATGTGAAGTCATTTTATATGTTTTGGTTTTTAAAAGATGTAGATAGGTAATCTTTATTTAAACACGTTTAAAAATTCGTCAGCTAAAACTACTGATAACTAATAGTAAAAAAGTAATTAAAAAGAGCTTCTTTCCACGAATGCTGTGCCTTGTACATCTCTTCTGAGTAGGCGTTTAAGAGGCTGGCTCTGTAAAAACCGACCACTGATTTTACTTCGAAAATTCGATTTTTCTCATACGCTGGGATTTCGAAGCCATTACCTAGTCAGTCATTAAAATGAAGAATTTAATCATGTAGAGTCCTCTTGACAGGTTTGTAGAAGCACTCTTTTGGACAACTCTCGCCACACATACATGTATGAACAGTAAACGGTGATCCGGGAAGCCAAGGAAGGATTGATAAATGCCACGGCCATTTTGTATTTACAACAGGTGTTTTAGTTCCCAATCTTCCCGTGAGCATAACGGGAATTAATGATGTGATACTCACGGGAAGATTGCAGAGTGAATGCCTATAAAAATGGACCTAAATCGCCTATCAATGGCACAAGTCGAAAAATTGATTTCGCTTGTGTTTTGTCCATAGATAGGTCCTAGTAAGAATAGAAATGGACCATAGTTAGTTTCTGCTTATACAACTTTCTTTGGTAGAAATATGCCAAAAACGATTTCGCCCGATTGGGCTCAAAATCTACTTCCGGTTTTGCTGAATTTTCCGAATATTTCATTGCTTCGCGCTCCGTAGAACAGCTACTTGAGAATCTTTCAATGGATTTTATATTCAGTTCAGGTCTTCGTGGTATGACTGAACGAAAAATAAAATAAATCAAAGTTAGTTTTGAACCCGAAAAGAGATCACACTGACACGCAAAATTTTACAATGTGTCACAAGAGAATTATTGCATAAAAACATCGCCATATTTTTCTATGGGCTATAACTTTAAATACCATAAAAACACTTTCTGAGTTTTAGATATACACCCACCTGTTAGGATATCAAGAAATATCTCTGGGCAAATGGTTCAAGTCGCCCGTCTTGGCCTGTGTTTCTCATAGATTTTGCCCAAAATCCGCCGTTAGAATGTGAACAATTGCGTGACGCGGATAACCACTCTCAAGTAAATATTCGTCTTCAACAATCCGAGGAAAGCAATTTTTGTAACGTTGTGTGGATAAAATAATGGAAAATGTTTTTTGTTTGTTTGTTTGTTTGTTTGTTTAAGTTAGTATAAATATATATTTTTTTTCATTTGCATTGCAACACCCACGACATCCCCGATAAAGAACATGACTACAGTACTCCGGGAAATGATTTTCACACTTGTTTATTTTATTAATTTCACGGATAACTTATCATACAGTGGCAGTTTTAGAGATACACTTAACCGATCCTCTATGGTTTATGGCAATTGAATCATTGACTGACCAACAAAGTCCAGTGGAAATACCATAAATTCTACAAACTACTAACTGCGTGACGGCATCTCAGCTCTTCTAGCTATATGCTCAAACGCAGCTAGAAAACCCGGAATTTCTTGAATTGAATTAGCCGTAGAAGAAATTGCGTTTAAGTTTCAATCATACTGGGAAAAAAAATCCATCTTTTCTACTTTGGTTGTTTGATCAATTAACTGAAATTTGCAGATCGCAACACTGGTAGACAAATAAACATTACAGTGGTCAATCTAGGACTAGGTTTACACTAAAGGAGTTTTTTTGGATTCGTAAAAGTTCCCGGATTCATCAATTTTAGAGTATTCGGATTAGTAGGGGTTTACAGTGAAAGGATATTCGGATTCTTAACATTAACCGTTTACACACGACGATAACGCTGGGAACATTCATGATAGAATGGTTAACAAGCAGTTTGTTGCCTCGACAACGAGAAACAAAATGCCTCCGAAAATAAGGCTAGGGGTAGGTTGAGACAGTGAAGTTTTCTTTCAACTCGCTGACCACGATACTGTTGTCCATCATGTCAGGTTCCTCCAGGCATTTATTCTGGTCTGTACTTGATATCTAGAACCGTCGAGGTTTTCGATCGTGCCATCGTCGTCATCTGCGCAGTAAAGTATGGAGGGCGTCAATATTGTTTGCGTCGATAAATTGGGTTTCGGAGGAATATGGAATTACCCATTATAAAGTAATTACCTACACCTGAAACAGCACGAGGTAATCACCCAGCGACCGCCATCAAATGGCCATCAATGTGCCTACGACTCGACTACGACTGAATCATGTAATCCGCCATTTTCGTTCCACCGCAAACTCAAAAGATCACAGGCGGAAAAATATCCGGATTTGAGAGAAAATCGTTTACACGACAAAACTCTCCGGATTCAAAAGTTTTCGGATTCAAAGTACCCACTTTAAATTCCGGATTCAAAATCTCCGGAGACACGACCAAACCGGGGAGTTTTTCGGATTCGGATTCGTCCACTTTTGTGTAAACGGCAAAATCAATCCGGCACTAAAACGTTCCGGATTCATCACGAATCCGGAACAATTTCCTCTAAAGTAAAGCTACAATCCTGGCCATAAGTTGCTGGGACACCTCCCCTTTTTGCGTGCTAAAACCCACGATTTCAACTACGTCCTTAACGTTTTAGAACAAAAGATGAATAGAAGCAAGTACAATTGACCCCCCTCCCCCTAGCAATGTTGTAAGAAAATGCAGCTATTCTGAAGACTAGATCGGATGTGGGAAAAAAGGACAAAGGGACAACAGAAAGTGGTTAGACAGTTGTGTTGGAACGAAACGCGATTGCTGAAAAATCGTTATTATTGGAACGAGACGTGAATATCTATCTTAGCGTCTCTTTAGTTCGAGAATACTGTTCTAGGAGGAGAACAATTCTTGAAACGTGGCTATTCTGAAGCTATTGTTAAGGATTGTTTTTTCGTCAAGATTTTTATCCACATTGACAGGGGAGAGGGGGTAGGCGGGCTTGCGCGGTTTTGGTCTTAAGAGAGGCTGCCTGTGAAGTCATCTGCCGTAAACTGTCCCAACACTTTTGACCAGGATTGTAGTCAAACTTGCCTTCAATAGAGCGATCATTTTATTTACTCAACACCCGCAGCATCTGTGGTATCATTTTCCCCTATAATTGAACGCAGCGTATTGATGGCTTTAGTCTTTTATTACAAAGATATGTTAGAAAAGGTAGCCATGCAAAGAACCCAGCAATTCTCAGCTTTTTCTTTCTTATCGAAAGAACCCAGTTAAATGCAGCGCATGCGTAGTAAGTCAAAAAATTGCGATTGAACGAAAACTGCACTCTCATAAATACGCCTATTTCTCGAGAACCACTCATTAGAATTTCAAGAAATTTGGCACGAAAATACTTTAGGAAATAAGTAACTGGAATATTGAAAATAATTGAACTTTAGCAAAGGAAATTCTAGATATTGCAGTGAACCTTCAACAAGGGATAATTAAAGATCTTTCTGTTAAATTATTAGCAAAATGGTGTTGACTTGTGAGAATCGTTACAAGCTTGTTGCATGCAAGTTATAAAGAAAATCTGATGACTAGATTTTCTGCAAATAAACAAAACCGATTTTAAAGGCCTGTTTATATTTATTCATGTTGCCATGGCAACGGCACATACGTCAGCTTAACAATCAAAAAACCAAAGTTTGTGTTGTTAACTAGCTTGCTGTCATTTTTGACGACTGACGGATCAAGGGTTTTAGAGAAAAAGATGAGTGAAACACAGGTATCAAAAACTGTGTTCGGCCACCTTAAATGAACAGCGAACATCCATCTTGTTTTGTTCGCGGAGGTCGGTCATGGAAGAGCGAATTTCAATGAAATATATATATAATTTGATTAAGCAATTGGCCAAAAATAGGTTGGCCGCCACGACAGTTTAGGGTTTAGCCTGACTCTGACCTTAAGTTTTAAGAATGAAGAAAAAAAATATCTGTCAAGATAATATTATTGAGCATTTCAGTTGTTTGAAACAGAAACATTCGCGCACAATGAACTATATGTACAGTACGTGCGTAACCTGGAAAGCAATCCGTCCAGCACAGTAATTGTTCAAATTAACAGCTTACCGAGACAATGGCACTGTTGATGCCTCTTATTTATGATTTAAACTTTTAGGAATTGTTTACTTTACTTTTTCCGACTTTTTAGCAGGAGAAAAGGCACTAAATATACTGGTACAAATAAAAAGGTTTAACCGAAAATCGATCCGTGGAAATCAACAAATACAACTTTAATCACTGTAGCGTTCCTTCAGATCACGTAAGGCTACAAACCAACAATATCAAGTTGTCATTACGCTCAACAAATGAACTTAGAACGATTTTCTCTCTAGAACTCGTTCTTGTAATTAAAATGATTTTGAGCTCAATCGGGGCGAATCGTTTTTCGCAAATTTCTCCCTCAAAAGCTGCATTAGCAGAACCTAACTATGGTCCGTTTGTTTACTAGCTAGGGCCAATCTATGGGCAAAAATGAGCAAAATCGATTTTTCGACTTTTGGCGTTGTTTGGTCTATAGTTATGGGCACTGGTTCGTAACACACCTAGGAAAACAATAGTCCGTAATACAAAGAACATCGAAGTATGTGACCGTCACGCTCGACACAGATGAGGAACGTATAAATGTACTTTATGTACAAACCTGCAACTGGAAGGAAAAGCTGGCAGTTTTAATGCTACCTAGGTTTCAATGATCGCTACGAAGAACCAAAACTTTAATCTTGAAGCCAGGTTAGAGATTTACGTGAGTTTATTGGAGCACTTTACGAAGGCGAGTGCGTTAATTAATTTTTTTTTTTAGAGCGCCGGCAA
>Ga0126339_10004374_pt1 | contig 10430 bp, 7 predicted proteins | sample OrbTmetagenome_2_FD_92532 | JGI IMG/M metagenome (GOLD analysis project Ga0126339, IMG submission 92532) | Coral microbial communities from Petempiche,Puerto Morelos, Mexico - Orbicella T R C metagenome | ecosystem: Host-associated > Invertebrates > Cnidaria > Coral | place: Petempiche,Puerto...
AGGTACCTGAAAACCCACGCAGACTGCCTAGACAATGACGAAATCCCTTCTGTATCTCCAAGTTACGGGCTCATAGTCAGTTTTACGTTGCATATCGTATACAATAAAATAAACTTTCTGAAGTAAGTGATTTGTTAGTGAAATCCCCTGAAGTCAACATAAACATCGATAAACACTAACTGCTCACTTACCAGTAAAATTGACTTCAGTTTTCTTCAGTTTGCTTCACTTACATATGTTTAGCAACGAGCACTCCACTGTGTTCCGTTATAACAAACCAAACGACTGACTCGCAGTATTATCCTGCTTTGCTTTTTACTTGGTATTAAAATTGACGTCACGGAAAGCATACCTTGAATATCTCTGTCTGAGTGAACACAACAAACGGGGCAATTAACGTCGTTTAATGTCTGAAACTGCCGACATCATTTTCATGTCGTGTCGAGTGGTGCTCTCACTCAAAGACTCATCAAAGCGTAAAAGACACCGCTCTAACGCCTGCCGAATAAACTTGTCAGCCTAAATCTGGATGCTTTTCAAATCCTTTTCGATGCAAAAGACATTAACACTTTTTGTTATTCGGCGGTTGTGGTGTATAATCTAACGGGCGGGGCCGGTTAGGGTAATTCAGCTTTTACGGGCTCACGTTTGATGAAAGGTAGAAGTTGTAGAAAGTAAATAACTCAGTAGCCATTTATCATCTCACCTCCAATGCAAACAGTGTCTTGTAGTGTATAGCTCTTATTTTACCAACTGTACCAATAGTCATGTGCGACATTTATCTCGTTTCGCGGCACGGTGCCACAGATATGACCGTAAGGTAGCGTTAAGGTGGCCTCATCTCCGATTATCTTCAGTGTTTTTTAAGTTGCTGCTTCGCACATGTGAAACCAGCAGAAAAGCCTCCACTCTTGTAACACATTTTAAATTAAAAAACTGAATTGTGGTTAAAACACTAGGTTACTTTTTTATTCCAGTCTTCAAGAACTGAACAAAGTTAGTAAAAGACTCGCTTGGCTACGAAACAAACCTACGCAAAATTCCTTTATCTTTAAATCGCGACAAAGTTTGAATTGTATTTCTTTTTCATTGTCTTTTTAAGCACGTTCCAAAGGGCAGACACGCAAGAAAGATATTCTAAACGAGACAGGAGACCATCGAGACAATTTCCTCCTTCGTCAAAGATAAATTACAACCTTCCACATTTCAGGTTCGACAGGTTAACATATATAAAAACGTCCCTGAGAAAACACTAGAAAGAATAGCAATTCTATGGGCCAAAATGTGTTTCCGCTCTCGAAGAGTACGTGAATCTAAAAGGCGACATTCTGCTTGTATCTGCCTGCTACAGTTTATTAGTCTTAACGTAAATAAATTACTAATGTAATGATCAAAACAAGTTACCTCCCACGCCGTGGATAAACCGAATACTAAATAAACATGACCTAGAAAAGACTCTTTTTAATACATTTTGGAACCTTTCGATTGGTCGCAGGTATAAATGGAAAACTAGCTTTATTTTTATGATGAATCTGAAGTCATTTGATGAGCAACGCAAACCATGCTTAAAATAGTACATTAATCTCATCGCCTAAGCTTTCTTCCATAAATATTTGTGGAAGGCTGAACTATTTTGGTTTCGGGCAATTATCAAGTGTCGCCGCTTTGAGGTTTGAGAACGATAGTCGCTTTAAAGAATCGAGCAGGAAAAGGAGGGATGACAGACATTGTTAAAAGATGGGGATAGGAACAATGGAGGGGACGGAAATCTGAAGAAGGGGAATGGAGGGGAAAAGGATCCGATGGACTTAGGAGAATTAGGGCGACGGGAAAATGAGAGTGACACAGGGGAATGAAGTGAAAGAGATCCGATGGGGCTAGCTGATTCGTGACCGCGATTCGAGTGAAATTTGGGTTATGCAATTATGTAAGCTCGAGCGTTAAGAATCTCAAAAAATGCCATTAACAAGCCGTTACCGCAAGGCATAGCAACTTTCCACGAGTTCCGCTCAGTAAGTGGAATTAAAAGCCAAGCGTCTGTCGTTTGCTCTTGAACTTTATACCCAACTTGCACAATTAACACTCTTGCGGCGTATTTTTCCTGTGGAATTAAGATGCGGCGGGCTCGTCAAAGAAAGCGAATTAATCACACACGCAAGTCCCGAAGAAGAAAATATTTGGTTCGAGGTCATGGTCCACAAACCGTCAGTGTCTGAGTTTTCATCAAGGAGAAATATTTTCCCTTCCGACCGAACCAAAACAGTCTATAAGCGGTTTATGTTTATCATGCTACGTGTGAGTAACTTAAAAATACAGGCCATATTTTACACCATAACCCAACACACCCCCTTTCAATACGAACTCTCTCGATTCGCGAAAAGCAAGAACACAGCAAACGATATAAAAAAAATCTACATCTTTTATTCACAAATTGTGATGTGCACACACAGTGTCTTTATAAAAAAAGCTATCATTGGAAGGCAGTCAATTGCACCGCTTTATAAAATAGTACTATTCCATCCCATATCCCAGTGCGTTGTAAATTTTGTAAAGCAATTTAAAATCTTGGTTTACATGTATCTTTAAAATTCAAATATTTTTGCTAATTGTATCAAGTTGATATCAGCGAAAGAAAATTTTAAAAAAGTCAAACTTAACTGATTTCAGATGTATGAGGTTGATCAGGGCTGCTTGAAAACCGTTAGTTCAATGTCACGGTAGCTACGTTTTGATTGGTAGCGAGTTTTATGAGGGACGTTTTTATAAGCTCTGGTCAAGAATCACAAACCTTGATGCATTAAAGATTGTTGATATGAAATGAAGCGTGCTTGTCATTTGTAGCTGACTATCGTAACTTACAAACATTTTATCACGGCAAGCCGTTATCTGCAATCGTAACAATCGTATTTCGAGGCTCGTTTCTAGGTTCCCTTTCTTGCACCAAAACCTGAACGCTCCCTGAGGGTCCTTCCTCTCTTAACGAAGACGAACTCTGTCCATGCTCATGAAACTGTTGACTTCTTTGAAGCCTAAATCGCCGAAGTTCCAATTGGAAGCGGTATTGTCTGTACGATCGTTGAATGATGGTAGCGGCTCGAATTTCCTGAATTCTTTTCAATGTTGTACTTTCCGTTTGAGTTTTTGCGCGCTTTGGGAAAGCGCTGACAAAATGATGTTCCATTCGGGACTTCATGAGAGCAAATGCTACAGAGCCGTCTTCTTCTTCAACATCTCCTATAACCCTGCGCACTAAAGCTTGCATCACGTCAAAACAGTGAATCCTATCGCCTTGTTTAATGGGAATATTCAGATTAATGCACGCAAATTTATTGGGATGCGGAATTCTCAATGGCTGTTCAAGTCCATCTACGAAGTCTGACAGTTGCGAATGAAGAATGTATTGGCTAGCATCGGGGTCATAACGTTCCCAATGGGCATAAAACATTTCCAAATCATCGTCTGTAATCCCGACTTCGTCTTGTTGGTGGGCTTGGCTTAGATTCTCCAAAATAATGGCTATGTACATGTTGATGATAATGAGAAAAGTCGAAAGTATGAACGTGATGAAGTAAAGAATAGCAAGCCATGGTATTCCACAGTTACCGTATGGCTGTCCTAAATAATTTTCATCGCAGTCAGGCGTTTTTATCAATAGCGGTTCAAGCACGTCATTCCAACCTGCTGAAGTAGACAGTCTGAATAACAGCAACATACTGCTGCCAAACGTTTCAAAATTCACTACATCGTTCAGTGCGCCAGTCTTCTTAACATAACCGAACGATGACATCCCTATAATCGCGTATATGAACATTACAAGAAACAACAACGCGCCAATGTTGAACAGCGCTGGAAGAGAGATGACCAGAGCGAAGAGAAGCCTGCGGATACCTCGGGCGCCTTTGTAGAAGCGTAACAGTCGACCAATTCTAAATACCCGAGCCACGCGGAATAAACTTGGGGTGACAATGAAACTGTAGTCAAGATACTCAAGGATAATTCCTACAAAGAAAACAACAACAACAAATTTAATTCTTACCAGTAATTCCGAGTTCAACTCTTAGGCTACTTCTGCTGTAACCACCAGAGAAGGTATACAGTAAAAACCTGCATTTAAGAACCTAGAATTTTCGAGTTCAGACTGAACAGGTTCTTATATTTTTAGGGTAGTTTTTCACAATTCAGGCTGATTAGGTTCTTAACAGGTTCTTATTTTCAGAGTAACATCAATACATTTCTATATTTTATTTCATAAGATATTTAGATTTTAAATTGTCTGTATCACACTGTAGCTTTATTGAAAACATTTCTAATGAAAATCCAAACAATGTAAACCAAAGAAAACATATACACAAACACAACAATTTTTTGTCAGAAGTTTCTCACAAGTTTTAAGAAGATTACGACATTTTTTAATTTATAAGACATGTTTCGATGTTACTAACATCATCGTCAGTTACAGAATAACCGTTGAAAAACCGTTAGGACCATATAACAACTAGGCGAAACATGCATAATTAATTATGATTAAGTGACAAAAATAGATTGCAAATTTGAGTGAGTTACAAAGTGTTTGAAAGAATATAAAGCCTCAAGCATAAGTGTCAAGTTGACGTGATGAACTTGTTGATTTAAATTGAGCTTTTCCCAATAGCTGTTATTGCAGTTATCAGCGGCTTGACACACAAACGAGGCGAAAGGGTCAATAGCTGTTATTGCAGCTGAGTCTGCGGTCAAAAATTCTTTTGTTTTAAAAGGCATGCAAACGAGGCGAAAGGATCAATACAATGCAGAATTGACCCTTTCGCCTCGTTTGTGTGTCAAGCCACTGATAACTACAACAACAGCTATTCTGCATTGTATTGACCCTTTCGCCTCGTTTGCATGCCTTTTAAAACAAAAGAATTTTTGACCGCAGACTCAACTGCAATAACAGCTATTTATATACATAGCCTCCTTAAGTTTAAGTTGAAATTTAGTAGGAGCTAAATCAAGGATTTCGAAACAATCCGCAGAGCAAGATTGACGACAACGTTCTGAGCTTTGCAAGTGTTTGAAGACGTGTGAGAACTTGTCTGAAGAGAAATGTTCACGGACGCGCGTGGAAAAATGACGACCAGTTTCGCCGATATAGCAAGCATTACAGCAAGCACAAGTAAATTTATAAATCACACGTTTAATTTTAATTCTCGCACAATTAAAATCCAGAATTTAGACCATCAAAATTGGAGTGATTTTTTGGTATAAGAACCTAATTTTCTTTGCCAGGCTGAACAGGTTCTTATATTTTTGATTATTTAAATGCCAAATTTCAGCCTGTAGGTTAGCGATCAACGAATACTTGGAATGTTGATTTAAAATTTAGACCAACAGAATGGAAACCTAATAGTCTATCGTTCTCTTTCAGTTCTTGCTGATGATAAGCACCGTATCTGCCCGTATCTGCAAGTTAGTGTCAAGTCCTATCAGGTGAAACATTAAGTTCTCCTTACTTGCACTGTAAAGGCGGACAGGTTACAAGAATAAAGAAACTCGTCAGCTAAGCGATATTGTCTTGATGTAACACTAAATTCTCAGAACTCACATGTATGGAAATGTATGGGATTCAGTAAGGAGAATTCGATTTTCGTTCAAGTTTGTGCATTGGAGAACTATTTGAACTTATGACGACAGAAGTAAAAAAATGTTTCCAGTTTCCGACTCTCAATTTTGGTTTTCTAATTTCCGCTTCAGCTGCGCTGTCAATCTTTCTGCTAACAACCGTTAGCAACATTTTCTTTTCAAGACGTTTTGAGGGGTAGGAAGAAGTTTAAAATAAACAAACTCGTAAAAATATACTAAATAGGATTCTGGTTTATGAGTTAATTTGTTTTGCCTTTCGTGTCGTGGAAAGAGGTGGGAGCTCTCGAAAGGGGCGGAGAAGTGGGTGGAGGAGGGGAGTTAATTGGGGCTTTGAAGGCAGCTAGCAGTGACAAGTAAATTACAGCTGCCGCTTGCCTCGCTTCGCTAATTTACCGCTGAGAAGATAGTTCAAAGATATTTCCAAACATCTTTCATCTCTGCTCAGGTGAACTATTAACCAAATGTACAAAATGAAACTTAATCATTCGCTTAATTCTGACATTACTCTGCAATATTGTAGGCGACGAATTTGGGCGGGCTCAATGAATCCGCTAAGAGCAGAAATTTTCACTCGTAAATCACCAAGAGAGCCATAATATCAAAAGACCTGATGACGCAAGCAGATTATACTCCCGCCTGACTCCCGCCGTGACCGAGTTCTGGAACCTGAAAAGTCAGTTCCAAACTTATAAATTGACCGCAAATATTGTTCCGCCATGATCGCGCCATTAGCGCATATCAAAATGCGCCGGTATTTTTCGATGGATCAGAAATGCTAATGGTGTGTTTTTTTTTTTCCTTTTACATGCCTTCCTTACAAATAAATGCACACATCTGTTTTTGTTCTGTTTGGTTAGTTTAACAGGAATTGCGCTTGTGCCTTAGCTCGCTTTAGAGAAGGGTGAGCTAGCAAGTATTGTCAGTAGTGATGGAGGGAAAATGAACAAGGAACAATAAGTCTAAAAATATAATCCACTGTTCAAAATGATCTATGCAAAATGCACTGCGAATATGAGCCAGGCGAGAACCACGAAAAAACTGGAGAGGAGGGCCAAATTCAAGTGGCGTGAAAAAGGGTCTACACTATATCTTGGCAATGTTTGTACCCGAAACGACATTAAGTTTAATTTCAGAACAAGATGACTGAAAACTGGCTTTGATTGAAATTCGTACAACGGTATCAACTGAGAAATCGCAACAAGCGAAACTTCATTTACTTGATATATTTTTGCGCACAAAAGAGCTACATTAAGAAGATTTCCGCAGAACATTCGAGCAATAATGGCAAAAATTAAGTTACCAAAAAAACCTCATGGCATGGTAATATTTTGAATACAGTTAAGAACTTATCCAGACTTAAGTTCCCAAGCTGACCCCGCGAAAGAAAATTGAACTTGAAGTTATCCATATTTCAATTAAAAGAGGCGTTTCGCGTTAGTTAAAAACACAATAACACAAGCTTTAAGCATTCTTACGAGGTTTGACATTAACTTTCTCGAGAATGCTTGAGAGTTTAATCGCGGGGTCACTAAGAGAAATTAACTAAAGTGAGTTGATTTAAATTGTATTCCAAAAGTTGCCGTGCTATGAGAAGATTTTTAGTAAATAATTTTTGCACTTATTGCTTGAACTTTGAGCGGAATCCATTTTAAACAATTTTATAGTGGTTATCGTTCTTATCCAATACTAAACCAAATATTTCAATTTCTGCAAGTGAAAGGCAACTAAATTTCAGTGGGTTTTAAGAGTCAAAAACAAGATGTCCTAGTGACAACGGGAAAATGTAGTCCTTCCTCGGGATTACGTAAGAGACTTTTTAAAACCCGACCACGTTACCAATATCACACTGTAAACAAATAAAAACAGGGTCAAATTTGGAGCTCGCGTGCTGTATGAAATAATTGCTAGCAATAAGCATGACGGCAAAGACTTGATGTTATGATAAATTTTGTGCTCAAAGTCTCACCGCAACAGACGGCACTAATATCTTGAAGTGCTTTTAAAGCACTTGAAAGCTAATTTACCACTAAAAACGGCAAAATTATTTCCTGTCTCGAGGCACAGAAATACTTAAAAAATACGTCAATACTTCAGATGTACTCGAAAGTGATTTCAAGTGAAACATGGGAGAGTGAATTTTGCCGTTATAGTTATATTGTAACACGACCCAAAATTATAATTCAACTTGACTAGTAAAACTACAAAAATTCATGCTATAGTTGTCTTGTCTTGGCTTAGAAGTGTTCTCAGTCTTGGCTGCATGGTTAAAAAAGTTTGACTAGGAAGTTCTTATTAACTGGAAACCACAAATAAAAGGCGCAGCTTATTTTAAAAACCTGGTGTGAGATGAGCTATTTTTTAGTTTGCCTCGTTTATGTCGCTGTTATGCAAAAAAAAGACAAAAAGAAAATCCATTTCCAGGTCCACCAGTGACAAAGAACTTACAAAATTGTTACTATATTTAGCAGTATTACTTTCAAAATACTCACGAAGACAACATGTCGTCATAAAAAGCAGAGTGAAAGAACCTCTGCTAATGACATTACCTAGCAAGAGTAAATACAAGACAAAAGCGAGCACAAAAGCGATGTCTGGGCCAATTTTAAAAAGTAGTGACGGCAGGTAGTAAAACAGGCCAATATCACAGCCGAATCTATTCAAGCCTACAGTCCAGCCGACAACCTGCCTTACGAAAAAACACGACACTAACTCTCCTTCATTAGTTCATAGTTCGTCGTCAGACAAAATGCACTGCTGGGTCAAATCTTAAATGGAAGTCACCAGCTATTCGCCTACCTTAAGCTGAATAATCAGTAATCACACGAAACTTCTGCATGCTAGAGGAGCATGATGATTAGGGATTGGGGACATTAAGGGTGGGGGAACAGAAAGACCCTAGGGCACAATGAGATGGAAGAAGATGCCGGGAAGTTTAGCTCGGGGCAACAGGACACCAAAAATATGGACCCGATCTCTTTTCTGCAAAATCTGCATTAAGGGCGGAAATATGAAGTGACTTGCGATAGCAAGTGACAGATGAAGGACATGAAGTGTAAGTCATATTTTTAGGCCTTCCTTTCCCATCGAACTCATGCAGTGCTGATTCATCGTTCAATCTTCGCTTTTGACACCGCATTTTAAAAGTCATGCACTACAGCATGCTAGTCCAGCATATCACCATGTGGGCGTGCATGGTTTCTTGCACGTTACATTTGACATACGTCAAAAAAATGTTTGCCTGTCAAACCACTCTTTTATTTCTTTAGTTCGTGTAATCAGAAGCCACGTACAGAGCACAGTGTGAATGACAGGTGTAGTCGAAACACTTTCGCACTTACTTTGTTTAAAATTACCTTCTTGTCAATGTTTGCCTTGGGCTGTCTGCTTGTCTAATTCGAGTTATAACATTAAAACCATTATGGCGGCTATGGCGTTAATAAGGCCGATTCAGTTCTAGTTACACGCACGTTCGCTACTCCTACAGGACCTACAGTAGCCAATCAGATCGTTTATTTCCTGCTTTTACTTTGTACCACTTACCTATGATTGATAATATCACGATGGTAAAGTCGAAGATATTCCACGGCTGCGTGAAATAATGTAGACGGAGGGCAACAATCCTGACCACAGCCTCCAGGGTAAATATAGCAGTGAATACGAGGTTTATTATATGTGATGACCCGAGAGAGGTCGGGATCGTAGTTAAGGAATACACATTTTCAGAAAACAATATTTATAGATTTAGGATTTGAAATGACAGCGGCTATGATAAACAAGACCATCATATCATGTTTGCTTCTTGCTACTGAGCTGGGAAATCAAATGGAAGTCTAAGATGAAGAAAAACCGTACGTGTATAAGAGGTTTTTACAATTTCCCTTAAACCTTCACCAGGTCTCTATATAATTAACTCTACAACTGAATAGGGAAAGTGTTTTCTATTACCTTAAAAAGCCATCCATTTCTGTGTTTCTGTGATAGAAATATTTTGAACTGACCAAAAAAGAAGAAATAAATTATGTCAGTGATCCTTTTCGAATTTTTTCCAATTGCGCCCCCGTCTTTACCTATCACACGGCTTCTCTTTGGCTTTCTGGTACTCTGTGTTTTTCCGTTGTTTCTAACTCTTATGAATGACAACTCACTTGGTCTTGATATTTTTGTACATAATCACACAGCAGCAGTTTTAAAAAAGGATATTCATTGTGAGGACGACTTCGTCACTCTGTCCGTGGTGTTGAATCATCATAACCAACATGTTGAGACATATCATCGCCATTATCAATGTCTCGAACTTTGAGCTATGAATTACATCGAACAACCTCGCTTGCCATTTAACCTAAAACCCCAAATAAAGTTAGTCAAATTTTCATATAAGGATATAAGAAAAGCTTACAAAGACTGACTAATAATCACTAATATCTTGTTTCGTAAGCCTTTAATAAAATTAGTAGTCTCAGTCTTGGCGTGAAACATTTAGGACATTTAGTGTTGTTGTTGTTGCAGATATATCAGTGTTACTGGCGGTTTTGCGGATACAGCCTTTCCGGTTGGAACGATAGAGCGAGCGATAGAGCCATAATCGATAATTACAAATTTTAATACAAAAATAATCCAGTGAGAGATTTTAGAATTCTTAAAGGTTATTTATTTGTTCGGTATCTTGATTCTTTGGGAGTGAAAGCTGGCATCGACCCCAGTTTCCTTTTGCAAGGCTTGCATTGAGTACTCACCTGAGGCCTACTGATCATTTTCTTTGGTTTCTTGTTAGCAGCTTTTTTCAGAGTGTTGAACCAAGCCTTCTGTGACGG
>Ga0126339_10004375_pt1 | contig 10427 bp, 6 predicted proteins | sample OrbTmetagenome_2_FD_92532 | JGI IMG/M metagenome (GOLD analysis project Ga0126339, IMG submission 92532) | Coral microbial communities from Petempiche,Puerto Morelos, Mexico - Orbicella T R C metagenome | ecosystem: Host-associated > Invertebrates > Cnidaria > Coral | place: Petempiche,Puerto...
CGCGATTAGTTTTAAAGTATAACAACTTTCTTGTGTTCCTCATTGCCTAGAAATTGCAGGATTAATTTGTTAATTAATAAGTTGAACCATTTCATATTTAGCTATTTTTCACTGAGAGAGATCCCTCTTGTATAACTTAGTTTGGTGATGGACAAAACACTGACCCCCAATCCCTCGTAAGCACTCCTTGGATTTGCTACTGTATGTGGCAATTCCGATTTAATTTTTCGTATCAGCGACCAACGTATTGTATTAACATTCAGTTTCAAGATGTGTGTTAGCAAAACTATTTTGGAACAATTAACGGCTAAAGAGGGATCGGAACTTTATTTTGACTTCCTAGTTATTGATGTGAAAAATGATCTTAACTGATAACATAGTAAATTGTTCCTTGAAGGTCGACGCTGTTCAGCCGTTGCTCTCGTCAAGTCGAATTGTCAGCCGTTATTCTCGTCATCTCCCATTTTGTCCTCTTTTAGCCCGTGCTAATACCCGTGCTAATGCGCATACGCATGACTGTGTGACTTTATCTTGCGGTAAGTTTTACACTGGCTGCCTCTCTTACATTGCAATGTCTTTTTAGCTATTGAGAATATAAAGAATGATCCAGATACTGATTGATACGCCCGGTTGAAAATAAGATGATTACATCTGATTAGACTCTAATGTTTTTGGTCTTTTTAGGATCTTTTAGGGTTCAGCAGTTGTTCATTAAGTGTAATTATTCAAAATGGCGGCGAGGCCTTGCTGGACGAACATAAGTGCAAAGTACATGTCATGTAAGCACACCAATTTGTTTGTTTGCTTATTCCATTTTTTTTATTATTACTTTTTTTGCCATTTGTAACTGTATTTACAAAATATCAATGTAGAAAGCAAGGAAGCCCAAGGAAGCCATTAAGGCTTATGTAAAGGATTAAAGAATAAAAATGTTGACATCGGCACAAAATGATCATAATATAATTCAGGATAAAAAGTAGTTAAGCAAAGCTAAACGCACAAGTGCAAATGTTTTAGAAGCCTAGAACTTTTAATAGTACTCATTTGGAAGAGTATTTTTAGTCTTTTTAGGCTAAGTCCATTTTAGGGTAGTCCATTTGGGTAGTCCATGAAGTGGGGTTCAGTGTTTTGGCCATAACAAATACGTCTTTTGACACTCATTTTATTTTATTAGCTTTGCCTTTATGAAACAAAAACAAAAAACAAAAGCAAAAAAAGAACATTGCAATCAATATGTAGAGGTTTGGCAGGAACATCGCAACAGCTAAGAAACCAATTACTGCGGGCCCAGGGTCAGTATAAAGTGGTCATACTCTAGGGTCAGTATAAAGTCTATAAAATATTTTCAGAAAAAAGCAAGGGAGCTGAAGTTTTTTGCAGTTCTTATATAGAGGCTAAATTTGGTATGAGTTTATCATCAGCTTGGAATCCTGATAATGCCAATATCATGGCGCTTACAATAAAATATATATCAAAACCCAAAATATTTCAACTTGACGGCCGGGTACTTTAACTCCTTAAAATATGGAAGGTCTGGTTTTAATGAGCACTTCAACAAAGGGAATGAAAAGTATTCTCAACGACCCATAATTAGTGTACACGGCTGCATAAAAAGGATTCCACTTTCGCTTGATGATCACGACAATAAAGGTCTTAGTAACCGACCAGACAGTCTGTGGCTCACGGGATTCTTAAAATCATACGAGAAATATGCCAGCTGAAGCGTCAGTACAGATTAATATTTGCTGTTTTATACGTGGTTGACACCAAAACGTCGGTGCACTTACCAAGATAACACTGATATTAAAGCTTGAAAGAAACCACTTCCGTAAATGACAGAGATATCAGACCATATAAGACTGTCTGAAACAAAACTATGACGATATTCCGGTGTTCTTTCATTCCTGGAATAGTTTGGCGTAGTTGTCACGATTATAAATTACAAAGGCAATGATTTAGTGTAAGATCTTTGGAGTCGAAAAAAGATACTTTCCAAGAAAATGCTTTGTCGATGCAGACTCCTTACAACAGCAGTCAGATTTAAAATTTTATTTCTCTGATTAATTTAAAGCGATTATTGAATTATGTCCTGGGAATAACGTCACTAATTAACCACTAGGCCAAAATAAACCCGCGGAAGCTAAAATTAACCTCTCTCCTTGCGTGTCTGGCCCCGTTTTATCTCACGGTTTTTGATGTTTGTGGTGGCCTCTAGTTATGTATCACCGTGCGAAAAATCGCAAGAATAACAAAGCTGGTCATGTCCAGGGGTACGGCTAGCCAGAGCTAACAAACTTTGAAATGCTCTCAGACAACGTGTAGTATTTGCGAATCCTCGAATATATCATTTAAAATATTCTGTAAGCCAATTTTGAAACTGAGCTTTAGTTGTGTACCAGGAACATTTCTCATTTCTTATGAAATTCTGCTTCTTTGGTTCGTCAATGACAGCGAAACGAGAGTGCCCCCTTTTTCCGTTTTTTGGTTCAGGTACCGTGCCTTCCAAGACTTCCTGAAGCCCGATAAAGGAAGAATTAAAATTCTTTGGAAGAAAGTCATACTATCACACGGAATTTCCAATTGTGCGGTCATGATAATAAGTAGCCTGTGAACGCAGACAGATTTTCGCCTGTGCGGTAAGATGCAGCAAAAATACTTCGTGAACTATTTCTCGATGGCGTTTCCATAAATATTTTTTTCCATTCCGGAGGCATGAACAACAGGCAAAAAAACACTTTGCGCTTGTAGGCTACTAAACTTCGGGATTTGAATCGTTGTGTGTACAAGCGAACCAAATACGCAGCACTCTGTAAACAGTATGTCATTTATTTGCTGTGACACAGGTACACATGGTGGACCCATTTTCACTAGTTGTTCCCAGGCTTTTAGGCGAAAACGCGACAAAAAGACGTCTCCACCTCTCCCGGGGCGGGGGACGGAGTGATGTGCGAATTTTCTTCCCTTGAAACGGATGTTGTAGGTATATAATTATTAAGAATGAGGTCTCTAATCACTCTTACACTTTTAACTACAGTACAAATAGTCGATAACTCACTTCCTGGTAAGGATCACGATGATCTCAAACAGAATAATGAAAATAATGATTTCCACTTCGATGAATCACAGGAGCCATCCGGGGATCAATCGCAACAGTTTTGCGAGGGCAACAATGAACAATGCAAGGTAAGATCTATGTAGTATCAAGTCTACTGCAGCATGAGGCACAATTACTTAGCTTTAAATACGGGAAGGGAGTTTCCTATTACAAGAGACCCAGACACCACATCGTTGTTGCGAGACCCTACCCCTACCCCGCTTAATTACCACCCTGCCCCCGCCACAACTGAACCTAGTCCTTTGGTCACATGGTCCCTGAGCTTCCCTGCCTTGAGTAAGATGGCATTTCGGAGCCGTGTTAGTCCAATCCTTCGTTCTTCTCTGAGCGCCGTCAGAACAGCAGTGACCAGGAGAGCACTGACTTCTCAATCGAAAGATGGTGCATCATCTTTTTGTTTTGCTGGGCCTCTTCTGATCGGAGCTTCAGCAGCCACTGCGGGACTATTTGCGGCAACTCAATTGTACAAGAATAATTTTTTCCTCATTGGAAATGTACATGCTGCGACCAAGGTACAGCATTTGGATAAATATTTGTTTCGTTTCCAGCGTTAACCTAGATGTGAAGTGTAGTGGGGTGTTATCAGTTATACTTAACAAGTTCTGCTTGAAAATTACAGTCCAACCGGTACTATAGCTATATCGGACACCTGCAAGCTCTCCCAGCAATCTCAAACTGTGGACAGTTCACTTGATCCCAGATAAACCGGGAAAAATATAATCTTTACCTGTACAATAACCTGCACAATCGATGATTTGGACATTCGGGTGGTCATTGGAAACTTATCAGAACTTTGATTGGAGATATTGGCTCACTCAGTAGTTGCTCTGATGCAACCAAGTCCAAATGCCAAAAATCCACCACAACCCCCCCCCCCCCCCCCCCCCCCCCCCCTGCCACAAAAAAAAACTTTCCCACACACCCCCAAAAGCAAAAAAACCCCCCCACCCCCCCCCCCCCCCCCCAGCTGCTCGGAAAGTGAACTTTTGAATTCCATCCCCACCCCTCAATTCCTATCTTCCCAAGAGATTCTCCCAAATGTCCCAATACTTCTCAGGGTGGTGCAATGTCAGCTACACAAATGTTGCATCTTACACCCTCGTATCCGGTCACCTAGCCACCAGGGAATTTCACCACCAACGAACTTGCCACCGAGAAACCACCTTGCCACCAAACACCAAGGGAAAGATAAAGTAGAATAAGGTAGTGGAGGTGTGTTAGCTGTTCGAGCGATTACAATGTCAATTGACTTGAAGGTTTGCTAGTTTGACGTGATAGGACGTGACGTGATACGGTTTGTGTTCCATTGTCCGACAAGAAATCACGGCTTTCAGAATTCAACTACATGTATATTTCTTTGAGAACTGACTGTGTTGTTATTGCTCAGTTGTTTCAATTCGCCTTTGTGTTTGCATTTAATTACACCCACTTTCAGTGTTACGTGTATAGGCGACATCTTTCGACCATCTCTCGACATTCCATCTTTCGACATGCTATGTAAACGGCTGAAAGACCGTTTACCCGTGAAACTGGCAATTTTCCTGGTTATTAGCGGAACAAATGACAAGTATATGATAATTACTGACCTCAAATGAATGAAGAAGATTGTGGAATTCCGATTTATGGGATAATTCAAACAATTTTAGTGTAGTCGATCGGCTCTCAATAGTGACTTCCAGTGTAATGGGGCCGCTACTGCTCAGTTAATGTTCGAAAGATGTAAACATTCAAAACAGTCGATTTATCCGTCACAGAATGTTTTCTTGATACTCCTAGCCTAGTTTGATGTCAAATAAATCCATCTTTAATGACTAGAAGTTGAGTTTGACTGTAATGAAGTCAGTTGTGCTTACATTTTGACATAGGCCAGGTTACATAGCATGTCGAAAGATGGCATGTCGAGAGATAGTCACTATGCACGTAACACTGAAAGCGGGTGTAAGCTTTTGTAAGCTTAAGTGTTTCATAAAAAGCTTCGGCTAAACGATCAAACAACTAATCAACCTTACACGAGCTGTGCGAGTTACACAACTAAACAAAGTAGAACAAATTTAAATCTCTTTGGCTTGTGGTTTACATGTAATGTTATTAGACTGCTTGTAATTTGGTGGCGAGGAGACTTTGCTTGGTGGCGAGCTTGTTGGTGGCAAGGTGACCGGTAACCTAATTTGCCTGGATTAAATGACCCCCAGTATTTGTGACATGAAATAACCTCTCTGAGAGACCCAACACTCAGGACTTATACAGCTGATGTGTGTGTCTCTGTTTTATAAGCTTATTAATATGATAACAAATGGTCAAATTTCCTTGTTTTGACCGGAGATTTTGGAATAGTTGGGGACCAAACCAGTTGGCAGTTGGCCCCTGTAGGAAATTTTAATTTTCGACCCTGATCTGAGAACATCAAAGCTGTAAAAGCATTGACATCCGCTGTACACTGGTCCTAATTAACCACCCCAGGACAACCATGAAAATCCATTTCCTTACTCATCTGGCATGACATAACCAAATTGTCAAGGATATGCCCTGGTAGATCTCATCTCGGAATTTGTGTTATTAAGAACTGACAAGTGACTTAAGTCTCAAAGCTTTCAAACAGAAAATGGATAGCATGCATGTTGTGCTATAGGCTGCAAGCAGTCTCTCTTTTGCTCGAAAATCCATGGGGAAGAAAGCAAGGAGGAATGGAAAACAACATGAGTATGGGAGTGTGACATGGGAAGCTGCGAGCCACAAGCAGCGTACCCCCAAATTTTCAAGCTAAAGAGAGACTGCTCGTAGTCTAGCTGTGCCAGGACCTGAAGAGAACCCCAGATCTGATCACAGTTGCTGTTTTTTGTGTATTTAGGCACCAACTAAAGGCAAGCATGAAAGAACCTTTATAATGGTAAAACCTGATGGAGTCCAACGAGGACTGGTTGGAGACATCATCAAGCGATTTGAGCAGAAAGGATTTAAATTAGTGGCAATGAAATTTATGCAGGTAGGAGAGAGTAATCCCATATTAGGCTTTTTGATGTCTTTGGTAGGATGATGAAAGGGTAAAATTTGAGAGCTTGCTAGACAGCCAGACCGATATATTTTAAGAAAGGACATGTCTTTCTTAGACTTAGAAATCAACCAATACTTCAGAACAGTGATGGGTAAAAATTGATGCACTTGAAATTTGGCTAAAATTTTGCATTATGCTTTGTCACAGAGTGCCATTTACTGACCCCTCAAGCAGTTTGTTGACCTTTAGACTGACGAATTTCACAAGACATTAAGTCCTTGAATCTGGTTTATAGTCTCATAATGGTTATGATACTTTCTTTGTTTTTATTTATAGGCAAGTGAAGACCATCTGCGAGAGCATTATGCTGACCTGAGTCATCTTCCATTCTTTCCTGGGCTGGTGAAACACATGGCCAGTGGACCTGTTGTTGCCATGGTAAGTAGTGGCAGAATAGTACATGTTTGAATTGACTTTCTGTCTCAGTATGCTTTACGAATAGTTGTTATTGTTGATACTGTTGTGAAGAAATGTGTTTGAATTTGAAAAGGTTTGATTTGTCTGACCACAAAAATTAATGTTTTCCAGTAGAAACAGGTAAATTGTTTGCTTATGAAACCTTTTGGGTGACTGTTTAGAACTAAGTACTGTGATTGTAAAATTATGACACTTTTCCATGCAGGTGTGGGAAGGCCTTGGAGTTGTTAAAACAGGGCGTGTTATGCTTGGAGAAACAGATCCTGTGAGTAAAATAATGTTTTTTACTTTCCTATGGCTTGCAATAATTACCAAATGATTGTTACCGGTAAATTATTTATAAAAGAAAAATCTGTCAGTAGTTTCATTATAAAATAATGTAAGTGCTATAAATAATTATAATTGAATGTTTGTAATGTCGGTGTTGTTTCAACTATTTTAAAGATTTTTCTAGCTCTTTCCTTTAGTAAACTGTCCTTCTACTCCCATGTTTTGTCATGTTCACTCAAACGACGTGAAGGCTAACTCGATAACCTCACGGTTCTATTAGCCTGCATGCACAAACTATCTACCATTTTCACCTTTAATTGTTATATATTTTTTTGCTAATATTGTAATTTCAAAATGTAAGTGCAAGTGTAATATTGCATGTTTTTTTACACCTTCATCAGGCGAAATCACAGCCAGGCACAATCCGTGGAGACTTCTGCATCCAGATCGGAAGGCAAGTTTTAAATCAGATTTCTATAATAAATATAATTATACATCAACATTTATATCGTATTTGGTTATTTTCAATTATTATAATAAATAGTATTAAATTATTTCTCATTTGTTGTAATATTGAACATTATGACTGTCAGATCCCCAATAAAAAATTGTGACTTAACAGTTTTGCAGTTAAAGCATCTGTCCTTTTTCATAAAAGTATTGTATCATATTCAGATGTTTATATGTTTAAGAAGAATCAAGTGCCCCGTCCTAAATAACCACACACCCCTCTCTTAAAGGTGCCTCCCTTGGGGCAAATAGCAAATTAGCATCCAGGCCACTTCTTAAAATCAAATCATGTGATGACAAAGACTTACTCATTTGAAATGTGTCTTTCTTTCTCTAGGAATATTATTCATGGCAGTGACTCAGTAGAAAGTGCAGAGAAGGAAATTGCACTTTGGTTCAAAAACAAGGAGGACCTAGTGGACTGGAACCCAGCAGCTTATAAATATGTTTATGAAGACTAAATATTTGTAATAATGTGTAGTTAGGAATAAATGCCATCGCTCACAATAAAAAAAATATATTTTTTTGTGACTGAACAAAATAAAAAAGCCATTGTGCCTTCAATGAATCTTTCAGTGGTCATTCATCCCTTCGTTCATTAATCTGTCTGCAGAAGTTTACTTTTTTTTTGCCTTGAGTTGTTTTTTTTTTTCCAAGCACATGAGCACAGAGCTAGCCCGAGAGCAGCTGCAAAGTAGGCACGCATAAAAGATGACTACTCACTTTTTTCTCTCTCCCCAGGGCCACTGCCTTGCATTCAGGCTTTTTCAAATCCCTTGTGGTTAACACTTGTGCCTTCAATCTTGATGAACTCAACAGAATAAAGGGTCTGTAGAAAGACTGTTCTTTCATTTGACTGCCATTTAATATTTACCATCCACTCAATCTATTGTCAGATCATTAAACATTTTGTTTTGTTGCTTGTTTCATTTAAAGCATACATACTAGCAGGTCACTAGTGCAATTGCTGACCAGAAACCTGGTATGATTGCTACATAAAAGTGACAAAATGTAAAACTGTGTCGATTCCAGGAAGTTACCACTGTCAATACATACATACATACGCATACATCGATCAAAGAGGCTCCCAGAGCCACCAACCTGCCCTTCTTAGATGGCTGGGCATTTGACACAATAGAGGGCCCATAATTTAGGGCTTTTTGGGATACAGGATGTTTTAGTAAAAATCAATGGAATAGTACATAATATTTTGGGGAAAATTGATGTGATATGCAGGATATTAAGGTGGCTCAATACAGTTTCTAACACTTAGATTTTGATGGATCGTTATAACCACTCTTTATCACTTGATGCTACAATCATGGTATCAAAAAACTGCCCAATCATTGGTGAACATGTTATCATTTTTGTGATGCAATAGGTTACCATAGCAACAGTATGACCTCCTAAAAACACCCTTAATTACAGCTTTTGGGGCTTATAATTAAAAAGTGGCCAGGTGAAGTTTTTTTTATATTATCAACTTCTGATAAGCATGATAAGACGCAACTTTTGACAAAGTTTAAAACAATTCTGTAGGTAGGGTTCAGAGCCTCCTTAATTTTTTTTTAATTTTAAGACCAGATAAAACAGGATATCGAGTAGGAAAATCATTAATTATTGCAACTGGAATAAATGGGATATGGGATGTTAAGCCCCACTTAACAAGTTGTGGGATACTCAAATCCCCGCCCCCCACCCACTCCGTTAAGGGGCCTCAAAAAAGGGAGGCTATTTGGTGGACATTTTGGACTGTAAGCGGTTTATTTAAATTGTTTGAAAAAGTTGTATTATTTTAACAGGGGAACAAAGGTGTATTTGATTTTCGTCGCACCAAGGCCTTTCGCGCTCTGTCCCGCAAATCTGAGCAACGCACGACTACCTTCCCCTTCCCCATAAAAATTGACTTCCTAATTTGGACAATAATTAAAGGCCAAGCCCACGTGACGTGATGGTCTCTGCTTCAAGAAACTCGGCGAAGTAGTCTGTTGCGTACTCGTGTACTGTGTTGCCAAAAAATAAGTTCCGAGAATGGCTGAGGATGACAAGAAAAACAAGGAGCGAACATTCCTCATGCTTAAACCAGATGCCGTTCACAGAGGTCTTATTGCGGATATCATCAAAAGATTCGAACAGAAGGGATTCAAACTGGTCGCCATGAAATTCATGCAGGTGCAATTTCAGAAGTACTGTTTCTGTTACCTTGCAACCATTATATGGTTTTCGCAAATGGTACATTAATAGTTGTTTTGTGTCTCTTAAGGCAAGTAAAGAGCTCCTTGAACAGCATTATGAAGAGCTGAAAGACAAGAAATTTTTCCCAGGTCTGGTGACGTACATGTCCTCCGGGCCAGTTGTACCTATGGTATGGGAGTTCTTCGTGAAGCTTTTATTGTAATTTGGCTTTTCTTTTCTGTCTCATTGTTAGAAATATTTTAATTTGCATCTTTCTGCAGAGAGTTTTCCTCGTTGAATAATGCACACGTACATGTTGGTAAAGGAGCGCGTTCGATCGTCTCCATTGTACAATCGAGTTACAATGATCACAATCGGCTCGTTTATATTGTTTCTAAATCTTTTCAACACTCAACACTTTTATTCTAATACAGCAAAGATGTACTTCAATGGGATATTCACAGTCGGAATAAACTTTTCTTGGAAGAAATTTGCATGTTTGTCGGCAGTTAATCATGTGAAACATTCCCAAGGCCGTCTAATATTTATGCTCTCTTCAAGAAAATGTTAGCAACAGTTTTCGTGTTAAATCTTCGTATTCAGGCCCAGTTTGTTGAGATTTGTATTTGTTTATGTTCTTTTTTTTTTTTAGGTCTGGGAAGGTCTTGGTGTTGTTAAAACTTGCAGAGATATCCTGGGAGAAACAGACCCGGTAAGTTTAACAATGTGACCATAATACTAACCTAATTTTTTTAAAAAAATAGGGACCTAGCGACGGGTCGGGGGGGGGGGGGGGGGGGGGTTTGTGGTTGCGCCCCCCCCTTTTGGAGGGGGAAAAAAAAAAAAAAATAAAAAGAATGGGGGGTGGGATGGAAAAAAAAAAGAAAA
>Ga0126339_10004376_pt1 | contig 10427 bp, 7 predicted proteins | sample OrbTmetagenome_2_FD_92532 | JGI IMG/M metagenome (GOLD analysis project Ga0126339, IMG submission 92532) | Coral microbial communities from Petempiche,Puerto Morelos, Mexico - Orbicella T R C metagenome | ecosystem: Host-associated > Invertebrates > Cnidaria > Coral | place: Petempiche,Puerto...
CGACTACTATTCAACCAATAAAAACTTTGGATTTCAACTGTCATTGAAATTTCGACCTGTTCCCTTCATACTCACCTATATCGAATATTTTTTTTCTTTTTGAACAGTACCACTAATGGCAAATTTGAACAATACATACTGAAAGATGCTAAGATTTTTTTGAGCTAAACTCTTCAAATCTTAAGGAGGCATCTTGTAATTGCATTAATAATCAAAGAGAACGTCTGAATCACTGTATTATTTCTACATGTTGACTGACTCAAACAAACCTTCCATTTTCAGCGGCCGATACTCTTGTATTAGAATTGGGTTTCATGGTTGAGTTGAATCTTACCCACAGCTTAAAATTTCCACTTCTCAAAATTAGATTCCTGAACAGAAAATTACGTCAATTTTGACCACAAATTGACGAACCCTATCTTGGATATCAAAGCAACAAAAAAGCGCTCTGAGAGCCAATAAATCATTGCAATAAATTAGCCAGCTCTATTAGTTTCTTTCATACTGTTTGTTAATCATCAAAGTAGAAACTGCTTTGCCTTGCTAGCTATCGTCTAGTTGTAGGGATATGACATAAGCCGGATATTTACAATTTTCAGAACTAGAAACTTAACTTATTTCGGGGAGCAGGGATGGTGCAGTGGTGAGAGCGCTCGCCTTCCATCAATATGGCCCGGATTCGATTCCGGCCCAGTTCTATGTGTGGCTTGAGTTTGTTGTTGATTTTCTCCTTGCTCAGAGGGTTTTTCTCCGGGTACTCCAGTTTTCCTTCCTCCACAAAAACCAGCACTGCAAATTCCAATTCGACCAGGATAGAGGACTCCCGTGAAAACCAGAGAAGGCTGACGTGGCTTCCTTTCTAAAAGTTGTAATTTATTCAGAACACTAGCTGTGTTCAGGTTTAAAACACTTACATCAATCTTTACCCACTGTAGACCAAATTGGGCGTTGTTTATAGTTTAAAATTCGGTACAAGCACTGAGGTCAGCGGGACACAAACGATAAAGAGAGAAAAGCTCTGAAACTCAATTTCTTTATCAACCAAATAATGCAATTCAAAATTATTTCTGTTCCAATTTCTTTTTTTGTAATAAAGTTGAACTTCCTGGTAACAAGGTAATAGGAAATATGCCGTACTAGTTGTGGAACTATTCTAATGTAATACGAATTAACTCTTGTAAGAATTAGCAAGGAATACACGGGTTTGTTTCAAAGTATCAAATATTTTAAAGTTATGTTTGATTTAAGAATAAAATCATGTAAAATAATGTTTTGAAAACACTCCTTCAGTAATTGTACAAAACAGTGGAATTTATTCGTTTATTACAGATCAAATATTTCAAAGAAATTGAGCCGATTAGATAAAGCTTACATCAGGCATTAAAGCCGTAGGGATTGGTTGAAAATTTTCACGGGAGAGAAATATCCATACAGAAGTTGATATAGTTATCTCGATGATCACAGTTTTTTATAAGCAGATTTTATCTTGCTCAATAATGAAAAATAAACACTTCTAGGTGAAAATCGCGGTCGTTGAGTCGAAACGAGAAACAGATAACACAAATTCCAGATTTTTCTATTTAAAATTCGACAGTTCCACTTTATGAATATTTTCAGTAAATGGTTTATATTGATTTTGAGGTTTATCGTCCATTTAGTCGGATGTAGATCACTTTGGGTCTTTAATTAAAATCCCTTTTTTGCACTACACAAAAAGCGTTTAGATTTTGATCAAAAATTAAATCAATTTCACACTCGAGAACCAATGAAAACGCTGTGAGTGAATTGTAGATTACAAGTTAATCGTCTGGTTGGTCTTGTACGTGTTGTACCCTTATAATGTAAATTAAAGAATAATTATTCACTGATTAAGTAATAGAGACTTGTGACTTGACCATCCAGGAGTTTTGATTTATTTTAGTCTTTGTAAAATTCAGTAACATGTAGCAGTTTTTTTGGAATTATGAAACGCCTTGGCTTTTACGCCATCATCATATTGTGTCACGTTCAACTTTTAGTTCAACATTTTGCGATGGCTGATTAAAAAAAAGTGACGGAAAGATCTGAGGAAAGAGGAAATTATTTTAAATGCCGGATAGGTTTGCGGCAAATTTCGATATCGGGGCAAAAATCAAGCGAATAGAAAAATTCATTTGTCTCATAAAAAAATGATAACAAATGACAACCGTGTGGTCAAAAACCAATTTGAGTGTTTTCACCGAGAAAGATGAAGCACTGTTATTTTTTTTACAGGAGAAAATATTAAAAAAATAAAAATATCTCCCTAGAACTATGACGCTTAAATTTAATGAAGAATCAATCGTAATTTTCAACCCAGGCAAACAGGAATTTGGAGTAAAAACATCTGAAAAAACTGTTTCGTGCGCTCTGAGTTGTAACTGATTTCTCTGGACTAATTTTCGTGTTTACCAAAGATCGTATTAAGATCCATTTTGACCGAAACCATCCTTTCACGAGCTAGATACCGTTCGACAAGACCGGAATTTGCTTCACTTTAAAAATGCTTCGAGCGTATTTAAAGTGAGAAACCTAGCTGATAAAATCTACAATTCCGGGAAGGTTCAAGATGCATTTTTCAAATGCAGATTAAGTTTGCGGGAAGAGATTTTAGTATAAATACATTAATTGTGCCAGCGTTGAAGCATTTGTTTGTAGCCTTCCATCTCTCTTCGACAGTCCACTAGCTGTGTGAATTCGACAGAGCGTGCTTTTGTAAACTCTGAAGAGGTTTGTATACTCCGATATTTTTAGTCATATCTATTCTTATTTCAGGGGGAAGAGTTGCGACTTTTCCTATTACACAGTGCTAACTATACCCCGTAAAGTAACTTGTTATGATGAATATTTTGCAACGATACAGATAGGAAAAAACAAGACGAAGCAAATAGTTTCAGTATACGCTGATATGGGTGATATGGGCCGAGTGCCAGTTGCAACGGGGCAGATATTTCAGAGCTAGTGCATGAAATCGAAGGCATGTTTGACTGAGTTATCTAACCTAACGTTATCTCTTAGAACAACACTCGAGGTGGAAAAACACTGATTGAAGGAAATGTTAATGTAATTTTCGAAACAGAATTTCTCTAGCTCTAGATCATCGAAAATGCTTGAGAAAGCTGCTTTCATACAATTTATCTCCAAGCAAGTTTAGGGAAGGAGTGTATTTTCCACAAAAGTATATATAAGAACCTGGGTGAGCTATTGATTTGCGAAGATTTAGCTCAGTTCAGTCGCATCATGTTACGAAAAACCTATAATGACCGAGTTTTTGCGTTTACTTTATGCATGGCCCACCAAAATCCTTCTAAAACCCTAACTGTAACTAGAATTTGAGTTCAGTTTAATCTTTCCTTACGTTCAGAAAAAACTCTTAACTGCGTTTTGGTTGCACAAACTTGAAATCGTGTTTCACGATACGTCGAGCTCTGCAAATATGTACTAAATATACATTGAAATAAACCTTAATTTTACTCTGTGATCTAGGGTAATTCTAATCTTCTTTATCAATACCTTTTCAGATCGTTCCCAGCGTGTAAACGAAAAGTTATATTTGATTAGTTTGGTGGTCAGAGAATTTCCATTTTCAGAATTTAACAAATAAACTTTTTATATCCTCAGAAATTCTTCATTTTAACCATTTGCAGAAGAACAAAAATGTTATTCAGATTACAAATACATTTATAGTTTTTAGTGAAGTTCCCTCTATATTCCTAAAAAGCATTCTCTTCTCAGCAAACTGCTCTTTGAATCTCCAGATTTTCTCTCACGATTTATATGTAACTATATATCTCGCGCCGAACGAAGTTCGATCGTGTCAAAGTCCCTGAAAACATGTATAGATTTAACTTGGAAACATTCCCGGCCCTCTTGTAACTTCAATTTCTTTTCTATTCAAACTCTCAGGCTCAATAATACAGGTCACTTTCGATATCTTAAAATTCAGCTTGATAGTGAGGCTTAAAGGACACAAACAAAGGGAACTGAATGACCTTTTTTCATAGAACTGAATGACATGTTTATTCATTTCTTTTGTTTGTGTCCTCTAGGCCTCGCTATCAAGTTGAATTTTAATGTATGGAAAGTGTCATTAACTTTGGCGAGTATACATCAACTCTTACTCTTTAATAACATCTGGGGCCTGTTTCTCGAAGGTCCAGAAAAGTTTTCGCACCCGAAAAGCCGTAGCAGAATGTCAAACATTATGACTTCAGGGCTATTTTATGGACATACTCTTAATACGAGCAGACGTTCTCTTCATACAAGAACTTTCAGTCGTATACACCGCTCTGTCTTTAAATACCGATTAACTAAAAATGGCTTTGCGGACCCGAAAAGTTTCCGGGGCTTTCGAGAAACGGGCCTCTGGCCTGAAAAAGGTGGCCCATTCGGGTGGAGCCTACCCGTACATCCCATAATATAATAAGTAGTACTCTCCAAGCTCCCCGCCCCCGGCCCTCGGGAACCAATAAAAGCCGGAGACGGGAACTTCCGTTATCTTTTAGTTTGTTCAACCGAATTCTTCTTGGCGCATTGTCCCACATTTTTTCTAATGTAGGTCTACAAAATCAAACATAATTATCGGATTTCGTACCATTTCAATCTGCAATAGTCGCTATTTTCGTCCGCTAGCTTAGTTAAGTATTCCCGGATCACTGCAAACGAGAATTCAAGCGATTGTAAAAGGGTCAACCAAAGGACAAACTTTAATCAATTATTGTTTGTTTTTCTTCTTTTTGTCAGCTTGACAAAAAACAATGACTGGAAAACTGCTGATTCTTTGCTTTGTGTTGGCGATGGTCACCATTGCAACATGCAAACCTCGAAATCCTTTTGCGGGACTTTTCCGAAGAGGTAAGCTTGTAATAGCCGAAATTGTACGTACTTTGGTGCGTTTTGGAACTAAATTACAAAGGTAGTGGTTAATAGGAATATCTGCTACCAACCTGTAATTCCCGACTGACCAGTTGTTACGTAACTGCAGTTCGCGCGAATGATCCTGTTCACTGAACTAAGAGTATTTTCGTGAACTGGTGTCATTCGATTTACTAAGTTTTTCGCAGTTTGATTGGCACGGTTTCAAACGGAATTCATCAGAAGTTGTATAAAAGATGTGAAGAACTTTCCTAGGTGAAAACGACAGTAAAACTCACGCTGGTGCTTTGTTCATTTACTCAGTCAATAGTTCTGAGTTTATTCAGTCCACATCTGTTTTACACAGACTATATGATGATGCTCGAAAATGAGAAACGCGCGCCTGGTGTCTGTCAGGAGTTGAGCTGGTGTTCTACCCCTGCTAACTGTTATGGGAGTGACGCGGAAGGAAGCTATGTGCAAACACCTGGAAACTGCGGACCAAGCACAGTCTGCTGCACCTACTTTGAAATGTGATACCTACACAGATAGGAGGTACGGATTCAATACCAAAATAAGCCTAACCTACAAGCCCTACTTCATATATATCTTTCCTAGGGGTTGAGAGCACGCTAGCGCGTGTCAGCGTCATCTCCCACGAGAAGATGTGACGCGCGAGGGCTCAGTGATTTTCAAGCGCGCACGCTCGAGTAACCTCAGGGGGTCGGCCACAACCTGGGTTCCTAATTTGTAAGAAATGAGGTTGGTTGACACACTCTCGGACTAACCTGAGGAAAAGTAATCGATGGAGTACTCATAGTCTAGATTACGAACTCACTTTATCACAGTAATTTGTTCAATTCTACGTCAGGGTGCCTTGTTAGGCTAGGAGGGTCTGGTCCGTTCTCAGTTAAATTTTCGGCGATTTCTCAGTTCTCAGTTCAAGTTTCTCAAGCCAATCGTCAGGTATCAGTGAATTTTGCGGATTTCAGATCTCACTATCAGTTAACAAAACAAGTCACTTCTCAGCTAAAAGTGAAAATATTGAAAAGTCCTCAGCGGGAACCCATGATCTGTCCTCAGTTATTATTTAACATCATCTACACTCTCTAGTGGACTAAAACAGTCGGAACTTACTCCGGTTTTTATAGCATGAGCTGACTAAGATTTTTGTGCAGTTGCCACAAATGGTTTTTTTTCGGGATGATAGTTGATGATCAATTAGACAAGACCTATATGTACTTTCAGAAAAGCAAAGCTGAAACCCCCCCCCCGGGGGGGGACTCTCGTATAAAAAAGGACGGGGATGCTCCTCGTACCAAGATCTTGTTTTGCGGGCGTGGCTTTAATTTTTTTGCCCTACAGAGGTACCAATTCTAAAACAAAGCATTGTGCAAAAGCTCCCGATGTTGACCTTTTGAGGCTGAAAACTCTAAGAGGTACCAAGACCGCGGCTTTTGTAACCCCTGAAAGGTACGATGAGCACCGTTCTTTTTACATGGAAGTCCCCCCCCCCCCCACCAGGCTAAAACATTTTGAGATCGCACTATACAATTTGCTGACTCTTTTCTAACTGTAAATAACCTTTACACAAAATGCATTGTAGATTCTGTCAGGTCTGTCAGCTTGCAGATCAAACAAAACAAAAAAGCAAAAACAAAATCAAAACAAAAAAACTACAAAATGATCAGTTTGAAGTATCTTTTTGCACGCCTCTAGACACAGTAAATGCACATGTTTTAGCGGTCTAAAAGTGGTATTTTCACAACGAAAATCACGATATGGTTGGGTCATAGAAGGCCAGTAATCTCTCTCTTCTATTTGCACAGATATCCCCGAGAGGCCCTACCTGAGGAACCGGTATTCACAGAAAAATGTAACGTGTAGTGGTGGAAAGTGTCGATCTTTTTAATGTAGTTCTACCCTTAACCACGCAATAAAGAACGGAATAAAATTGCTTTGTGTGATATCTTGTGGAGTCGCAAGTTTGAACCCCGGCTTAGTGACTGTGCCCCTTTATAACAAAGTGCTTGTTGTGTATTTGGGTTCAGAGTACTACTATAGAGTACGCAATGAATCGGGACAAGTGTTTTACACAACTGCGTTATTAGAACTGAACAAAACTAATCTATGTACAGAAATATAAAGGTGTTATCACGTGACTGTGATTCAGGGTGTGCTAACCAGTGATTACAGGATTACAGATTCTCTAACAAATAACGAATACTACAGTGCCCGTAATGGCGAGCGATATATTCTTGGGCAGGCCAAATTCACGGGAAAACGCGTTTAGAACAAAACTCCGAAATGACGACATCCCTATTTAACGAACCCCGATTTAACGAAATCCAGGTAAAACGGACTCCGATATGATGAAATCTTAGTTTAACGAATCGAACACAATCAGACAACTCAAACTAAAAATATACCCCAATATAACTAGTGATGGTTAACACGCCACCTTCAGTGTTGAAGACAGGACTGACAGATCGATGCAGAAGGAACTTTTCGGTCAACAGCTCAATATGTTGGTACACGCCCTTATCATGGCGACGTGTGAAGGCGTACAATGTAACATTGTTTAATTTTGAAGCAAAAAGACAAACCAACTCCGATATAACGAATACTATGGTAGTTTTCCCTCACATTGGCCGTACTGGGGCTGGGTTTATAATGAACCCCCGTTATAATAAACCATAAGTCATTTCTTAGTCTGACACTCAGTTATATCGGTCGCACTGTTAACCTACAATCGTGGACAAAAGTCCTTGGGACACTTATGTAATTTGAATTGAAGTAGTATTCGCGTCTGGCGTGTGCGCAAAAGCACCAAAAGTGCAAATTTGTCCCAAGACTTTTGTCCATGATTTTAAATATACTTACCATTGCTTGGTAAGTGTTTTCGATGCTATGGACCTTTCATCAAAACGTTTTGTAATAACCCCTGCAGTACTTCGTTCGATTGTAGCCATTTTACGATTAAATTTTCTATCACCACAAGACAGCGTTAGGGGTTAGAAAGTTAATCCCCTATAACTAAGATAATCCCTCTCGGGTTATTATTAGATAACTCGTAAGTTTATCCCAGAAATAGCCAATCCGGAGACGCGGATGTTGCCCACTTGGACAGCCCGGGTGACTAAACATGCATATTTTTCCTCTACGGAAATATCCACGCAACGCGCATCGTAACATTATTCGCAGGAGATCTGGGCATTGTATCTTAAAAAAAAACTTAAGAGAATACAAGGTAAGGCCTACATGTGTGATTACTTCTTACCTTTCACAGTCTCTTGATCACCATAGTTACATAGTTATTGATAGTTATAGTGCGAGATTGATTCATTTCTACTCCGTTTGGTTGATTCGAATTTGAATTCCATCTTTATTACACAAGCTAGATCTCTTGTAAATTCAATTCGTTTCTTATTTTACAACTTAATGCCTGATGAGTTGATGTTTCGTGTCATCTTTTTATGCTGGTAGCCAGGGAACAAGTTAGTTAGCTAGGAATATGAACGTAAAGTAATATTTGATGATACAGTTTAGTTTTTCAGGTGTTCATGGCTGCTTTTGTTCTCTGTTACACTGTGACTATAATGTAAGAGACAAACTTTGTCTCCGGCTAATTTCATGTCCATTTCTCCTAAGCTTAGTCCAAGCCAAATGAAATTAAGTGCGACCATGACAAATTAATTTTCTCTGTACTCTTTGCATGCCTACAATATCCCGTAAAGCATTGCAACTCGCTGTCTGGACCCCAGTCTGTTCTCGGCCAGCCAGTAATATCCCGACACTTTCTGTCTGCGTGCAGTGTTAGTACATGTGGTATATTGCTCATTTTGGGTTTCGCAATTTTGCTTCCTTTGAACGAAAATCGTTTCTTCCAGAGAGCTTGGCTGTAGCTAGTACCCGAGTAAAAGCGCATTTAACTCAAATGGGGAAACCCAAAGAGGACTCCCGCTGTCAAAATGGCCAAACACAGGTTGATAAAGATATCGTGAGAGCTAATGGCCATGCAAGCGAAACAGACAACCGGCCTTTCAGCATCAGCTGCGAGTGGGACATCAAACAGACTCAACAATTTTCAGATGATGGAACTAATACTTATTTCTGGTAAGCTAAGGATTTTCAATGCTCAAATGCACAACGCTAATTATCAAATTAACTTTGGGTGAGTAAGTTTGTTTATTTTGTGATCCGTGTCGCTGGAACTTCCAACCACTAATAGTTTTGACACTTGTCTAAATGTTTTGTGATGAGGCAGTAATTATTGGTAGGTATTAAGCTTTGGTGGTCAAGTTATCCCGAGGAAGGCGTTGTTTTTGCATCAGTTTTTCATAGCTCGCGTTTTGTCTAATTCGAGAATGCTAAGATGCTAAGATAAAGGTACATGCAGGTACATGCCAGCTGAATAGCTCTGGTTAGTTTTCTGTTTGATCTGTTCATGCCTAAAGATGATTTGTATCGCCAAGCCAACGAGTCTGCGTTCAATTTCAGCTGCCCTTCTTAAACTAACGATTTCTTTATTTACCATAAATAGAGAAATGTGAGCATTATTTTGGAAAGATTATCTCAAGTGAGGGAAACTCTTCTGTTGAGGGAAGGGGTAGAGGGTGGCAAATTATTGTTGTCAAAGATGCATAATTGCCACTGATATAATCCAGTCACGTTACATTGATCTGGTTCTATAGCTGTGCTATTTTATAGCGGCGATTCTTAATATGGCCTTGTGATTTTCGAAACCGATTTGTGGGACAAGGTCACCACAAGTCACAGGCCTTGCTTTTCTTTATGAGTTACTTATGAGAGGGTTGTACAGGGGTATTGGGTGATCCCAGAAAATATCAATACCATATCATTGGTGGCATCTTGGAATTCCAAGGGAAAGGGGTTTTTTCTTGGACTGGAATTCTGAAGGCATGGAGGGGGGGGGGGAGGGGGGGCAGTAACGCAGTTTGGAATTTCAAACGCATGGGGGGTTTCAGCTCTGAATTTCCATAGGGGTGAAGACGGCAAAAGCTTCGCTTGAAATCGCTGATCTGATAACTTTTCCAGTTTGTACGTCATCAAGCACGATTTGACCGTGGAAGCAGGATAAAGATGTCAGCGATCAGGTGGAAAAGTGAGCAGATGGGTTGTGCAGTTTGGAATTTCCGAAGGCAAGGGGGATTAAAATGTTCATACCACCTGTGGTAGGGTATGGAAATTTCTGGAATCACCCATTCTCGTGATGCCTGATTAGCTGATTTTATTTTTCGTGAAACGTGAATTTAGGAAATTATTCTTTGTGATCTGTGACCTGAAGGCTTTGCGTGATACATGAAGAACTTGAATTATTAACCAACAATTGTGATTTTACCACTCTATTCTACGTGATTTTGAGATGCAAGTCCTCTGAATGGTGAGATTCGTCTATCCAGAGTGATTTAGGTATGCAATTTGCAACAAATTTGTGATCCTCTATTTTTCCCGTTCATGAACCATGCCAGAGGACCCCCCCCCCCACTCCCTCCGTATGACCCTCTACAATTTATTGGGCCCTTACCTAAAGA
>Ga0126339_10004378_pt1 | contig 10423 bp, 4 predicted proteins | sample OrbTmetagenome_2_FD_92532 | JGI IMG/M metagenome (GOLD analysis project Ga0126339, IMG submission 92532) | Coral microbial communities from Petempiche,Puerto Morelos, Mexico - Orbicella T R C metagenome | ecosystem: Host-associated > Invertebrates > Cnidaria > Coral | place: Petempiche,Puerto...
GGGGGGGGGGGGGGGGGGGGGAAGTAGAAATACTCCCAGTCGCTTCATGTTATCAGACTGGTTATAGAAACCGGGATAAGCTCCGGCCTGATGGGCCACTTGGCTCATATGCAGACTTTACCATCCCATGCAAACAATGTACTGTTCATGTAAGCCACTTTGCCCATGATGTTCGACCTTAGAAAGTTTTTTTACTCGTGAGATTTGTGTGTTAAACGTTTATGTTGCTTGACCAACAAACTAAGAGGAGACCAACAACCTAAGAGGAGAGTACACACCCTGAGTACAGTGGCACTACAGTGGAACGCCGTTAATCCGGTCAGTAGCGGGCCACAAAAATATGGCCGTATTAACGGAGTGGCCGTATTAAAGGGGTTCTTTGAATATGAAAATGACTGACTGAGCTTTTATTTGGGCCAGAATAAAGTGGCCGTAATGACGAGGTGGCCATATTAACGGGGTGGCCGTAAGGCGGGGTTCCACTTTGCCAATAACTTAATACTGAGCAAAAGTTTAGCCACAATTTTTCAACGTCATCATCTGTAATCCCCGCCAATCTTCTCCATCCCTAACAGTCCTTGTTCCTTTAGGGTTTATTGTTATCTCTGGTGTTTTTCCATCTTAGTAAACTACTATTTTCAGTTTTCCTTCAATTTAAAGGCAATTCTCAACGCGGATAAAATAACTCGGAATACCGTGATTGAGTTCCTTAAGCTTCGTTGTATTTTACTAAACCCACCAATTCCAAGGGAATGAGTGCTTGGAGCGCTTTCATTCAATATGGTAATAAAATGTTAGAGGTAGACTGAGTAAAAGAAAGCTGAATTACCTGGACAACGGCAGTAAAATTTTCTTTGGTAGTGGACTTCATGGGTGGCGGGAAAATCCTGTCCCTGCATCGCCGCAGCGCATGTCGCCCCGCCGAACGACAGACAAACCGCGCGGGAAAAAAGTTTAACCAAACCTGCCATCGCTCCGATAGGATTTCTTTCTTGTCTCTGCTACTGATAAAAAGCGTCATGGCAATCAAGGTCAATCACACTTTGGTTACATTGAAAAGAGAAAACCTCTGGCCGGCGCCAAGGTCTACCGGATAAATCATTGTCCAAGGCTATCCAATGGATAGCATACTTTGACTATTTTGGCTTGGTCCAATGCGCGGAACAAATCATGCTGTAGGATTCCGAAGTTCCTACTCAACCCATGATCGCAGTAGAACTGCGTGTACCGAAAAGACGGAATGTAAAATGCTTATTACCCATGTTACGACCACAGGAATCTGCCATGAGGGTCTAACATAGTTTTTTTTTTTTTTCAATCCCGCATCCCGCTACTGTTTTTGACTACCGCCATCCAGCCCCAAGCAGAATATGATCCCGATCTCACCTGACTGACGTTGCAGCTCTCCGTGAGACGTCCGTAACGTGTGACTTTCTGTTTTCCTGCCATCAGCTTTGAAACTATCCGGCATCCCGCTTGCCAAAATGAGCACTGAAATCCCGTTCCTGCCGAAGTATTTTCATCCCGCATCGCGCCATCAAAATTTCTGTCATCCCGCATCCCGCCTCCATTTTCACTTTTATCCCGCATCCCACCAAACTTATGTTGGATCCTTTATCATCGCAGAGATCAGGGAGGGTCGGCGAAGTAAATTACAAACCTTCTTGTGAAACACCAAGTCGTCAAATGAAGCTGTCATAACACTTCGGAAGTCTTAATATCCTGGAACTGTAAAGAGAGCTTCCCTAGGGGAGGGTATTTTATGAAAATTAAGAGGCGCAGAATATCTGTGTGACAGTTGCCCCAAAAAGCTGAGGGTGTTCTGGGGGAGGGGTGTGAGAGGGGGTTGAAATTAAGCTATTGGCAAGAAAATGAGAAAGACGATTACACGCCATCTCTCGTTTTTCTTGTTTTCTCAGTGTACAATTCGCTCATGTCCTACATGTCGTTTTAAAAAGAAAACAAGCCAAAGATAGTACAACAGTTTTAATATTTATTATCTAAAGACGGCTTTACAAGAGAAAGTTATTTACGTTTAATATGATGCTACGAAAATATATCACAATAAATGCTATCAGTGTTTATTAAAAATTGAAAGCCGATTCAAATAAGTTGTGTGATCAGCGCTTTTACTAGTCAGTAAATGTTGACAGGGCCCATGGACCGGAAAATTTATAAGAACAAGCAAGTCTGTTTAGCGTTTTGTGAAAAAGAAATATTTGTTCATTTACAACTATATCTTAAACTATATTTCAAATTATTTTTCGGAAGTCATAGAACTTCTTACATTTTCCGTTCTTTTATTTACATGTCTATTTACATTGTTCACTACAGGCCGTACTATTTCAGGACGCTGAAGATTTGCGAACTAAATTTTAGCTCAATTGATTAGAATTATATTTTAGGCTACGTTATGGAGCTCTCGGAGTTTCTCAATATGGGTCTTGCCTCTGTTCACAGATGGCGCTTTTTATCTAGCATATACTGTTTTTCTCTTTTCTTTCGCCAGTGAGACGCTTACATTCTATGGCCATTACCTATGTTCAGGCGAATGCTGGAGGTAGCTTCAGATCAGACATAGACGGTACTCAATACCGCTTTATCACTGAGGCATCTTCAACTTGAGAGGTTTGCTGAGATAATATTTGCTTCAATTAGCCAAGGATAGTTTTCTCAAGAACAGGACAACTTTGTTTAATTAATTCTCCCGTTTTGCTCGGAGGTCCTCTAGTTTCCTGTCAGCCATCCAAACCACAATTCTACTCGGTGTACGGAGGGGGTGGGTCATGCCTGGAGTTTGAATTGTAATTGATGACATAGTCTCTTCGCGGTATGCTCATATCCACCACGTAATGAGAGCAAGGCACTTCTCGAGCAAAGTTCGTCGGTGATTGACTGGTTTGTGTGTCGATGGTGGAACGTTGTACTTCTGCAGCTCCGAGTTCAACGTCTTCTTCTTCGATGACGCTGAGGTCTGTTTGCGACGTTTGAGACTGGCGCGAATTCACAGTGCATTTGCCATCGCCGTCCGATCTGGAGTGGAGCGTAGCCTGTAATGAGAAAATATTGACGATCGATATTAGAGTACATTGTAGGTGGGGACTTTTAAAGTATACATGCATAATCAAGGTAACACAGCTCATTTTTTACACCACAGTTGTTGTTGCACCCTGTTCTCTGTTGTATTGTGATAATCATGATCAGCATAGAGAAGCACTTGAAATCTCTCCGAGCCTGGAACGAATTGAGCGAGAAAAGGGGAACTATGTTAATTCTGGTAAAATTGTTTTCGTGTTCTAAAGTAGGCCTACCTTAGACTTTCTTTTTCGACACAACAGCAGTGTCTCCATGACAGCAGCCACAATGCAGGCGACCAGTCCTCCACTGTACACACCGCTCATGCCGTACACAAGGTCTCGGAGCTTCTTCTGGATTCCGTTGCAATTGGCGGTGTCTCTGAAGATGATTGACACTTGTCGCAGCTCAGTCTGATGAAAGCACTTGCATGAGTTCTCAACAGGAAAATATTGACAGCTGTCCATCTTGGCAAGGAGCGGCGCTATTTCAGTTCCAGTATACAGCGCTCCAGCGAAACAAAGCAACCCCGCGGCAACAGTGAAAATGATCGCAGAAACGATCTGTTGATTTAAATGAAAAGGGTTAGGAGATGCTAAGCAGGTCCAAATTCAATATACAAATCCTTTACTCAACGGAATTTTCCCCTGGTTATGAGTGACTCGCAATTCAATTGTGAGTCACTCATAACGGAATCCTTCTCTTAACGGCTTATTTTCATGGTTGTGGCGGCTCAGGATCCCGGGCTCGGGATCTGATTTTAGACCAAGATATCTAGCGAGTAATAGAACCAGTCCGGACATGCGACAGAAAGCTCTTAAATTATTTTGTATGGAGCGTTTTCACTCACGTGGTCAGTACCCATACAAATTTATTGAAACAAAAGGAAGTGTTTACTTAAGAAAAGAGTTCAACTCCCACAGGCCGGGATTGGTTTGGTACACCAACATGGCCACCGTTTCCTTGTTTTGGAATACCAATATAGCTGCCGTATTTGATTGAGTGACGTCATGTGAAAACGCTCTATTCACCGTAAACGACAACGATTCTATTCATAGGAAATAGAGTAACCTTGCAAATTTTGCCTCTATCGCCCACGCTAGACACAACACTTGATAGTGATAGAGCCTCTTCACGCTTTCTATAGAGACTATAAAACTCGCACAATGTTTTCATTTCAGGGTATGACTGTAAGATCCCAACCAAATAAGGTGAACAGACTTACCAGTACTTTTGACCGTGGCTTGCACAGGAGCATCAGTTGTAAGCCAACTACACCCAGCTGTTAAAAGAAAAAAAATTTTTTAACACTTAAGTCGATTGTTTGGTTGGATTTTCGTTCCAAACTGATACTGTGGCCAAAGGTATACGTTGTAAATGGGTGAACTAAAAAGGTGTAATTATCTGCCATTTATCTATTTTAGAGTCCCTGGAGGGATCGCGCGCGCGCGAGCAATTTATTTTCCCTCACGGCCTCCCCTGAGCAAAGCACTCGCGCGGACTTGCGTGCGAAATCCCGCCAGCTTCGGTTAATCTCTTTTTATTCATCGTATCTTCGCCGATCAACTCAGACAAAAGAGCATTTTCTTCTTTGTCATCCAGGAAACAGTTGAACAATACTAATACAGACACTGCTGAAAGAAGAGTCTATTGAAACCCTAAGAGCTACAGCCTGAGTGAGATTTAGGTCTCTCAGTTGCGACTGCCAACTGTTCGTAACAACAAGGTGTTTGTATGATTTTTACCCTTTTTCTTTTCCTTTTTGGGGAAATTACAAAATGGACCGCATTATATTGAATCTCCTGATATTTTACGCATATTACCAGACACAGCTGATATTTTCACGGAAAGGCCCTCGCTTTCATTTGAGTTCAGCGTATGTTGTTTGAATGTTTTATTTCTCCGCTATCGCGTTTGCGAAATAAGTTCCTTCGTTTACCTATACTGACCTAACGAAAGAAAGTAGAATCTTGAAAGTAAGCGAAAAAAAAAAAACAACAACAAATCTGGTGCCGTCTCGATTTCAGTGTTTCAGCCAGATTTAACTCGTCGATACAGAGAATTAATACCAAACAAAATCGAAAAACCACGCGAAGTTCTGTTTTTAAAGGAGTTTGCCCGAAAAATGACTTCAGCTAGCAGTTACCTAGTTTTTCGACGCGATCGAAAATTGCGTAGTGAACAAACACAGCAATTTGGCACTAATTTCTTGTTTCCGTATTTTAATTCCCTTTCAATGAAATGGAAGCGCATACGAGCAAAGTTAAGCTACTTTTATCTTGTTTTTGCGGTCAAGCATCTTTTTTAAATTTACCTTTGCCGGGGACGAATGGTCTTTTTAACTAAGAGCCACAACATTCATTGCTAAGTGAATTTGACAGTAAACTGCTTAGTGATTTGAAAACCTCTATCAGGTTTCAACAGTTTTTTGTTATGTTCGCCGTGAACGCCGCTTGTTGAAACATGTGTTTTTCCTAGTTTCGTCTTGAAACACATGTTTTTTAATAGCAGGTGTCTTTATCACCCTAGGCCGCAAGTGTTGATTTAACTTTCAAAATTACAAAAAGAAGCGAAACAATGAAAATGTGCCTTCCTCCCTGGCTGAGTTTGTAAGCGATCATTTAATATAAAACGACAGGTTGTATCTTAGTGTCAATATAATCTAGGCTATTGTTACATGATGTTGTAGCTCTTTCCATAAATCTTGGCCGGTGGATTAATCTCCGACGTAGGAAGTCGGACGAAATGTAATCGCCACAGGCGTAGATCTAGGATAAATGGAGACCGATTTTCGAAACAATAAGCGCCGAAGGTAGAAGTTTCTAGGGGAGCCCGAGGCCATGCTCCCCCAGGAAATTGTTTTGGATTTTAACTCCGTTAAGTCCCCTTTCCGGGGTATCTGAGTTATTCTGAAAATCTCACCAAGTTCGGTGTGGATCGGCCGTTTTTGAAAATTTCAAGTAAATTGTCTTATTTTTGATACCAACAAAGATTTAAGCCAACTGTTAATTTAATAAATCGTGAACAAAAAGTCAAAGTCGTGTGATTCTTTTCCTCTATTATAGCGGAAATGAAAAATTCAGTAATAATACCGTACGAAAGGGTCGAATAAACGCTTAGCTAAAGCAAACTTTTCTAGTTGAACAATTTTTTTTTAGAGTTAGTCTGAAATTTTTTGTTTTGTAGCTTGCCATGTGTGGCCTTTAAATCGCTCACTTCTAATCTTGCGCAGGGAAAAGCCGTCCATCTCTGTTAGAATTTTGCTCCTCAGAAGTCGCCAAGAATGATGTAGCTGGCCAATTTATTGCAGGGTGGTTGTAACTGGGGAAGAATTATAGCTGAAGTCATACGCGCGAAAACGGAACTTAAAATAACCGCTATAACTAGATTAACCCACCGGAAAAATCGCCAATGGCTCCTAAAGGATTAAAAAGATAAAAACTTCTTTTTAGAACCTATTAATAAGACTCTTTCACATGCAAATATAACTTGCTGAGGCACGAGGCTTTAATTAGTTGCTATGCAAATGAACACGTGCGGATCTTAACTTCGTAAACAATAACATGATTTGATCCCTCGATCTTCAATATTGCTTTTTGCAGGACTATATTTCCGGGAATCGAGCCAAATTTCATAATCAGTTGTGACATTTCTTATCCTTCATTGCTCATAGGACAATAACTTTGCAATGACTATTTTCTTTTTGCCCCCAAGCGCAAAAAATTAGTCTCTTAATCAGCCTTGGCGATAACTGATATTGTAAAAAAGGACGAATCAGCTTCTAGCGGGTTCGGTTTTGATCCCGCAAGCCGAAACTGTTCGGCATTTTGAAGAGTTGAAATTAAATTTATGCTAATGGTGCTTTTAGCGCGAGATATTGTACAAGGAAAAAACAAAGCATTTAAGTGTATCATTCAAAAACACGCGTTTTTGGCATCAGAACAATTGCACTATAGTCTCGGCACGTGTCCATGAATAAATCCCAAAACGCTCTTTCACCTTAACAGACCAATAACCAATGAATTTCAAAAGGAGCCTTTGGCCGAAGAGCTAAACAGATAAACACGGCAGTACCTTGCCTAAGTTTTTTTCTTGCTCCCGGCATGAAACCCATTCTACAAGATTTCACCGTTCAAATAACACAAGAACACGCACGCGCCAAAATCACTCAAATTCTTTTGTTTGTTTCGAAACTTTTAAATTGATTTAAACCAAAATAGAAAATCCCTTCTCTCGCCATTTACGGCGCAGTGATTTTGCCGTCGCAAAGTGAACTAATCCAAAAAAACTAAACTTCGAGATCTCCCGGAATGTGAGACCCCTAGTAATCTGGTGTGTGGAACTTGTCAAAATTTAAGTCCGTTGAATATGTATAAGCGTCGGGCACTTGTCCCTGTTGACACAAGTAACTAATATACTTTAGTTAAACTTCTGAGTAATCCTTTCAAAAAACGCATTTTGTGAATAAAAGTTTTATGCTGCCGGAAGCCGCTTTGACAAGGAAAAAAGATAAACTCTTTAACTGTTGTGTGAAAGAACTCCTGGTTTCAATACAATTAAGTTTCGATTGAAAGGCGGGGAAGGAAAACACGCTCTGCTAATTTGAATTCTCGCTGCGTAATGCAAGCTCGGCTAATAACTGTCAAAATAAATCCTGTTATGCTTTTGCGGCGTGTTTTCCATTCCGGGTATAATTTATTGCTGTAGTTTATATAATTTCACTAAATGAATATTCAGGTAACATAAGGTGTTAATTCGTGACTTGGGAACCTAATCAGCGCACGCTTACAACAAAGGTTGTAACGAACCTGGAGGCAGTTAATTTTCAAATTACCTTGAATCATTGCCTGCTGAATGTAATTCTAAATAAAGCTGTATTCATGGTTATGCTATCAGTTGTTGATGTAAAATATTTGCCGACGCCCGATGTATTTTTCCGACTCGCGTTAACTAAGTGTAAATTTGATGTTTAGAAGAGAGACACAAAAGAACTTACCACAGCTCCTGTTATGTAGGACGGTATGAGCCCTTCTGTGTGGTAGGCGGACGACGTTACTCGATGGATGCTAAAGTAGCCAATTCCGAGGAGGCAACCTATGGAAAATATCGTGAACCCAAGTAGCGGCAGAGCTACAAGCCGCTTTCCGCAACATTGACAACTGTTGTTCTTCTTAGAACTTCGGTGAATCACAACCTCTTTGGTACGGAGCAGTTTCTGATCGACCGAGTGGGACGGCGTAGATCGTGGACTCTTCGCTGAAGGCATGTTCTTGTTGTTCACGACTCACTGGCCACGCGTCTATCAATGCGAACAGATCTACTTTCCCCTACTTCCTTCGTAGTAAAATCTTGCTGAGTAATTGAAAAAAGGCGGGAAAACGAATTTTCAAGCTTTTGCTCTCCAAATACTGCCTCTCTTGCCTTGAAACGTTCCTCCGAGGTGATTTGAACGGTTTCTAAGCGGCGTAGCTCAATTAGTTGCGAAAAAGTGGCTTTCTGGCGGTTCTCAGCGCACGAACTTGCGTTTCACTGCTAAAGAGCTTGGGGCTGTTTTGACAATCCAACAGAGTACAGCCAGTGTTGTTTCCAACGTCTTCTTTGTGACGTTTACTATTGTGTGTACGCTTCAATGGACCTTGACACAGTTGAATGGGCCGCACGAGGCGCCAATCTTGTTCATTAGCATAACACTGGCTTGCCAACTTAATTACGATCACCGAATGCCCATTCAGCTCGAGTTTAAACAGTTTTAGGGACGCAGGTGGCGCTGATCAGGGGACGAATTTGGACAAAGAATCAGGTGTTTCTTTTAAGCTAAGATCACGAGTCATACAGGTACATTTATAAAAGACAGCCCCTCGCAAAATAGCGGCTCAGATAAGCTAACGAATATTGTTTTAAAGCGTACAGTATTGTTGAAAACAGGGCAAACTACACATTCGAAAACGCCGATCAATATACGTAACACTACTTTGAAATTTCGATATGAAGAGAAAGTACTTCGTTGTGTGTAAAGCATTTCATAAGTGATACTACGAACTTTTTAAAATTAATTTTACTTGTTTTTTTGAGGGGATCTTTTAAACGAATTATAGGTTTTGTTTTAGCACTTTTACAAAGGCAATTTACGCTCCGTGCCATGCTCATTTCAAGTAATTTAGTAAAGGAGGCTCCGTTAATACTGATGGGACATTTAATTAAGCCAGATAAGCTGATATTGCTTTAAAAACTTGAAATGTCTAGGTAAATAAGTTTGTTGGACGCTAATAAAACAACACGGACAGCTATCCTAATTAACCGCGCCATTTTCAAGAGAAATAGTTTATTTTTCGTGCCTGAATTTGTTTGTTTTAGTACTATTGTTCGTTCAAACCGACGCTGTGAAACAAGAATGGCTCTCGATAGAAATTAAGCAAGTTCTACAGTTTACGAATATCTCAACTCTAAAATTACTGAAGTTGCATACAGTTTCATCAGACGGATCGACAACCAAAATTTAAGGTCACAATGCAATTCGCCTCTGCAAATCATTTGAAATTCAATTCTAAGAGATGCAGTTTTGCTTCGTTTAATTTAGTATATTTCTTCAGAATAGTCAGCCTTTTTTACGAGGTGTTAATGCAATGAAAGTCCACGCGCACTTATTTTTTCCCTAATAGAAGCTTTAATTGCGTAATTTCCATATTTTCGCGGGCGTTAAGAAAACACTGTTCACCCGCGCCGGTCAAAAGGGCAAGAACTTAAACAAAATGTGAGTTATCTTGGTCATGTTAATAAACCGACGTTAAAACTCATTAAGTCTCTTGTGAAGTGATTTGTAAGTAATGCACTTAGTACTAGTTCTATACTCTATACGCATTTTTGGTTTCATTAAGGTTAGAGAATACCGGTTTCTTTGGTGTTGTCTTCCAATAAAACTGGCTCTTCCACAGGCCATTTTATTGTACTTCTTACATTGTAAAACGAAATACTGCAATACTTGTAGTTTGTAAAAATGCGTGTATTCGCAACATCAACCTTTGTTTGAGCAATGCGTTACTCATTTTATGCCATTATTTTGTTGCCAGGTTAATAAGTTTGTAGTATTTAACACGGCGACCAAGCGTCGCTTCTTTTCCTATTGTTAACAAATTCCTCGTCTTACAGCCGGAACGACGACGCCGAAAATGTGTGCCGGGTCGTTTAAAAATAGCTAATTACCTTTCTTCGTTCTGTTTTGCGAAATTTTGCCAACAAGATTGAAGTCGCGGGTTATTGTGCTCAAACAAAATGAACAAAAATTGATACGCACAATTGGAACAGACACGAGAACAGGCTGTCACAGGCGAAAAATTGAGCAAAAGTTTCA
>Ga0126339_10004379_pt1 | contig 10423 bp, 6 predicted proteins | sample OrbTmetagenome_2_FD_92532 | JGI IMG/M metagenome (GOLD analysis project Ga0126339, IMG submission 92532) | Coral microbial communities from Petempiche,Puerto Morelos, Mexico - Orbicella T R C metagenome | ecosystem: Host-associated > Invertebrates > Cnidaria > Coral | place: Petempiche,Puerto...
TCGGGTGTTAAGTATAAGTAGTGTGAAGTAGTGTGAAGTAGTGTAGTATACAATGTGGATGTAAAAGTAGTATGTAAAGTAATTAAGTAAATTACTATGTAGTGTAGAAGTGTGTGGTAGTGTTATATACAATGTAGGTGTAACTTAATGAACGCAATGTAATTATAAAAATAAATAATAAAAAAAAAAGTTTTGTCATGTTCGGGTATCGTGGGGGAGAATTTCGCTCATTGTTGATGTCGAACAATCGGGGTTGGACGCCGGGCGAGAGGGTTCTTCATGATCAATTCCTACTGACATCCCGACCAGAATTCCCCTTAATCCCGTAATTCCGACGACAATCCCGATTCTGGTAATATTTTCCTTACCTCAATGAAACAAGATTCTTTTCAGTCTAGGGCCAGACTCTCTCAAAGCAAACCTAGGCACTTCAATACTCGGTTGCTTTAAAGTGAAATTTCGAATTCCCGATTCTTGCTTCTTTAAAATGCCAAATCCCCTGTCTCGTTCATACAATTACAATCCCGAATCTCGCCGCGTTTTCCTTCAAAATCCCGAATCCCAGCCTTCAAATATGCTAATTCCCGTATCAAGCAGGGAAAAAAACCCTATTGGGTACTTTCAGGCCGGGGCCATTGTGTTGTCCTTGGGCCAAAATACCTGAATACTGCACCATGCCTCCCTCTATACAAGCGTATATAAATTTGTACGGTTTTTTGTTAGGACAACTTGGTAAAAAGCAATGGGAAACCTACAAAGATTCAGTATTTACGCAGGGAAAGTAGAAGTAATGTTTCTCTCTGGTTTAATTTCGGAGGCGTTAATTGTTGATGTTTTATTCTTTTGATCTCTTTCAGGAGCTGCTAATCAAGTTGAACACGATGAACCTCCAAGAGTAAAAAGGAATCGAGGACCCAAACCAAAGATAATGTATGATGGTACGTTAAAATGACTTAAGTCAGCTGGCTTTCTGGTTGAGTATAAACCTAAACTTTTCACCGTTGGTATTGTTTCTTAGAAGTGAGATATTTTTGTGAAAGTCTCAGAGACACTGTTAAAATTCATTCGTATGAAAGACAATCCTATTATAATTTGTAACAGAGATATCAGTACATGTATGTTTTCTGAAGAGAATTCTGAGGCCTACCAGAAAAGACGTACATTACTTGCAAAAGAAAAAAAATCGGACGTTAAAATTCCGGAAGTTTTGTTCGGGACGTTAAATTTTCGGACACTTTTTTAAACTCATTTCGGGAGAATTTCTGACAAGAATTGCTGACACTTCGCTGTAACATAATTAAAGTAAATTTACCCCTTCAAAACACGAATTAGACTAAACAACATCGACAAAAACGATAGTTTTACTGCAGTCTCAAGGTTTTATGAATACACTGACGAGAAAATAACGCGACTTCTATCAAGCTGTTACGTATGTCAAGGTTGTCTCAACTAGAGTTCGCTTCATAAAGCCCATGAAGGAAACTAAGAACTTTGGAACTACTTCCAAGTTTTATACTGTATTGTAAATATTTCGGACGGTTATATTTTTGGACACTTTGTTTGTCCGAAATTACAATCGTTCGTTAATCTTTTGCAACTAACGTTTTCTTTTATAAATGACCACTTTCAAATATATTTTGATTCCAGTCCTTTTAATTTCTCCAGTAGCTTGATTCTTTGTTTTTTAATTCGATCTTGCAGGCAATGGTCCAATGCAGCTTTGGCAGTTTATTCTTTCGCTGCTTGTTTCTTCACCTTCTGAACGTGTAGTGGAATGGACCAGAGAACGAAAGTACGAATTTCGAATCTTGGAGCCGGATAAACTAGCGAAGCTGTGGGGTACGCTTAAGAAAAAACCTGCCATGACTTTCCTAAAGCTTTCCCGTGGTCTTCGATATTATTATGGGAAGTCGGTGTTGGAGAAAGTGCGTGGAAAACATTACACGTACGAATTCGTCATGGACATTGCCACAATCCTGGGCTACGATCCAGTGCGCGAGAATGCAGAGGGTGCGGCTAGCAGTGCAAACCCCCCTAACGCGGTATTTCCACCATCTGAAGTTCTTCCATCAGACGAGTTACAGGTGCTGGATTCTGCACGACAGTGGAAGGGGTGTAGCGGAAATGGGGAGGGGTTGTTGAGTAGAGGAGCGGGGTTGTCGGGGATAAAATTGTTCGATTTCAGCGTGCTTGTTGAATCGAACGAAACGAGTAGCTTCTATGAAGCATTATAAGTTCGTCTTGTATCAAGCGTGTCAAAAAGTTTCCTAAAGCCAGAAGAGACTTATTAAGGGCTGTACGTCAAACCTGAAGTAGCAATTACCAACTTAATCTAAAATTAACCCATGATCACCGACATCGAACGGACCGCATTATCTTCCCAATCAGAGATTTCAAACTTTTTCACAAATTGAGCAGCCATAAAATTCTAAACGCACTCTTTCAGACATGTACAGTGGTGTTGAAGAGTTCTTTCACTAAATGAGACTAGAAAACAATAAGTGTATTCGAAGAGTTGTTTGCATAGTTTTCTAAATACTTTCATTGATAGATATTTCTGTCTCATTGCAATTAGTGATTCGAATTAGTTTCTTCCGCGTACAGTCATTGGGAAGTCTCTCTATGTTATTTCACATGTACCATGTGTAACTACGTGTAGTTAAAAGTTTTAACTTTTAACATTTAAAAATGAAACAGAATTCATATAACATCAGATAAGACAAACGGGTGAGAGATTTACCTGCTTTCTATGTGCTTGGGAATTTTGTTGCATTTGGCACTTCATGTTATTATTTTCAATATGTTATTGAAAGCAGCGACAAGACTTATGACTTTTTGCACTCTGTCGAGGTTGCTTTAAAGAAGTCTTTTCTAAGAAAATTCAATAACAGTTGTACCTGCCCATGTATACTTCGTATACGAGTCCGCGGTTCGATACTTGAATCAGTTGTAACTTTTTTTATACCTTTACTTACGTTTAGATTTGGTATCCAGATCCTACACGTGTTGTAATATATGTTAAATCCATTAAATACTTCGTCCATTAAATATTGTACATCCATTAAATATTACTTATTAATTTACAACAACATTACAAAAGATAGAAATAAACAATAGAGAATAACTGCAGGTAATCTAAAATAAAGTAACAGTGTAATGTGCACATGCATAAGCGACTAGATTACTATTATTAACAAACTATGTTAATTTAGAAAACTCCTGTATCAGTTGGGAGACTTCAATATAGCCATCTTCACATTACAACACAGATAGATTGGGCGTGACGCCGTGCGTCTGTTCAGTAATAGATCAGTAAGGATAAATTTTTATAGTTTTCTGATCACTAATTGTTGTTGCGATTTGTCTATGTTAGTCTTCTATGAATTTTGCATTTTATCTCGGGCAGTTTATTTAAAATAAGGAATCTAGAATTCTCTATAAACTGGCCTAATTGCTCAGATATCTCCTTTTTATACTTGTAAATATATTTAATTCTTTGTTTTTGTTTTTGTTTTGATCATCTGTGCAATTGAATTTGAGTAAATAAATAAATAAATAAATAAATAAATAAATAAATAAATAAGACGTTAAAAATGAAATGATACTCCACGGTCTACCACTCGAATGCGTAGCACATCTGGTATTCTAGCTCTTTTAAACCGCATGCAACAACTTGATAGCGCACGTACAGTGCTGTCCTCGCTTGCAATTGGGCGTATATTTCTTCTATTAATCTTACAATTTTCTCCGGAAGCAGCCATCGGCGAACTTGTGACCTCTACGATTCTTATGTTAATATTTAATTAGCAAAATTCATTTTATCTTGCTTTGATCTACGGAATATTCTTCTTTCAAATCAAACCAGTGTAACTTGATCACTATATTATAACCTTATTGTATGTTCACTATAATCATAATTGCCTTCGTTTTAGTTTATAAAAGCTTTTGCAACACTATGTATTTATGATCATGCAAATAAAGCTAGTTGTTGTTATCCAGCACTAAAAATCCAAATCTTCTTCGTCGGTTAAAGTTCATAGTGTCTTCTTTGTGCAAGAACAACTGCCCTGCTTATAAAACTAGCAATGTTTACGTCACCTGTATGTGTACATTATAATTGAGGGAATACCATTGTAATCCAACAGTTATTTATCCGCTAGAGAGAGTTTTCCCCAATTGAAAAATTGGGCCCTGCATGATCTCAGCTCTGATTCTCTCTCCACCGCAGAGGCTTTTTTTGGAGGGGGGTTTCGTGCAGGGAGAATTCGCTGAGCGACTGGAGTGCAGGCATTAAATGGTGACAAATAAATAAAGTAATAATGATAATAATAATAATAATTATTATTATTACTTTATTTATATGTCATCATCATCATCATCATCATTATTATTATTATTATTATTATTTTGCTGTGTGGTTGCAGAACTTTGTGACTGCTTCTCATTCGAATACAAGAAAAATAACCAGATCAAACTTCCTTTACAAAAAGATCATTTTTCGGATTGAAACAATTTATATAACTATCTTCGTTTTCAATTACTACTCCGTGACTTTTTCCCCTGTGTGTCTTGTTATCATTGATCGCCCACGGTTATATTATAAACACGCTTGTTATTACCCATGCCCCTCATAATATCTGCCACTAATCTTGGGCCGAGGTCACCGCTTTTCATCGGTGATTGTGAAAGAGGCCAGCCTTTTTTTTGTCATTATATCTTGTCAATATTTATAACGTGATTTATTCCACTTCAAATTTCATGAATTTAATTTACTGTTACAAGTCATGTGGTTAAAGGTAACGGAAATACTGAGAGTAAAAATAGAACTTAATTACGTCCAAGGAGTCTTCAACAAGTTCTGGAAACAAACAAACCGTGACATTGACGTATGCGTTGACGTCATTTCAAATGGGGGTCGAGTGCAATATAACGCCAAGCGAATCTCCCGCTGATAAACAATTTCGAAAGGCACGAGGATGAAATCGAAGGTTCTTTTGGATGTGTCTGATGTCCAGTTAGCTAGGGTAGGTTTGCTTAGTTGTCTATTTGTTTGTCAGCAACAGCAAGTCTGAAATTGATTGTAGATTACAACGCTTTAAATTCAGAATTTTTATATGCAATTTTCTACTTGCGGTCTGTACTTTCAATGCAATGTGCTATAAAGAGTCTAGGAAACAAAACAGTGATCCCGTAAGATATTTGGGAATTATATTTTCCATTGAGTCATTTGGAAGAGCGTTAATTGCTTTACATTAGTCAATCAATTTTCTACGCTTCACAACTCCAGCAGCAACTGTAGACACTTGCAAAGTTTGCCTTTACTGTCGAACATTGAGTGACTAAACTTTTAACTTTTAGCCTCATGCACTGGCCGAGCAACCTCAGACCGTCTGCGAATCAGGCATTGTACTATGTGTTCTATGCACGTACCAGACGATTTTGTTAACGCTTGAAATCTATAAACTTCTCTGACTCGTTTTCCTTCCTATTGCAGGTTGGTCCATCACAATCATGGCACCAGCAGGAACGAGCTACAAATAAAGGAAATGAATCCCAGCCGATATTAGCTCCACAAATGGATGCACACCGAATCCCTCCAACCGATTCCCAAACAGGTAAGAATCAGTTTTCTGGTTTGCTTTGACCTTAATCACAGTTAGCATGTTTTCACTGCCATCGATCGACTGTCTCAACGTTTTAGTCCGTGGGGCAGCGGTTAGAGATAAAAATCATCTTATAAATTAAGTCTATTAAACAACGAAAAGAAACTAATAGCCGAAACTAAAAGCCCAAACGAATGTTTTTCTCTTAGCTTTTAATTGAGCTTTTTCGGCCTGAATGCGGACGGAAGGCAATTTTTAGCATCATAGTGGTATTTTAAGATGAAATACACAATAATGATGAATATTTACCACTTTAAACAAGTACTCAGTTGTCTCATAATTTATGCTAACAGCACCAATTAGCGTTTCACGTAAAAAAGACACGAGATAAATTTTGAGTAAATTCGAAAGTTTCTTTCAGCGCCGGCCTAGTTAACATAAATAGTTTCAATTTTCGACGACCTTTTAAACAGGAAGAGACTTTTCCGTGTTTTCTATTTTTGTTGCAAAATAGAAAGCATACGTCATGACTGTATTGTTAACGTCATTCGAGCGATTTCACAACCATTCACAGTGTGAGAATGAATTGCAGCTGTCACTTCTGAGAAAGACGTCGTCTTTGTTTAGGATTAAGGACCAGAAGATGACTGTTGAAATTCAGGCTAATTGTGTGAGCTTTACACACTAATTCGGTCTCGCTTTGTTTCGATTTCAGCTTATAATGGCATGGACAGCTTGAACGAGATCGAAAATCCAACAAGTAATGCGGTCACCAATTTTCTAAATCTGTTGGATTTTGATACAGGTAAGATTCTTTGTTTCGCGGACATCCCAGCATTTATTTATTTATTTGAGAGGGAAATTTACCCCCAAAAAGAAAAAAATATATATTCTTGACAATTCCTATAGATAAACGTTACAACCTCTTTTACAAGTCTTAATAATATAGAGAAAATTTGTCGAGACTGCAGATAACAACATTGCAAAATTAGTACTGCACCGTCACCAAGTATCTTATAGCATCTTATGGATCGTTCTTTTTTGTAAAAGAAAAACAGCAAATGAACAAAACAGGACAAAACAAACAGAAAAGCACAAACGAAGGGATCGTTAAATTTTACAGACGCTGGTATCTTAATTTATTATTATTATTATTATTATTATTATTATTATTATTTTATTGGGAATGGAGAGGTTGGGCCTTGAAAAAATACTCCTATTTTCTGGAACGATATTTTCGCTATTTCAAGTTCGAGTCTTAAATGTAGCGTCTCTTCAGCCATGCCTGATAGTTTTTCGCTGGTTAGAGAAAGCCCATGCATGAACTATTTAAATTTCCGAAAAAGAAAACTACCCTACAAAACTTATAATAATCAACAAGAGTTATCCCGGGACAAATTGTGTTTTTTTTTTTCTGACATTTATCGATGAACGATTTGGTGACTTTGGTGAGATGAGATGTCAATGTTTACGAAATTTGATGTTGCCAAGGCAACAAAATTTTGGCGGACATTTTTTTTAATGTGGATATTTTGTAATGAAGAACTTCGACTTTCTTGTGACGTTTGCAATTTTAGAATACTGACAAACAAACAAACTAGAGTAAAACAGATTTGGTTAGTTTTGGTTGCATTTGAGTCAGTTTTCACTGAGTTCTATAAATGAACAAAGTCAACAAACTATTTGGTAAGCAAACGGAACCGGCATTGAAACAGAACGTAAAATCAGTTCGATGTTTACACATTTATTCCGTTCATTTCTTACTCGTCAACTGCGACAGCATTATGAAGTCAGATTATTAGAGAATTAAGCAGGTGGAAAACTAAGGTTCCAGGTTACCTTTTGGATGTAACTTGGTGCAATGAAGAAACTTATATCTAATATTAAAATAGGTGTTGCCATCGTGTTTTTCAAAGCAAAACCGTGAACTTATAACATGAAATATTAACGTTGCAGTTTTTGTAACCTTTTCTTCTTTTTCAGAGGTTATAGATAATCAGGATGTTTCAAGAGGAAAACGAAACCGGGGACCCAAACCTAGGATAATGTATGATGGTAAGGTATTGTCCACAAAGAAATAATGAATGCGCTATACAGTAGAAGTCGTCGCTCTTTACTGTCAAGGTTATATACTTTTCGTGGTTTTCATTTACAAACAGAGACGAGGTTTCGGGCGATATCTTTGCACCGCTCATTTTTTACGGCGTAAAACAAAAGGTACCGCTCTACTTCAGTATAGGCTGGCTTCATTTTGAAATTGGAGAAAACATGGGGGAAGAGAGTGGTTACGGAGTATCTGAGAATCCCGTCAATGTTATACTATTTCACTTAGTAAAATACGAGCTGTGCATTATTCAAACTGTACGTGATAAGGGGATTTCAATTGCCGAGCTGGTTTGCGCAAAACAGGGGAAAAGTTGTTTTTATACTTTGATTTTGATATAGAGGTTTCAAAGGTAGTACTAAGAGAAAAATGAACAGGAGCTGAAAATCTATTTGGTGACCCAAACCTAAATATATTATTTCCTTTTCCTTCTATTAGCTTATTAAGTATCGTAATTTATTTTTTTCCCAGCGGCGCGAGCTACACCCCAGCCTCGCTATACAGTATATTTATATTGCAATCCTTCTTCTTCTTCTCCTCAACGTAATGCGGTTCAGCCTTTGTTCATTAACCGAAGGTTGCCATTCCCAATCTGGCTAACTGCTGGCACATTACTTCGTCAGTTTAGTTGTTTTCTGAATTGAATTGACAGTTTTTTTTTTTATTTTCATTTCGTAGGAAATGGTCCAATGCAGCTTTGGCAGTTTATTCTTTCGCTGCTCGTTTCTTCACCTTCCGAGCGTGTAGTGGAATGGACCAGAGAGCGGAAGTACGAATTTCGAATCCTGGAGCCGGATAAACTTGCGAGACTGTGGGGGGCGCTTAAGAAAAAGCCTGCCATGAATTTCAAAAAGCTGTCCCGAGGTCTTCGATATTATTACGGAAAGTCAATGATGGAGAAGTCTCGAGGAAAACAATACACATACGAGTTCGTCATGGATATTACAGCAATCCTTGGCTATGATCCAGTGGGCAGGATTACAGAGAGTAGGAACACAAAGTTCTCTAAGCCTGGAATTACACCATCTACAGTTTTTCGTTCAGTTGAGGTAGATGTGGCGGGGTCTGAAGGGCAGATGGAAGAACAAAGGGGTACAACAGAGGGCTGTAGGGGTACTGGAGAGGGATACTGTAACACAGGGGAGGGTTTTCTATTAGCATTTAAAGCCACAGAGGAGGTATTGTCGGATGCAGAGAGAGAATTCGGGGGCACAGATGGAGGGAATGGGTTTGGGGAAACAGGGGAGGTTTTCAGGGGAACTGAGGAAGGGAAGGGTTTTAAAGGTTCACGGGAGGTATTTGAAGGAACAAAAGAGGGATTAGAGGGAATGAGAGAGGACTTTCGATGCATGAGGGAGAGAATTTTGAGTACAGGAGAGAGTTTTTGTGACCCCGGGGCGGGATTTTGGGGGATAAAGTTGTTCGATTTCAGCGTGCTTGTTGAATCGAACGAAACGAGTAGCTTCTATGAAGCATTATAAGTATGTCTTGTATCAAGCATATCATATAGTTAAAATTCTTTTGAGAGTTTTGTTCAATGACCACTTCAACATTAATATTTAGAATTAGTATTAGACTTTTGACCAGCCATAGTGTCATGTTCGATCACTAAGGGTACTTTCTGTGACCAATTCCACATTCCGCAACTTGAAATTCATGTGCTTTTCAAAGGGGCTTAGCACCGTCCCACCATTTTCAATTAGTTTTAGCTTTATGATGTAGTAGTCATTGAAAAAACTCTCTGGGATATATTTTTACGTACATTATGTAATTCGCTTCTCGAGTTTAAGTCGTTACTCTATAGTCCTCTACAGTGTTTTTGACCTTGTAGCCGTGAGTGATTGACTAATAAACTGAAAAGAGTGCCGGGTTGATGAGAGGCGTAGCCTACTGTTACAAGTCTTCCACTGCATGGTTTGAACATGAGTGTTTTTTTTAGTAACTTTATTTTACAAGGGTAGCCCATTCAGCAACAAGGCTGGTATCCATAGGGGCCCTAGGAAATAGAGATATCATAAATAAAGATTTGTGCAATTTAAAAAGTGCTCAAGTTAAGTGCAATTTAAAAATTCTAAAATTGGGGGATTAATTATAAACTGAAACTTTTCAGAAAATGTACAAATATAAGAGATCATGATATCGATCTTGACAAATATAGTAAGAAATCTGTAAATTTCTAAGGATTAAGTATTAGCTCGTAGGTCTGGTTATTTGACATTTCGTTCAATGTGTTGTTGGAAATAATATTAGAACTACTTCTAGCAACATCTCTGAATGTGATATTCGATTGAGTTCCCCTGGAATGCAAGTATATTGTAAGAAATTTGCAAACTAAGTTTAAAATAATGTATATAAATTTGGAATTCGATGCTGAATGTTTGACTTTGTTTTACACAAAGTTTGGAATAATGTACGCTAAGTATACAAATGAAAAATTGCCAATTACTTAATTATGACTGATGTTATATTCCGAAAGTTTGTTATGTTCTATTAGTTTTTGTTCTGTAAATACGAGAACAGTATGAAATTTACAAATCTTATGGCCTTTATGGTCATAATATTTTGCAATATATTCACAATTTACACAGTGTACGGCAACAATGGGGTAATGCAACTTTTAAAATAATTAAACATTCATGGACGGGATTACTTGTTTCCTTCTTGTTTTATACGCGGAAAAATGACGTAGCTTAACTTCTTAAAAACTTATATGTCA
>Ga0126339_10004381_pt1 | contig 10420 bp, 3 predicted proteins | sample OrbTmetagenome_2_FD_92532 | JGI IMG/M metagenome (GOLD analysis project Ga0126339, IMG submission 92532) | Coral microbial communities from Petempiche,Puerto Morelos, Mexico - Orbicella T R C metagenome | ecosystem: Host-associated > Invertebrates > Cnidaria > Coral | place: Petempiche,Puerto...
AATAAAAATACAATAGATAAGAGATAAAATCAATTTAAAATACAAAAAGTATAACTAAATCACAGAATAAAATGATTTAAAAGCTGCTGTTCTTCAAAAATTTTTTCCAAAGAGAGTTCCTAAGAGAATTAAGCGACGCTATTTTCCGTATTGATAGCGGTAAGCTGTTCCAGGCTTGACAGGCAGTCACAGTAAATGTTCTTCCTCCTTCAGTTGTACGTTTGATAACAGGGCGAGCAATAACAAAGTGTATAATCATAACACGTTGGTTTCTCATTGTAAGCGTTTGAAACATTGGTGCTGTTGTGTATCTTTAGAGTTTGATTGAGTTTGTTGCTAAAAGAAGAAAAAGAAGCCGGATAATCAATAAGGAAATTTACTCGTACTTTCTACTTATTCTCTTATTGTTGCTTCCAGCGAAAATTATAAAAGGCTGCATGTTTCAGTCCTATGACTATTTATGATTGCCGTAGTTGTTTATTTACGTTTATTTCTTGAAGGATTACCAAACAATCAAACTGACTGAATTATTAAGATAGCGCCTGCTTGTTAATTGATTTAAGCACGAAGTCCACGAAGCCCATTAAGTTAAAACATTTTTGAACTTCTTTTAAGTAAAGAAGACAATTTTTCTAAGTAAATACGATAACTAGTTTGATGTCTTTAATAACGCTAGAAGGCATGTGTCCCTCTTAACACTGAGTTAGCTTATTAAAAAATAAACTTCTATGATCCAGCTGCTCACTCCACATTAACATTGCTCGGCGGATCACACTACATGAGCGCGATTTAAAAAAAAAAAAACACGAAAATTTAAAAGAAATATCGATCGTGTATTTACATAAAGCAAAAATATCTAGAATTTCTTAACCTGTAGCAATATTAAAGGTTTTGATCGCGTTTTCAGCGTTAACCCGCAAACTAGCTAGCTATGTATTTCTGTTTATATCTCAATACTCAGCTAAGCTAATTCCTTTTCCTGAATGTTTTGTGTCGGCGGCGTAGTTATTAAGATTTATTTCGCTTCAATCATTAGCTTATTGAATACGAGAAAACAGAATTGATGCTTGAAAATTTACATACAGAGGAACCCGGTTAATACGGACACTAAATTTGCAGTATTATCTGGTTGTCTATTAAGTTGGCTTTCATCACAACAAACGTTACGGACACATGTTTAAAAACGAGCGGATAAATAAAGTATGCCAAGGATGTTTTAAAAAGCCTTAACTGTGACTAAAGTTTCAGTAAACTGAAGAAACCTTACGCTCATTCAAATAAATACTCAAATGCTTCACACTCAAGTAATTGTGCTCTTGTTTAAACACCACAATATAATCATTTAAAATAGTCCGCGAACTTAATAAAATCCCATTTAGCTTGAGAAAACTTTCGTGTTCTTTCAAGACACAATCTTCACAATCGTGGCAAATGAAAAAAATGCATCACGATGACAAACAACAGTCGATGTCCTTCGCTTCATTCACTCAGACATGTCTGTTGTCCGTGTTAACTGCTGTCTGTATACTGTGAATGTAGGGAAAAAATACATGAGGTTATCGTCACGGAAAGTTCAAACTGCTCTCGGTGTTTGTATAACTGGGTGCCCACGACAGAGCTGGATTCGACTGTAACCATTATTGAGCCATACCACTGCACAACACAAAAACCTATCGAAACAATAATTCATATCACTGGGCATTCGTCCAAACGCTGTAGTGTTGATCATAACAAATAAACATTACAAACTTTAATGATAATTGCGACTTCCTTTCACCTGCAGAAAGTTCAGACCGACATATGGTCGAATATATTAACATTTAGTTATTCAAATTATAGTTGCCAACCTGTAAGAAATGAAGTCGACGACAAAGGGCTTCAATACGATAACATTTATGCCTGAGCTGACTCTAATTCTTTGTCCATTCTATCATTGATTACAAGCCAAGCAAGAGCGTGAAACTGCGACAATTACGTGTTTCGGGTATATATTTTGAAACAAAACTGTATTTTAATAAAATGTTCTAAAAAATCCCCAAACATCACAAACGAATCAGCTTGTTCTGCATAAGAATATGATAAAGTATTTTTTACCAGGCTTAGCGTCATTACTGTTTCAAAGATTCGTATTTCTCGCTAACATTGTCATAAATGTAATGAGCGAAACATTTCTTAAACGATATGAAATATTCATTTAGCAATTATATATATGTATTCATATTTACGCAAAAACAAGTCAAAAATTGAACCTTTTATGGCCCTAGGATATGATGTACATTAAAAATGAATTATCTTAAGTGTAAGCGGGTGGTCATGAAATACTAAATACAATATAATATAAAACATCTATTAGTTGTGTAAGAATTAGCCAACGTTTTCTATTTATGAACATGAACGAGTAAAACCTTAATTAAAACCAACTGAAGTGATATAAATTAGCAAGACCTTTGTTTAGTGATTCATTACGTTTTCACGTCTCTTCAGAAGTTCACAATATTCCAGATGGTATTTGCAAAGAATTACTAGCTGTTTCCCTTCACATTAGAGCAGCGGATTCAAGGTAAGATATTTGATCGATTTTAACTGCTCAGTAACATCACTGGCACCCGGTGGCAGTCTGAACTGAGTGACGATATCATGTAAAACATCTGATCTGAACAGTCGCCAAGCTTAGATCTAAGAACGACTCAACGCTATTCTCGCAGACACTAGAAGCGATGAAAGCATCCTTTAACGCTTCACATCAACGACAGTTTTTAGTACAACCTCGGCGAGCTGCGGCTAGTTTGGCCATACTGAAAACAAATAGCGTGGGAAGAAAATATACCGGTCCATCCTTAATGTGGCAGATGTATTGGTCACCATCATAAATATGCACGGACAGAGCTGGTTCTTGTTAGTTAAGCTTTAACGTAAGTAAATCAAGTACATAAACGACGTTTTGCATGCACGAAGAAAGTCAAGCGTACAAAGCCGAGACGAATCGTTAGAACAGTGCAAATGATGGTTAGTTTCAGAATGATATCTTTTATGCACTTCCCTAGTTATGCAAATGATCCGTTGAAAATTTTACTCCGTGGTAGCTACGTATTGCATATACCGTGAGTTTTTATATTATATGATATTTTACTTGATCCATCACTTGCTAGAGTTTATTAACAAAAAATCATAACCTGAGAGATGGAGCTTTGGAAAATTGCAAACCCTAAGGTTGTTGTTATCGAAAACAATAGCCTGTTTTAATGTCATGCATGAACTTATCATGTTCGATTTTTATAACAAGTAGGATTAATTTCTTAATGTAAAATAAACTTCTTTTTAGAATTGAAGAGATGTGACGAAAACAACACGCACGTCACGGGTGTATATAGCTTTTTATCTTACTATATTGCTGCTGCTTCTCTATCCGTCCATTTGTGTTTGTCTTTTCCAAGGGAATTTTCACATTGAGATAATCTCTTAACCTTCTTTCACATCTATTCATTTGTATTCTGAATAAACCTTTATTGTATTGCGCCAAAATTGGACATTTTAGACATTTTGTCGCTGTAATTTTTCGCTAAAAATATATTGTTTTTCTACGATCATCTTGGTCTTTCAAAAAAAGCCAATTGTTAGCTGAATGTTTTGGTCTAATAAAGTTCCTGTTCACAGGACCGAAGGGCACGCTTAATAAGGAAATAAGTTCGTTGGGCGGTAACTTTTGGAATGAGCACGCCAAATCATTTTAGAGGACTTGCGCTCCGGCGTTCTGACGCTCTCGTGTTCAGCTCTGGTTTAGGTCGAGTCCTCTTATCCTTGATAAAGGAGCCTGTGAAGGAGACAGATTTTGTGACACGATCAGAAACTCTATTTCAAGCATGAACATTGTCAAAACCATAGCTGATACCACAAAATACCCAGCGAAATTTGCTTTTTAGCACCGAAGCCAAATGTTGTCTTCCTATAAACGAGGTCGCTGGACCTTACCAGCTATAAGGTAGCTCTTATTTTCTGATTGTATATAGTCAATCAGAGGAGGGGGAACATGCAGTCAAAAAGAGAACATCAATGAAAGTGATTTTTATACGGTTTTGAGGAATACCGTCCTGTGGCATCAGAAGTTCAAATACTAGGTATGAAACGAGTGATGTACCAAGGGAGGCTGTAGGCGAGTGTGTACACGCATTTCTCAGCATTATATTTTTAAGAGAAGCGACATCACATTTATATACTTTTCAAAGAAAAAACTAATACCGATAACGCAGGATGACTTCAGCTAATTTATCTTTAACTGGTTTAGGTCGAGGAATTGTCTTTGTAGTATTTTTTTGTAGTATTTGGGGAGAATGATCTGTATAAACATTAATGGAAGCCTACAAACAAAATGTCCTTATGTCATGTGCCTCTGGAGGAAGCATGGAGCAATGCTGATTTCTACGAACATTTTACATTTACTCCAAGTTAGCTGAATCTCCAAAACAGTTTTATTTTTATTTTTAGATTTCTTTCTTGTCACCTACGTTGTATCCATGTTAACATGAATAACAGCACAGCTTCAACTCCGTTATCACCCAACTATGGTAAAGCAGCATTGAATGAACTTCTTCCTGTTGCCATAGCAATAACTCTGGCCAATGGACTGGTGTTCGCGTTATTTTACAGAAGGAAAAGTCTTCGAACTTCATCCAATTACCTGTTGCTTGGTTTGGCGGTTTGCGACTTCCTTACAGGTGCAATCAATATTCCATATTTCATTGTTTTCAGTTTCGAAGTTGTTCCGCAAGCCATTCAGAAGGACTATTCTTATTGGCTGTACATTCTGCATACTCTGATGTCCGTGTCAGCTGCTTATCATATTCTCGTCATAACGGCGGAAAAGTACTTGGCGATTGTCAGGCCACTGAAACACTATCTGGTAACCAAGAAAATGGCGTTGAAAGTGTTGGCTGGGATTTGGATCACATCTGCATCCATTGCTGTCATTCCGTTACTTTGGAAAAACAGCCAGTCACGCGTTTATTTCATTGTCCATTCTTCGGTTTGTCTTCTAGTAGTATTTGTTCTCCCATACGCATTTATGATTTATGCGTACATAGTTATGTTCAAAGCGATTACCAGTAAAAGAAGACCATCGTCAACTCACAGAGATACGTCAAGGTTACACAAGAAAAGCATCCATGATCAAAAGTGCATTTTAGTTTTCGCAGTGATGGCGGCGGTATTTGCATTTTGTTGGTTGCCCTATTTCACCATTGCGCTGCTACTTAACATAGAGATCCATCTCAAGTCAAATAATTCTAAACCGACTTTAAAGACCACCAAAGTGCTTGCCTTCGTTCGATACATGACATCCATCATTAATCCTCTGCTTTATACCTTTTTCAAGCGCGACTTTTGGCAGGCTCTACGAAATCTTCCCGTCAAAAGCGAGTATATGTACAGAAGAACCTCGTCGACGTACTCGAGAAGTCGATCGCTGCCGCATGATACAGTGACAAGAAAAAAGAATTCTATTGCCGACAATTCCATGCTATCTCGGCTCTCGTGGACTGGAGAAACTACTTCAAGAGCAAACGATAAACTGAAAACGAACACCGCAGAAGAACACATGGTTTTTATATCTTCCGTGTAAGAGCACGAGAAACACGTTAGTGGTAGAATGACCTTGCGTTACGCCGCTTTCGGTATTAGCAATCACAGATTATTTGTACACAATAACTCTGCTTGCAAGTACTTAAAAAAATTGTCTTGTTTCACGAAAAAAAAAGTTTTAGTTTTGCAGTCTCTTGCGCAAAATGTTCCGACTAAAAGTGTTCCGCTGAAGTTCTTTAATATTTGCGAACATTTTTTTTGTCCAGTTCAGTTAGTATAGGTAATCACATGGTTTCGAGTTCAATTTGATTTGCACCAGTGAGGTTTTCAAAAACGGGCCGCTTCGGCAAGTGGAATATTCAGCTTTTTTAAAAACTCACAAGTGCTAATTAATTCCAAATTGAACTAGAAAAACCGTATGACTACTTATTAATAATATAAACATGAAAAAATTCGCGTGGAGGAAGTGTCGGAAGATCTTTCTTGAAGTCATTTTTTCTCATTCGAGAAAACTTTTTTCAAAGTTTCCGCACTAAATTTTCGCCATCACTTTGCGTGATATCATTGGCTTAGAAATTTCCTATTTTCTTTCAGCCAATCATAATCTAGGATTACGATGTGTAATTTGCACTGGTGTTACACTTGAACTGCATTGCTCTCAGCCAATCAGAATCGAGTAATTTTTTCATGTATTTAACAAATTGACGTCAGTTTTTTATGCGTCTGTCCTCTTACTGATGATAAATTGCGTCATAACATACTCAAAGTGGCTGTGGAACCACGAGCCGCAGGCGAGTGGTTCCGCAGTAAACTTTGACAATGTCATGACGAAATTTATCACCAATAAGAGAACAGACGAATAAAAAACTGACGTAAATTTGTTTTTACAATAACAAGACCCCAAAATGGCCAAATACCGGGATAAATGAGGGAAAAAGACGCCGTAAACTTGCCGTAAACAAAGATAACTGATTTTTTTTCAAACTGACGCAAACATTGTCAATAGCTTTTCTCGCATTTTGATTGGCTACTTAAAAAAGTCCATTAAATATCATTGGTTAAAAAGTTGACAGTTTGACAGCTGAAAGTTTAACTTGAAAGCTTGCATGTACTCTGTACTCTTATTGATGATAAAAATGAGCCAGTCAGCGCGCGGGAAATTAGACAGTTATTGTAAAAATTATTATTTAAATAGAGCGGTTTTCAATTGAGTGTCGTAAAACCAAAACCAAACCAATTACTTACCAATTAGACTACTCAGCTAATCTCAAACCGTAGTAAAACCAAAACCAAAACCAAAGTAATTATATTATTATATATACTAATAATTCTAATAATAATAATAATGATGATACTAGAAATTAATTTAGTAACAAAGGAATTACAAAATCAGTTGAATTGCATGGAATACAATAAATATGTACTTAGCTATCTCACGTAGATAACTAGAGTGAAACCTGTATTGAGGACGTTCGTGCTAATTGTTTCTGCGCATCCTTATTACGCACGCAAATTCACACGCCACGTCATGCGTGAGAGCGCGCACTAAGTGATAAAATGAACAATGATAGGGCAGATGACCATTGTTATAGCTTTGCCTGGATTTAATGGTCTTAGACGTTCAGTGACCCCTACCAGTTGACTAAATTCACTTAATAGGTCCACTTAAACAATATTTGACAGAGAACATTTCACTTCAAAGATCTAATTGCAATATTTTTGGGCTTACAGACACTGTTGCCTTATTCGCTAACGAAGCCCGATTTTTTTTCAGATTTAAGGTGCTCTTCCGGGCATGTTCTCTCCAAAACGAAGTCTGTGACCCCCATCTTTCTTACAATTGTGACATAACTAACTCATTTTCTTACAGTGGTAAAAGTCTCAGAAAAAAAAAATCAATGTTTGAAAATTTTCGCGCGAATGTCCTTAAGCGGACACCCTTGGGACCTTCATTAGTGTCCGCTTAAGGACGTTCGCGCGAAAATTTTCCAGTCGATAGATTTTTTAAAATAAATTTACTGTAGTCAGATAAGGAGTTGTGACAGAAATGCAAAAAAAAATTGGGGGTCACCGACTTCGTTTCAGAGATGAAGCGTGTGGAAAACTACCCTGATTTTGAAAAATTGGCGCACGTAATTCAGCGTGATCTACAGGGGTTTATAGTTAAAAGGTGAGTCAGAGGAGGCAAACGATCTTAGTCATATATTGTAGAAGTGGGTTTGTTGCGTAAATAATTCCAAATATTACCAACGTTTTCACAAAACTTAGCCTTTCAAGAGACATTTGAAACCGTCGCACATATAAACGAAAAGCTATTAAAAAGAACGGAAGGCGATGGGGTGTCTGGAAAACCCGAATAGCGAATAGCGAATAGTCGCGAATAGCGAACAGCGAATGGTCCCGAATAGCAAATAGCGAATAGTACGCATAGTGCGAATAGTCTCGAATAGTGCAAATAGTGGCGTACAGTCTCGAGTAGTGGCGAATAGTGGCGAATAGTGGCAAATAGTGACAAATAGGGTACCCAGTATCTCGCAGTCAACCTCGCAGCAACGTAGGATGGGATTTTCCTGCTAAAAAGCGCAGACGCTTATCAGGACAAAAGGTGTTTCTAAACCGTAATTTCTTCTGTGTTAACCGCTGCAAAAGCGTAAATACCTCTTTATTAGGTTATCCTTGTGTTTTCTGTTTTCTTAATGTCGGCGATGGACAGTCGTAGCCTGAGTCCGGAGAAGAAAAGGTAATAAATTCACTGAAATTCTGTTGCTTATTTGGATAATCAATTAACGCAGGACATTAGATCTAAAGCGGTGACTATTGACGACTATTCGTCACTATTCGCCACTTTTCGCGACTGTTCGCCACTATTCGCACTATTCGAGACTATTCGTACTATTCGCGACTATTCGCTATTCGGGCTTCCCAGCCACCCGAAGGCGATGGTGCATTTTGCAAAAAATTCAAACTTCTAGTCGATAGATTTCCTTCATTTTTTCGCTAAACCGGCGTAAAAAATCGGTAGGGAAAATGGTCAATCGAAAGAAAAATAGGGGTCACCGAACGTCCAAGATCGTTAAATCCAGGAAAAGCTATAGCAATGGCCATCTGCCCTATATATCATTGTTCATTTTATCACTTAGCGCGCGCGCTCATGCTTGACCTGGTGTGTAAATTTGCGTGCGCAGTAAGGATGCGCAGAAACAATTAGCGCGAACTTCCTTAATACAATACCTTCTGTAACCCAGTGCGACACGGTGTAAGATTTAAAGATTGCTCATAGCACAATGTCCAGTCAGTCAATGCATCAATCGGAATAATCTACTTAGCTTTAAACGACAACGATGAACAATGTTAAAGGAGTCTAAGCTGAGCTTTTGGAAGTAACAAAAAGCTTTAGGAAGCGTAACTGGGTTGCATTTATTATAGTAAATATTTCAGAATTGGAAAAAGGAAATGGTATATTGTATATGTTGCATGGAAACCTAGATATTGCAATGGTATATCTTAGGTTCAGTTAAATAATGTAATACATAGTGAAAATTCTGCATAATAGAAGATAGAAAAAAATGAAAGAATCAAGGAAAAGCTGAAGGTTTTGTTAATGTTGATGTGTTAAACTCAAGCAGTTACCTTTCTCATTTTCGTACTTGTTGTTTAGGCAAAACGACTGCCTCCATTGTAAATGTGGAATTTTAAGGAATACAACGATTTCACATAAAAGAGTCTGCATACGAATTAAGCGGCCCATCAAGACTGTGGTTATTTTTGGTTTACTTCTGTAGCATGGAGCAACCAGGAGTATTTCTACTCCCTTCCCCACCCCCCCACCACCACCAACAGCAGTAAACTTTGGACTTAAGCTGGCTAACAGCAACATATTTAGAAGAAATAAACTGATCATATCGAGATCTCAATTGTTTTTCTGATTCTTTATTAATGTAACTTTCTTCAGTAAGAGAAAACTGTGTACCTTTCATCGCACTGTCATCGCCACTGACCATATTGTTACTCACTTCGAATAAATATTTCACGGGCACATTGGCCGTCATATTTCGCCTTAATGTCAATTCCTTTGCTAAGTTCCACAACTATGACTGTAAACAGTGCGCTAAATTATACTAGGCTTCGAACAAGTTCAAAGTACAACCAATAAAATTCATAATTACATGTAATGAAACACGAGACAAAGCAGCAAATTACCAGGGAAAACATTTAAAATCTCACTTCAACCGAGTGTTCCTGCATCATGGCTCCAATGACTTCCTTCGTGTTATCTGGTTTCAGTTTCTTCCGGAAGGTATCGTTGCTTATATCAGGCATTGGCTTGAAACAATCACTGTAACTCTCCGATTCCGCATTTCTTGAATTCATCTGTGTAGCTAAATAGTCCCAGATAAAAGCATCAACTGAAGTCACTCGGAAGGTTTCACTCTAAAGGTTTCCAATATAAACCCTTCCAGTCGACCAACAGCACTGGATAACAGTCGAAATAAGTTCACTCTGAATGCACTTGTTTCACTGAAGTTTCCAATCTAAAAACTGGCAGCACAAACAGTCTTCTGATCGACCAAGAATAGATTCTTCTAACATTCTAAAGACGCGGGGGAAACAAAGCACACACGCAATGTCTCCTGGGTAGCGATTGCGCAATTTAGCCATTTTTGAGTTATCTTTTTTTCAAGTTATTTTTTTGTGACAAAAATACCTCATAATCGGCGCGCCGGGGTATGTTATGGACGGGTCAATGGATGAGTGAGTGAGAGATGTATGTATGTCACACCAATCAGATTGGATCTACTATAAACAGCCAATCAAATTTCTTGTTGTAAAAGTAAATGGTATGTGA
>Ga0126339_10004382_pt1 | contig 10418 bp, 3 predicted proteins | sample OrbTmetagenome_2_FD_92532 | JGI IMG/M metagenome (GOLD analysis project Ga0126339, IMG submission 92532) | Coral microbial communities from Petempiche,Puerto Morelos, Mexico - Orbicella T R C metagenome | ecosystem: Host-associated > Invertebrates > Cnidaria > Coral | place: Petempiche,Puerto...
AACAACAGCTCTCTGTAGTATAGGGATTGTAAATATTGTCTTCACAGTGAGCACAAAACGTGAAGTAGGGGGATAATAGAGAAATATTAAAAAAGTTGAAATCTAAATATTGTTTGTTCAATTGTTTTTTTTTGGGGGGGGGTCATCCCCAAAAATGACCGCTATAAGGGGGGGGGGCATGTGAAAAAATTGGTAAGCTGAGGGGGGGTCATGCGATTTTTAAATCGTGCTTCCCAAATCCCACCAGCCCCCCCTCCCTCATAAAAAATGAACGGTCCCTTATTAAGCGAAAACTAGTGAGTGTCCCAAGGGTCTCCCCTTAATACAGATTTCACTGTAGACATATAAATATGTCCGTCTCGAATTATAAATAATCACTTTCAAATCTATTGATATGTTGTATGAAATTAACCTTTTATTCATTATTTACTTCGTGGTGGAAATGAATGACGCAGTACCAGAAACGTGTTTCCTTTAGAAGATCTTCAAGATCTTCAAGATCCTACACTGAATGTAGCACAATATTAACTGCAGTTTATGTAGCAAATTAACAGAATTTGAATAAAATATGTTAGTTTAAAAGCGCAATCATCTTTCCAACAACCGGTTCCCTTACTCCACCTTCGCACCACTACAAAAATTTGTAAAACTAGTTGAGGCACTTTTGTTTCGTTACCTTCTTTATTTCTAACAAAGGCATCTGCGTGATCATAAATGCAAGTTTGGGGATAGCCTCAACTATTTTGCAAGTAGGTTAAGGTGGCTTGCTGGCACAAGTGTTACATATCTCCATGACAACAAACTGAAGTGACAAACTAACGAATACTCACCCTGTTTCCGTCGGTAAATAATAATTGTTGTCAAGGCGGAAATGCAGAGATGATCTCGTAAATTGTTTTTTAATATCTCTAGTATGATGTCTGAAAATGTTAGTTTGATTTGGCAATGACTGATCTCCGTTAAAGGTTCTTTAAACTGCATTGTACTTCTCTAAAAACACATTTTATCGATCACTCTTTTCTTTACAGGCTTAGTAAGGTAGTTAGTTTTACTTTCGGATGAGGAGCCATTTTAAAGTCGGTATTCTTCTTCTTCTTCTTCTTCTTATTATTATTATTATTGTTATTATTTATTATTATCTTTTAGCTTATAAACCTCATCGGCTATAAGCTTTAGATACCGAACAGCCATTAAAATTCAGTCAGTTCTCGTGGACAGGATCTTGATTTAAAAAAAAAAAAAAACGTCAGTGAACAGAGTTTTGCTAGTAGTACGAGGAAAAAAGAGAATGTTCGGGTTTCATAACAAGCCGATTTTCTTTAAAAAACTAAACCCAAAGTAATTACCCAACCAATCACAAAGCACACAATGGACACAGACAATCCAAAGAACCAATCAAAACTTGAAGCAAGTGCATGTAGCTGACGCGAAGGGCGGGAAACACGCGAGCGCACCGCTAGTTTTACTTCAGACTGGATGACAAAGTGGTGCGAATGTTTGAAGCCAATCGTTTAGCGTTATCATTCAAAACCAAAGCAAATGCGAATTTACTTGGACAGTCAAGTGAAAACCACTCTATATCGATAGTTATTTAACATATGATTTGTATCATATTCAAGGTGGTCTCTTCAAAGTAGTGGTTAAAGTAAATACTGGACTCAAACCTGATCTCAAATGAGCCGCACGAACCAATTAAAACTCTAAGATAAATTTTCTCTTTAATCCAGGTTATGGAAGACAAAACTACAGAAAGGAATCCGCCATAGTGTGGAGATAGATGAAGCAGTTTATCCGTTCCGTTGTAGTTACTCCCTTTTATGCGCTGTTAATAGTTTTCTTTTCCAAACTTGAGGGCCATTACGTGATCTTCATCAGCACCCCGCCTCTGTCCCACCCACTTTAAGATCTGCCGCATGGACCTGAACTTATATCACACGCCCTTTCAAGGGGGATTTAATCAGAAGTTTTCAATATAACACACTAAACACCTATCCGATATCATAACGGAAAGCTGAAGTGAAGTTTGCACGCAAAACACTTTAAGTACATACTAGTTAAATCTAGAACCCCTGCCCTGTCACGTTATATGCAGTTTTGCTTTAACATCCTTTATTTCTGAGTTCTCGTACGTCAAATCGATCCATAGAAAAAACTTAGCCCCAAAAAGTTCTGTATGGTCATAAAAAGAAGAGCATTTGGTATAACAATAGATAGATGTATGCTGAAATAAGAATATAAGAGTTTATTGGCCTAGGAAGATTATACTGCGGCCGGATGGGAATCATGGCAGAGTACAACCGCAAGGATTGTGGAGGAATAAAACGGTATAAACCTACTCAAACGTTAGCTTTCCCCCACTAAGACAATATTAAAAGAATTGGGACTGAGTGAATTTAGGTTAAGTCATGTTTTGCACCATATTATGGATACGGTACAATAGCGCACTGCGTTATATCATGTCCCCTAGAGTTGATTATATTGTTTGAAAGTTCAGCGTCAATCAAAGCTATACTGCATGAATCTGAAAGAAAAAAAAACACTAAGTGCATTCTGGGTTCTTGGACTCCTGCTGCGTTCTTAGTCTTGAACTACTGGCAGTTTATATTTGACAGTGGAACTACGCAGAAAATGGTGCTTTAATTTTCAACAAATTTTCGAATTACATCCGTATTATTTCGCTATTTGTAATTATTTTGTACTAAAGCCCTCTCTATATTTTATTTCTTTTCTTCGCTCTCATAATTTTATTTACTTACAAGGTTAACTAGATTTAACATGGTTTTATTATCTCATGCGTAGCTTACAATGCTTCATAAATCAGTTTTAAATATTTAAAAAAATGTAATAGTTAATTCTGAGCTTGTAGTAGTCTAGTTTGCCAAGGCTCCTTTGAAAACAGAGGCAGCTCTGATACTGACTTGGCTACCCAAGCTCAAGATCTAAGTCTCTTGCTTGGCTTATATAAATAATTAAACGTGTCTATACTTATCATTGGATGTTTAAGTTTCGTGCGCGAAAACTAGAGTGCACTGGGCAAACTGGGCCTCAGCAGGGCAACACGTCGAAACTTTCCTTGCCTTCTGTTAGAATTTGCAAATTATACTTGCTCATGATTTGTTTGACCTGTCGGGATACGCTATAAGCTACTTAGTCATTACTGACCGGGAGTTTGAAATTTTAAAACATTCAGTCTCCAGTTTTGTACAGGCGAATTTGAAAAATCATCTCGGCTTTACCATACCTCGCTGGCCACATCCCTTGAAAACAAATGGGAGAAAGCATGCAGTTTAAACTTTCCTTTTCCTGTTATGTATGTTCAGTTTCGTACGAACAGCTGGGCCCCAGCTGGGCTACACGTGCAAACTTTGCTTGAGTAATGCCAGAATTTGTAAATTATACTTGCATAGGATCCGTTTGACCTATCCGGATACTCTTTACTTAGTCAATACTGACTGGGAGTTTGAAATTTTGAAAGACACTCTCATGTTTTGTGCAGGCGAATAATAAACTCGGCTGTACCTTACCTCGCTGACTATCCTTTGAAAACAAATGGGAGGGAGTATAGTAAATTTGAAAGTAAATTTATGAAATCGATCCCTCATGAACGGAAAAAGTTGGAAGTGACTGAAAGTGAAGCTGTTGTAAGTTTTGCCTCATGGCTACCCACTCGCAAGCATTAGGTCATGTTGAAAAGTCCATGATAGCACAGCCATTCAAATTCACTTATTTGAAATAGATCAGGGCTGGTTAATTGACTGGCCACAAACTTAGTTTAGATGAAGATGGCTGAAGAAAGGACTGACACTCAAAACGTCAGCAGTCGATGTGCCATATCGAACAAAATAACTGTTTTCACTTTCCCACCCACGCAGCATAACAGTATTCTAAGAAGGTCATCTCTTGAGCAGTTTGAAAAATAAACTGCTAATCAATAACAGAACAAGCCTAAAAGAGAAGACTAGTGCTTAATCAGTTTAACTTGAATTGAAAATACTCCTTCTTTTGTAAGTCGTTGGTAATAAATCTTTAGTAAACCTTGGACCGACTAATCCTAGCATGCGGTTTACCAAAGCTAACAGGGAGTATGAACTGCGAGAAAAACAAGCCTGTGCATGTTGCGCATGCGCATGACACTTTCTTTCTTATAGTTTCTTTCTTCAAAGAAGACAAAGCTAATTTCTCGCTGACAGTTTTCAATAGTTGTTATATCCACCCGAAGCAATTAAGTTCCCCCTTAAAGCAGTTTCTTTGTTCGGTCAATTTTACACTGCATTTAAATTCTCTCCGCAGGCAAAGTTTAAGTTAGGCTTGCGTCTCCTCTTCAGATTGTCAATTAATTATGTTGTAGGTAATCTTCTCCTAAGACACGTCATGATATCGCTGTATGTCAAACAGTTAAGTCAAACTCCAGCTTTCAGCTCCCGAAAAGTTCATAAAGGATTCTCCCCTCCAAATTCGCGTGTTTACAAGCGCAAGATTTCACATCTTCCACGGTTCTAAGATCTACCAAGAACTAAACTTGTGTTGCAACTTAAGCCGAATAATGTCTCCATTAGCACTTATATTGAGCGCATTAAACACAAAACAATGTCAAAATAGTGTCGGAAATTTTTCTTTATTTTTCTTTCCCCATTCTTCAATATATATAGTTCATCCAGCTTTGAACCATGAAATAAGGTAATACCACTAACTATTTTCCTTATAATACAAAGAATGATTTTAGCTGAGAAAAAGACCGGAATTAAAAGACAATATGTGCGATCGTTAAACTTACATAAACAAATGCAATTTGCGGTTTTCAAGTTGTGTTCATGAATTAATATCACTCGTCCGCACGCAACACAAACTTGCGTTGTTGATTTCAAGATCTAAACATGAAAATGGATATTATTTTTCCCCCTTTTTCTTGTTTGACTTTCTCATACATAGGAATGATTGGAAAGTTTTTTTCTGGATAAACTAGGACCCGAGAATAACTTTGTAAGATACTAAATACATAAAATTAAATTATCATAATCCAGACGTTATATATAAATTATGTTCTTGTCCTTAATTCATGTCTTTGTTCTATTTTGTATAGTCTATTTAATGCGGAGGCGAAAGTAAACTCTGCACGTCGAAGCTTCTTCTTCGTCCTGATTCGTGTTCAGGCGAACACTGTTCGATCGAAACGCAGTCGATCTCTCTGTCTCTGATTTCATCACGCTCGCGTTCTTCGTATCTCGGCGGAGTTGTCTCCCTTTGGGCGATCGTGCTCGGCTTTGCTTCTTCGCTGAAAAAGGCGAAGTAACGGTGAGGATCGGCCAGAAGTCGCTCGGATTTCAAATCCAACTTTAGACACGGCTTCCCAGCTCTTCTCCGGCGATAGTCTCCGTGCAAGAAGTCTTCGTAATACATGGGGCAAATCGTCCAGAAATGTCCCTTTCCATTTGGACTTCGACCAGCCTTGATGAAGCAATCGTTTAGCGACAGATTGTGTCGAATGCTGTTCCTCCAACCACTGCCTTTGGTCCTGAAGTACGGATAGCGTGTTAGGATGTAACTGTAAATGTCGCTTAGCACAAGCTTCTTCTCCGGAGAGCTGAGGATGGCTTCCGCGATGAGCCCAATGTAGGATTGACTTGGTTTCTCGTACGATCTAGCCAGGGAACTTCCAGAGGGTAGGAAGAAACCACAGCTTCCTAGGGAGGGTACAGTCGGCCAAAAGCTTGTGTACTCCAACGGGGTAACAGCTGGTGGAGGAGGAGGCCCGTGACAGTTCAATTTGGAGTGTGGTAGTCCCCACGAATACCACGGTCCGAGATCAAAGGCTGGTGGAACAGCGCTAGGCCACGTTACTGTACTAACGGACGGAACAGACGGAAAATAATCCGCACCTTTTTCGTAGTTTGAGACAGGACTAAACGCTGACATCTTCTTCTGTAAATGATTTCCTGAATAAGCAAAGACAGATAAGTCTTAATCCAACTGTGACAGTCAAGTGGCCTTCAAGTTGCTTCACAAAGCACTATAGCATTTTGCAAACGCGTTCCAGTTTATAAACGCTAGGCAAGCGTGTCACGTGACCGAGCCAATACGGCGACTTGTAAGCGGTCTTTTGTTCTTACGGTAGTGGTGGAGGATCGTGGGAACTGTAACATTACGACCACATGCGGAGAATATTTATAGCGTTTATATTTGAAGTGGGAACAAGAATGTGATCCCCGGGGTTGCACGCATGGGTAACCGAATTGACATCCCCGCTTTCAAAAAGAACATGGAGAAACACGTTTCCAACCTGATTTTGTGTTTTTAGCTTTTCCTAAGACGCAGATTAACACAACTGGAGTTTTTTGTGAATTGTTTTGGCCGACTTGCGTGTTTGTAGTCTTGGGCTGATTTTCCATTAATCCCCCCTCACGGCTAATCTATTTATCACCCGTAAGCAACATCGCTAAGCCGAATGCGATAAGTGCTTTAAAAAGTGTGTATATTTTGATCTTTTAGTTGGTTTTATCCATTTAATTAGTCCATTGTCTAGAGAATTACAAGTCTGCCAAGTAAATCCCGGAAACAAAGGGAAATTTTTTGGCACGTTTTGTTTGCCTTCATGGTTTGTAAGAAACACGATAACGTTATTTTTTCAGTCTACATTGTACTTCAAAATCCACACTTGTTCAACCTTCTTTGGAGCAGCGTTGTTACGTTTCCAAGGTTTCGTGCCCAGCTTACGGCAGTAACGTTGTTTAATATTAAACGTTAAAAATATTTCAGGCAGGGAATTACTTCATTATTAAGTTGTATATTATGAGACTGCACTCACATGTCAGAAATATTCCAATCCAGCTGCGAGCGAAAGTTAGGAGTGCTTTCACTTTTGTAGATATCGCCGCACGCAATTAGTGAGTGTTCTCAAAAGTGAACGTTTGATAAAATCGAAAAGTCAAAATTTTGTCAGAGTCGCAAAATCGAATGTAAACTTTCCTTAACTAGTGAAGAATCTAGCGGAAGAGGAAAATCAGAGCAAGGAATTAAAGAAGTCTAAAGACGTTCGTGAATGGATAAATGAAAACTCACGTACTCCGATAGAACTTTGTATGATATTGGTGGATAATTAAAGGCAATATTTAGTTGGTATCACAACACCATAAATTCAAAATATGTCACGGAAGTTTACACAAACTAAACAAATCGATAGCATTATCGCGAGTGTAATTACAGACTTGAAACTAAATAAACAGGTAATCTAAATGAGAAAATTCTGTCTGTCACCAAGAAAAAGTTCACGAAAGTCTTTTGAAGACAATTGCACTCCTTGAAACTCGTGAGATTATTTTAGAGTAGCGCTGTTGTGCTGTTTTGAAAATATTGGCTAAGAAGTAAGTGTGGGTTGCAAGTACGAGTATTTTAAATTCCGGAAACCTCTGGCAAATATTGCTCTCTTAAAGCTGAAATGGAAGTATTTTATAAAAGCTACCGGATATCGTAACTAAACTTAACAGCACATAAGATAAATTTGGCAGTGCAGTCAGAGAAATTCCACGGCTAGTTTATACTATGGCTATCAACTTTCTCTCTAAACGTGCTACACAAACTAGATTAAAGCTTGGTTTTGTTCAGAACCTTGTTCTTTCATAACTTAAGCTCTAAGAGGTATCATCCTGCCAGTTCTTCCCGCATTTCCAATATGTAATTATGCCGGAACACAGGTCACGAGAATGTCTCATCAAAAAGATTCTCCTGATAGTGCTGTTAGAAATATACAAAGACTGGTATAGAGAATTCGTATATTGACATGGAAAATTTGGAAAGGATCATGTAAAAAAGCCCAAATTTTCTCTTTTTGACAGTTTCAGAGTCAGGTGTTTCCATCGATTGCTAGAAAAATTTCTTTCTAATAAACTGATATGAAGCGGACCAGGAAGGGTCCCATGGGCTTCGAACAAACCTTCTTTCAAAAGGTCTTAAGACTATACCAACGGGATGTGATCCTTTTAGCAACTTATCACAGGATTCCTCAAGAACTTTCCATAGCAGTACAGGGGTCCTAGGTTTCTCTTATTCTGGCAATATCTTAAAAAAAAGATAACATTTAGTTGAGTCCATACTTCAAATCTCTTATATTGATTTGTATTGAAGTTAAAATGCCATCGATTTATGTATCACATGCCAGCGTCATATCACTTAAAAGCCAACAAAAAACAGGCCATTAATATAATATTATAACTCAACTTCGTCCGTGCGATCTCTCAGTCTTAAGTCAAAACCCCGCATGGGGTGACGTTGGTCCACCGATGAGTTACGAACCAAAACAACTACACCTAGCTATAACGAAAGAACCATGCAGTGCTTCAGTCTCTCTCAAAACAGCGATCTGTTTTGAACGTAAACTGAACCAGTGTGGACGCGACCGAAGATCGTTCCATTGAAGAGCGAAAATTATAATTTACTGAGTTTAAATATATTCCTTACTTCATACCGGACAAAGCAGTACATTGTTCTGCTTGTATAATAAACTACATTTTTTAGTCGCCATTATTTCTGATCTATTCTCTAAGAACAAAAATACACATTCTATTTTCTATCTTAGTTATCAATTATTGGTTGATAAAAGTAACCAACCGAGACAACAGAGTTTTCGCTCCGTGCTCGGCTAGAATGGTTATCGAAAAGCCTGTTAAGGAACCTTCGATGAATGGAACTTAAAAACAAAGTAAATCAAGTGCTTCCACTTGCCTTTCTATACAGCACAACAATCTCTTAGAAAATCATTTCCGATGGACATTTATTAACCTGCGTCAAAAATAGACCAAGGGTCATGGCCCTAGTCAGAAATTTTTTTAAAACTATTTGTTGGTATTGAATTTGGGTCAGAATTTTGGCAGTTTTGAAAAGGAAATGGTTTTGTTGGTTGCTTTGTAACAGGAAAATAATGTTGAGGTTCTCGACAATTTGGAAAAGGACATTAAATTCTTAGAAGAATTACGTAGCATAAAAATTGTCAAGTCATCGCATTTTTCCTAATTGGGATGCGCAAATTTTTGTGCGACACTGAGGTTAGTTTGTTTTGGATACTGTTGCTATGCCACATTCCACATTCACTTACTAAGTGCAGTAAGTAAACTAAGACATTACATGATAAGTTTTAATATCAAACAATTGTCCCATTGCCCGAGAGTAGGCGAGTTTTGACACATTCAAAATAAGGCAAATATAACAATGAAATCAAAGAGCACGAATGACTACCTTTCAAGAGTATTAGGAACGTTTTTCATAAAATAACGATCAAGACGACTCGAGAGATAAAAATGCTACAAACTGGAACTGCTGGTACAAAAATTAATAAACGAGCTGAATGGTTATATGCCCCGTAATCTCAAAACGGCTGAGGGAATTTGCTTTCTCCACTTTCATGGAAATTTTATGGAAGTTAACACATGTGTACAAATATCGCTGAAAACCTGCAGATTGAAACACAAAGTGCCTTAAATCGTGGCTCCTACGACATTATGTTTTTTAAAAGTCAAAGCTGCTCAGATTGTAAAAATCTTTGACTTTGAAAATCTTTGAAAATCCTTCAAGAAAGTGAATTATTCACTCTGTCCAAAGATCAGAACAGTAAAAAACTGAAACTTATCATTCTAGAAAATGGTGTGCAATGACCTTTTGAAGCAATACATAATCTACATTTACTACGAATATCATTTAAAATTTGCGCGGTTGGAAGATAATACATTCACTTTTTAATCAGAGGCAGGGTCCAAGAGGACACCGAACAAAATGTTTCGTGTCTTAGTTGTTATCTAAACCGAATTAAACTAATATGTACATGTTTATTCAAAACACCTGCCTCACTGATAAGGTAAAGAACTGAAATTGGTTCACGGCATGGATCTAAACGGACGTGGTGAACTATGTATGAAGTTTACGTCATTTAAACGGAATCTAAACTAAAATTGGAAGACATCTTTTGATACTACTTCATTTTATTCTCTCAAAACTATTCAAACAAATAGTAAAATTTGTTAACAGCTAGTATCATGATTTCGTCATGGATCAGGAATTATGATATTTTTTTTTTATAGAATGCTATTTAAACCTCAAGCGGCAAACGGCGAAACCTCAAACGAAAATCGTGAGGAGCAGTTGTGACCCAACTTAAATGTAATGTTTTTTCTCCTTGATTCAATTTTACAGTAGTTTCATTGTTCGTGGAAAAGAACAATTAATAAATAAAATACAAAATGTATAATTGGAAAAAATATTCTTAAGAATGACTTTCAATATTGTAGAAAACTGTTTTCTTGTTACTTTGAGGGCGTTTGATAATTTATCGCCGCGGTTTGTTCTTTTTAGATTAAAGTTAAGACATTTTCATTCTTCAGTACACTAAAAAGCTACTGCAGTAAGAATATCATTTTGCTTAAATTTGTCGTCCT
>Ga0126339_10004383_pt1:0-5000 | contig 10418 bp, 4 predicted proteins | sample OrbTmetagenome_2_FD_92532 | JGI IMG/M metagenome (GOLD analysis project Ga0126339, IMG submission 92532) | Coral microbial communities from Petempiche,Puerto Morelos, Mexico - Orbicella T R C metagenome | ecosystem: Host-associated > Invertebrates > Cnidaria > Coral | place...
GTTTTTTGCTCCCCGAAAGTAGCGCCCCCTAGAGTAACGAGCCCCAAAGGCTGCTAGTTCCGAAAGTAACGAAGGTCGTTACTCTCGGAAGTTTACGGTATTACTCGAATCTTAACCCCATCGAGTTCACCTTATCTCGGCAGATGATCGGGAATGTATTTTTGTACGCCTGACATCTCACGATCACTTCCAAAAAAACATTCTGTGGGAATGCACTTATCTTTAGATTTGCTTTCCGTAGTCAGGCCATTGAAAGTATTCTAATTTTGAGAGTTGTGTTTTAGCTCATTGAAACATCAAATGTTAAACTTCGTCCCATTTGCGATCTTTCATAGACAGACTCCTGTTTTCACCAAGAGCTGGGAAAAAAAAAAAAAAAAAAAGACAGAAAATCCTGCTGCATTGTTAAAGTAGTTTGCATATTAAGGAGACATTCTCTCTATCAAACGAAAACGAAAAGAACACACGCACAAAGTTAGTCGACTGACAAACGAAGGAAACGTTCACCAGCAGAGAACGTCGGGTGGTGTAGAATGTCAAAAAACTTCAACAAAGGAGAGGGGACTTCGTAAAAGGGAAAGAACTAAATAATTACTCAACAGTTTAAACCAAACTCTAAGATACGAGAACCTTCCTAAACAGCTTTTTTCAACCTCAAAAAGGATGGGGTTTTTTTGTCAACATAACAGGCCATCTCCGAGTTACCTCTTGCCTCTGTGTCAAAACGAGTCTACGTGGTTCATTTTCGATCAGATCAAAGTTATTTTCACAGGAAAATGCTTAGACTCGTTTTGAAACAAAGGCACAAGGAAACTCGGAAATTAATGGTCTATGGTAACGATCGATCTCATTCATGAAATTTTTCTGATGAACCTTGAAATTTGTTATCCCGAGATGTTAGTTATTATTCACCTAACCATCACATGTTTGCCAAACAAAAAACCATGGGTCCGCCATATTGTTTTGTTGTTTACTATCTAGTCCGGGAGAAGACCAGAGACGCTGATCCCTTTAAACTCGGAGCAACACAAGGAAAGGCAACATTTTTGTTTAAAAGCAATTTTAGTAAAGAATATTTGAGTAATCATTAGGACTTAGCATTTAGCCTGTCATAATGTCATTTACTTTCTCTATATTTTTTCACCTGTCATTGTTCACGCATTTGGCTTACTGCGTAATATAACGTTATTGCATTTTATGCTCCAACGACAAGAAAGTTTCAAATTGAATCTTTTTAGGGAGTTTTTTTCTTTTATCGCACGCATTTTTGAAACCCAGAATTAAAAAAAAAAACAATGTCTAAAATTCATATGGAAGAAGTGCTACATATAAAGCGACCACTACTCTTCCGAAATTTAATAATTTTGATTTGCGTTATTTGTAAACGACTTTCATTTGTTGTTTTCTTAAACAGATCACCATTAATCACAAAAAGGTGATAAATTTTCCGGTGCACTTACGTAGAAGAGTTGTTGGTTTGTGTGTTGTGCTTCTTTTAACAAACTTATTTCCACCTACCAACACTGTTAGCCAAATTTATTGACGTCTTGTCAAAACTATATAAATACATACGTCTAAAATATATTAATAATATATCAAGTTTCGTGGGAGCTCTGTGTTGGTAATATTTTATCCGTGTAGGACTCGAATTGATAAATGAATTATACTTTAAAAGGTAATAAACTAAAGTCATTAGTAGTGGTAGTCGAGGCTCGCCGCCTTTACCAGAAATAAATTACATGACAGATCAGAACGACCGCTATCTTTTTCGTGCACTGTGAGAAAAAACAAAACGATTTAATTTAAAGCACGCAATCCTGAAAATCGGTAGTTATTCTTAATGGAAGACCATAGAAGACGAAAAACGTGATATCGTGCGAGATCTTTTTAGCTCCACTGATTCTCGAGTGTTTGGCTGTTTGATATTGCGTTGCGGAAAGTCTTGCACACATTTTAAGCGACTTTCTGCTTCGTTTCCCTGCTCCAAATTTAGAATAATGCATTGATTACAATAGGCCATTTTCAGCAGATATATCAAGCCCATAATTCAACCCAATCTAGTTTAAGGCGCCTATTTTTGCCGCGAAATTGAAAACATAAAATACGTCGTCTTTCCTGTTGACTTTGAAGCACTTGACATCAAATGCGCGCGACAGGAACAGTTTCTCATATCATGGCATTGACACGTGCCTCACTTAGGGTGATTTTGTCAAGTTACACTTTCGTGTAGAAACATTATGTCGTATATCAAACATGGACAAAATTAACAGTTGGCGTGTGATATAAATTTGAAACTCTTAACATATGAAGTACGATCGATGTTATTTCGGGTGAATCTAATTTTCAAGTGCGATCAGAGTAATTTGTAAAAATTCATTTGAAAATTTCAACTTTTGTATCGTTTAACCGCGATATTTGGTCAGCAATGTATTTCAGCGCTTTAGTACGGAGAGGCTCGATGAACAGCAGAAGAAGTAAATCAGTCCACGAATGATGAAACACCAGTTGCAACAATATCAATCGATAAACTGGCGCAAGTTATTGTGCTCCGTTATCTTAGCTTTCCCGTATTATTACGTAAGCGCTTCAAGTAATGTGGCAGATGCCCTGCGGCAAATTATCTGTCCTCATCCCTGTTGATTTTTACATTTTAAAAAGACGTTTCTTTCGGAACATGTTTGTTAGAACCTTTGGGCAAAACGTCGATTGGATCAGTACTGTTAATCACGGCGGCACTTCTCGACCGTCGATCATACTCAGGTTGTACTGTAGACTCTGTTCTTAGTTTAAGGACTTTTAAGACAGCTTTTCTTATGCCTTTGTTCCTCCAGCAATAGATGCCGGGATTGATTGAGGAGTTAAGAAAAACAAGCGTATCAGACCAAAGGTAGACGGTTTTTAACGTGGCGGTGTATCCAACGACAGTATATGCTATCATAACAGCTAAGGTTGGTAAGTAACATAGGAAGAAGATAAACGTCACCCATGCTACGTTTCTAGCATGCACTGCCTCTCGGGCTTGTCTTTGCCAACTTTGCCCTTCTTTAACCTGATGGCTAGTAGCAATTTGCATTCGATGGCGCTGAACAACGCGGTGAATTCGAATTGATATGACAAGAAAAGTCAGCAAACTAACAACGATGATAATGCAACAGATGACATAGAAAACAACGTTGCTGAGGCCGAAGAATCGCGACGAAACAAGCAATAAGGACAATAACCAAATGACCATTGAAATCTTCAGAACTCTTCGTGGTTTCACCAAACTCTTGTACCTTAGAGAAGAGAAGATAGCAATATGCCTTTCGCAGTTTAAAGCAGTTAAGGTCAAGAACGACACACCGGCACAAAGCCAAGCACTTGTTGAAAACAATGCATGTGCAAGGCATGAATACTTCCCCAGTGCTTCTCCTGTCTTGTAAAGGACAAACAGTGGTTGTACCATGAGCCCTACAAATAAATCTGATAAAACCAGGTTGCCAAGAAAAAAATTCGAACAAGTCCGTAAAGCTGTGGTCTTGAGGACTGCAGTCAGAATTATGCTGTTTCCGACGACGGCGACCATTAAGGATACGGCGTTTATTAGGCTTGTAAACACGGTTGTGATATATAATGTGCGAGAACTGGCCTCAAACAGGATCACCTCCAGAAAATAACAATTTGATTTTCCTGCGGGAATTGTTCCATTTGACGTATTCATAATAAGAATGAATAACACTTCGATATGACTAACCAAAACATGTCAGAATTTAGCGTTAATATTTCTGTTTTCTCTCTCACGTCGAATGTTGGCCTGCTTTCACAATATCATTCGCTATATTTGCTCACCAATCAGTAAACGTGTGACTGACGCATTATGCTAAAACACCCGAAAGTGACATTTCAGTGAACGTATTATACATCATATACAAACCAAGACTTGATTGCGGAACTTCAATTAATGTTGTTTTGAAGGAGATCGTTTGTTTTGTTCGTTTCTATAATCACATGACTTCGAGTTGAATTTTAATTAAATAAGCTGAAGTAAAATTTTCAGACTAAAAAATTGCACGAGCGATAACTTGTTAACAATAAAGATGCAATTTAATTTCAACTTTCTACACTCAATTTGAACTTTTTGCACTCAATTTCAGCTTTCTGCACTGTTTGGGATTCATTGACGTGCCGCCTCAGCCAATCAGCATGCTGAAATTTTCGCATAAAAAGGTTGTTATTCTAAACTGAATTATTTAATACAAAAACAGGAAGTAAGTTAAAAAAAGCTACTCGCATTTTTCATTATCGACCACGGCGCTTTTTATTGATATATCAAAGGTTCCGCTAAATTAGCGGAAAAGCACAGTCTCAATTGTACAAACGACTCAGCATGTGGCATTTATTTCGATAAAAAAAGCCATGTTTCATCGATTGAGAGATCTTGGCCGATAAGTACTAGTGTCTACCAGAGTATTCTGCTTTTATTACGCAAAAGAAAGAGACGGGTCTGTATCCCTGGGGAAGAGAGAGTCCTTGATCTAATCCTCTGGTCAGGTGTCGTCTTTGTCCGAAATAGGGTTCCAGAGTTTGGCCGTTTTTATTCTAACGAAAAGTAGCCTGGATGCCAGAGAATCGCCAGTAATGAGATGTTTTCCAATGGTGCAAAAACGATGTTCACTGATTAGCTGATGCGCATGCAGGTGGCGTGAAGTACACCCAACATAATTTGCATCACACAAATCAAGTTGAAAAAGACGAAGAACGCATTGTGTGTTTACGATCGGAGGCTTAGTTTCCTTGACACTGAGATCATGTGATAATTTCTTGCTCGTTAAAAAGGGGCTGCTTTATGTTTTCATCCCAATGACTGATTGTATGTATTTTTTTTCGGAGGTGATTGGCTGAAAGCTGATCTTTCAACTGAGTCGATTCTATGTGCACACCTGGATCTTGTGAAATCTACAATGTTCTTGGTACATTAATAAATCAGATTCAATAGTGGCCCAAGTGGTGAGCTTATGGCG
>Ga0126339_10004386_pt1 | contig 10417 bp, 6 predicted proteins | sample OrbTmetagenome_2_FD_92532 | JGI IMG/M metagenome (GOLD analysis project Ga0126339, IMG submission 92532) | Coral microbial communities from Petempiche,Puerto Morelos, Mexico - Orbicella T R C metagenome | ecosystem: Host-associated > Invertebrates > Cnidaria > Coral | place: Petempiche,Puerto...
AGTAGCGTGAAGGCCAATAAAATGACAACAAATGACATGACTTCCAAAAGGGATGTGAGAAACTCCCAAAATTGTGACATTACAAGGTTTGAAATTCACACAGTTGATCCCCTTACAGGGTTTCCTTGTAAAAATCTATGATAGCAATCAGTGACAGAAAATGTAAGTCATTAGATAGTTGTAAACAAACAGGCATGAAAAGTACAGCCAAAGAGAAGAAATTTCAATACTGGAGTTAATATTTGAGGACATGTATCTCTTTGCAAGGAATCATTGTATTTAGTTTTAGAACTATAAAATTTTGGTTGATTGCTATTACTTTTGCAGATTGTAAAAAAAAAAAAAGAATCATAGAGTGGTTTTCATTTGAGTGTCGAAAAGTAATTGGTTTCGCATCAACTGCACTACACGATTGGCATAAAAAATCCATGCCTCTTTTTCATCCAATCAGAAGTAAAACCAAAACCAATTGACTCACTCACACTCATTTTCCCATGCTTCGCGTCAGCTGCATATAATTACTTTGAGCTTGATTGGTTCACTGTATTGTCTGTGTCCTTTGTGATTGGCTAGAGTGATTACGTTGGTTTTGGTTTTTCGACACTCAATTCAAAACCGCTCTAATGTACAAAACCCATCACAAAAGCATTTTGTGCATTGTAATCACTGTTTTCCTATTGTGACATTTCTTACTTTATCATTAAAAACTGTTCTTCTTTATCCACAGGGACATATCAACCATCTAACAAGTTGATGCAGGACATCTTTCCACTTGTATTTGTCATACACATAACGTGCTCCTCATTTTCGTACTGGAAAAACTTTCTGTTTATATCATGTAAATAGACTTCCTTTCAAGCATTTGAACGTTAATTTATAAGTCATCCTGTTTTTTTCTTTTTAAAAAAATATCACTTTTGGTATTTTACAGATATCTTATTGACTTCTGTCTTTTTGGTGTGTTATAGAAGATGTAAATAGATCTGTGGACCCGTCCACATTACGCCGGAAAAATTTGAAAACGCAGCTTTATTTCTACGATTAGGCCTATCGTCCACACTAATCCGTCACCAAAACGGAGCTTTTCAAAAAACGCTCTTCAAACAGGAGAAATTTGAGAACGCCGGCTTTGCGTTCCAGTGTGGACGGAAAACACTTTGAAAATGGAGTTTTACGAAAACGATGCTGTCACGATAATAATGTGATTTCCCTGACCTAGGTTTCCTCCAAAATGACCGGTGATTGTTGCGTTTTCACAGTTTCTCCCGCGTAGTGTGGACGGATAACATTTGGTGCGTTTTCAGAGTGAAACCTCTGTTTGCAAATTTATCTGACGTAGTGTGGATGGGATCTGTGTGAACGAGTTTACGCATGGCGTGTACCAGTTCCAATTGGCAGTATCTTCCACTTAACACGACTCTTAGGAAGGCCATGTAAATAGGATACGAGTTTGTGTTTGAATAAATATTGACTTGACTGACTTGACTTGACAACAGTTAGAATTAATATTATTTATCAGTACGTACCTTCCAGCAGGAACTTTTTGCGTTCACAATTTTGGAAATTCAATGATAGACACGTGGACGACGCTGTCACATGGTACAAAATGAGCAATCAGCTGTTCCCAGTTGTTCAAAATGTGGATAACGCTATCCACCTATAAAAAACTCACTGTCAATAATCACTGTGATTATGCCCCATTGTTTAAATGTTTAGTCATGTAAAATGCTCGACATCCAGCAGTTTCATCCGTGAAATGGTTTATGCGTGAAACACGAATGATTTGGGTGAATGAGCGCGTGATTGCACGAAACATCAGTGCCAGTGGCTGCCATAACTGATGTGTGCGTTTCATGTTGAAGAGTTCCAAAGGAAAAGCATAGTAATAAAGCAATGATTACTTACCAATACGAAAGCAAATATGCGTTTAACCAGTATGGCTTCCATGACTGCATCGTTGATTTCCTCGTGGTAGCGCGTATTAAAATGACTCATTTAGGGTCCTCTGTGTGTGAACATTTCGATTTCTCGATCCAAGTTGCAAATTTTAGGTTCCGTCTACAATACGCCGGAGGAATACACTCTTAAAACGCATCAAATGTTTTCAGCCGGAGGAAGTTGAAAACGCAACAATAACCGGTTCTTTTTAGATTTGTGGTTGAGGAAAACTCAGACGGGGGAACATCATGAGTACCGCAACGTTATCGCTTCCGAAAAGCTTCGCTTTTAAAATGTTTTCCGTCCACACTAGAGCGCAAAGCCGGCGTTTTCAAATTCCTCCGGTTTGAAGAGCGTTTTCGAAAAGCTCTGTTTTCGTGACGGATTAGTGTGGATGGTAGGTCTAACCGCAGAAATAAAACTGCGTTTTCAAATTTCTCCAGCGTAGTGTGAACGGAGCTTTAGAAGTTCAGAAACTGTGATTTGCGCATGCTCAGAGTCAAGTCTGATAAATCGGTTGATAAATCTGATTGGCTGAGAGTACGAAACGAATCCTCTGCGCATGCTCAGAAAATCGGACCCGGCCAGAAATGGTGATTCTTGATGTTGACCAAAAAGGAACGCCGCCTCTTGGGACGAGAATGCATAGAGATTTATTTTGATTTGTACTTGGGGGAGAAGGGTAGTATGTACTTCCGTTCGCGGCCTGCAACTTCCGTCCACGCTCTACAGCTTCCGTTTAAGGTCTACAACTTCCGTTCACGGTCTACAACTTCCGTCCACGCTCTACAACTTCCGTTCACGGTCTACAATTTCTGCCTTCTCCATTCCGTTCCGCCCATGAATGAGTTAAAAAGGAAAACGACAGTATCAACTAAAGCAGTGTCCACACTACGCCGGAGAAATTTGAAAACGCAGCTTTATCTCTACGGTTAGGCCTACCGTCCACACTAATCCGTCACAAAAAGGGCGTTTTTTGAAAACGCTCTTCAAACTGGTTTTTGCGTGGTCGAAAAACATCTAGACAACGCACCTCCAGGTTCGACAACTATGTAGCCACGATATTAATGCGACTTCCCTGACCGCGGTTTCCTCCAACACAAATCTAAACTGACCGGTGATTGTTGTGTTTTTAAATTCCTTAGGTGTAGTGTGGACGAGGCCTAAATATTCATCAAATGGTTCAGTTGTTATCGCTCCTTATTTATGGTTGATCACAAGAGTAATGAACCGAATCAAAACAGACTAATATTAAACCCTGGCCGATAAATTAGATCTTTTGAACACACAAAAAATTGTCAATCCGCGATTTTAACCTCGAGAAAAAATTTAATACCACACAGAGGTAGGCTCACGATATCTTGACCAGAATCCATTACGTCTAACCATTGTATACCAGGTGTAATCAATCAATAAGCCGATAATCGATAACAATCGATAACAATCAATCGTTGACCAATGGCAATTGATGAAAATCGATGAAGAAAAAAAAGTTGTGAGCTCGACTGTTATCGATTATTATGGGAAAAAATGTTTGTCCTTGTACAAGTTACACTGATAAAATGTTGCACAAAATTTGTCTGTAATGTTTTTTTTTTTGAGTCATTTTATCTTCATGGCCTGCGTATCTTTTACAATCATCAGCAAAATAACAAGAACAAAAATAACTAACCGAAACAATTGGGCTTTACACCTTCCTTTGCTAGGTTACTTTGAATCTTAAAATCGAGTCGTGTTGTTTCAGGCTTCAAGTATTGTTTTACATAATAACAACACCATCTTTGAGTAGTCCGGAAAAATTGACATATTGTTCAAAGGTTAATGTTGGTTTTTTTTAATCGATAACAATCGATATTCCTGAAGACAGGAATAATCGACTGCTAACGATTTTTGTCAATCGATGGCAATCGATTAAAAAAATTTCTGTGAGTTTAGCCTGCAGAACAGGTGGATTAGCGGACTATCGCGCCAGAACCCGCTAATCCGTCTGTACTGCAGGCTACTGTGAGTTCGATTGTTATCAATTGATATATCAATCGATAGCAATCGGTGATCGAAATCTATTAAATCGATTGATTTTCGATATTCGAAGGATGGATAACGCTATCCACAGGACAAATCGCTACCAGTGGATGAGTGCTAACAAAACAAACCGCGCTAGACACTGGATAGTGATTTATCCGGTGGATAGCGTTATCCACCTTTCCAACAACCCGTAATCTCACTGTCGCAAATCTGCTTTATCATTGCCAGACGAGACGAATCTACGCAATAGGCACTAGCTTGTACCTTCGAGGGAGTTCTTATCTGATTGTAAGAATAATTCACAAAACAAATCACCCATGCGTTCTAATAATTAGCGTGTGGAGCCTGATGGAAACACTTGATAAAACTTTTCAAAGCTTGCGCAATACCGCTTCTAAGACAATCATATATTGCGCCTCGTTCTAGACAATGTTCCTGTGTTTTGCAGTATTTTGTTTTTGTTCAAGAACTGGAGTTTTTCCGACCCCGTGCGGAAGTCGATTTATGCGTTATATTTCCCATTTCCCCCTTCTCTAATCCACATTGAGCATTGCGTCTGACCATGAAGTCGTTTCTCTTTAACTGGTAAGTCGCCGAACTTTTTCATAATCATGATTCGAATTGCATCAATGTCACGCCAGTTTAGCAACATACTAAAAGTCTTTTGACTTAAATAACTGCGATTATCACAGTTCTGACCGGTCGTTTCCAGCCAAATACTACAAGAAGAGATATCGATAAATGTTCCCTTTACTTTTCCTGTGGTACATGATAGACGAGGATACGATAGATGACAATTATATCGATAGTTTTGCCACTTTGTGATTCTAAACTGCAGTGGAACTTTGAACGTTAAAAACCTTTATTGACCAAGCAGCTATGGTTTACACACAATATAACAAAGAGAACGTGGCGGTGAATAAACCGAGAAGGTTCAGCAGGCGAAAGCCACCTTCTCACGTAAGGTAATTACAACCACATGGAGGAAAAAGATGGGAAAGGACAAAGCTACCAATACAGGGAGGGAGGGAGGGAGGGGAAGCGGAGAACGGCCTAGCTTGAATACTAGCTTACAACTGGGACAGGGTCAGAAAACAATGGGATTTTACTAACTGGGGATTGAAGGAGTTGGGAGGGGTATAGCACGCTGAAATTACATGAGAGCAAAGTGGAAAATCACTGGGAGCTTTGTCGTATGATTTCCTATATGGTAAAACGATTGCGTTGCATTGGACATTGTCCTAAGGCTATTGCACAATGGCTAATAGGGAGAAGATAACAGAACTGGTGACAACCTTAGATGACAGCTATGATGTAGACTACAGAGCTCATTAACCACAGTTTAAATGCTTAAACTTCTAACCTACTGAACTGATAAGAAATTATCAAAGTTAAGAAAACATAGGATACCATAACAGTGACGGTGTTGTGAACATATGATCTTAAGTAGTATAGATATTCTAGAATTCTGTTCCTCCGATTCTCCTAACTTTTAGCTTTGTTTGAAACGCTATAAACAATCTGACACAATGTCTAATCAAATTTCCAAACGCGCCTCAAGGTTCTGTCAAAATACTTCGCTGTGTGTCGTAATTTGAACTTTCTTCTTGGTACTTGGAATAGTATTGAAAAGTTGGCTCTGGCGACTGATGTACCATAAACTGCTAAATGCCGTTCTTTTGTGGTTTGTCTTTATATCAACAATTTTAAGGACTTTGCTGACTAAAAAGGGTAGAATTCGCTGCCTGGTGTTAGTCCTGATAGTTTCTAATGTTCTCATGTCTGATTTGCCTGACACTGTGTTTACAGTGTTTGGGGAAATTAGATTTACCTATTACACTTACAATGTTGCTTGTTTACCTTCGTAGTCCCGGAAATGGCGTCTCAACTGAGGCTCACACCACCCTAGAGAGGATTAGCCCGGTAGATACCCCGAGGGCGGAGGGCGGCGTGGAGCAGATCCAGGCTAAGACGCCAACAGATGACGTTGATTGGGAGGCTATCAAGGACATTCTTTCGGAAATCGCTGATTTTAGGTAAACAGTTATTGCAATATCATTGTATTGATAGATTTTACATCGGTCACTCTTACACGACTTCTGTTGTTTATTTTTCACAACGCCAGCGTCCCACAGCCAGCCCAACTCAGTCGCTTCAGTACTCCTCATAGTTTCAAGAGTGGAGGCCTGGACAGTGGTTACAGGAGTTCTGTGTTGTCGGAGAGATCTGGTACCTTTGAAAATACGACACGGAGAAAGAAATCTCATTCTCAATCGGACAAAGGATACGGGTCTACAAATAGCGTATTGTCTGACTTGTCGGGCGACAGTAAGTAGTATCTTCTATCCGTGCAGACTTCCTTAGTCTCGGGCAATCCACGCATGTCCGAGGACATGCTGCTGACACGCGCGAGAACGCTTTTGAACACGCATGTATACCCTAATGCCCTCTTATTTTACCAAGCAGTTACATTGTAAGGGTAAATAACTAGAGTCACCCCTGAATTAATATTTGATTTTTATTTGATTTCTTTTTTTTTTAGTCGTTTCTTATCCAGACAGTCCAAAGATTCCAGGACTGAAATTCGACCGGGACACGTCTTCATTTTGGTATAAACCCACCATTACAAGAAATGAGGGTATGCCTTCCTCTTCACTTGCTGTCTTTCGCGTTACTTGCTCAGAAACTGAGTGGCTTGAGTTCAACAAAAGTTTCCTGTATTTTAACAATCTATTCATGCATTCAGGCAGAGTATGTGGTTGAGGAAGTCTTTTTTTTCTTTCGTTTCTGCTTGCAGCTAACGATATTCTTAAAGACTCGGAACCAGGCTCTTTCATCATCCGGGATAGTCAGTTCTTCCCAGGAGCCTTTGGTTTGGCTCTCAAGGTAGCGGTGCCTCCTGCGCATGTGCTTCAGGGACTACAAGACAATCGAAGTAAGTTGAACATTTCTTGAAACTACTTCCTCTCTTCTTGGATATGTGCATTTCCCTGTGAGTGTTCACCCTAATTGTGTGCCTCACTGGCTCCTCTCTTGTGGACCTCCATTGGTCACTTAATTGTCACTTCTCTTAGCTCTATAAATGTGTAGCTAAATTGATTCCTTACTCGTATAGCTCAATATTGACCCCTCAAGTTTGTACCTCTAACGGTTCTTTTAGTAGGTTACTTCCTGTTGGCTCCTTATTCGTGTAGCTCAATTTGCCCCTTAATTTTGTCCCTCTACTGGCTCTCTCAGTAGATTTCTGCCTCTTGGCTTCTTATTCATGTAGCTTAATTAGCCCCTCAATTTTGTAACTCTACTGGTTCACTTAGTTGGTTACTTGCTGTTTTAATGGTGATACCGGAAAGTAAAAAGCAACCAAAGTCTGAAGACAACCACGGTTAAATTCAGCGTCTTGTTTTCTTTTGCAGCTAAAGTTGATCTTATCAATGAACTTGTGCGGCATTTCCTGATCGAGACGACTAAGAAGGGCGTCCGACTGAAAGGATACAACGATGAACCCGTGTTTGGTAAGTTCTGGTCGAACACAGCTCACTCGTTTGATGGAATTTTTGCGGCAAACTGTTCGCTTTTAACGTACAAACGAACATACGAAGGACGAAGTATCTTGCGGGCAAGGAAACCGGAAAAATGATAACGCTGGAAAGGACTTCTAGAATACTCACGGAAAGTTAAAACAACTGGTCTAAGGTCGCTTTTTGTTTGTTCTTGTGTGATGTACTTTTAACTGGGATTTCACGGTTGAAAACCTGATTAAGATCAAACTTCTTCGCCGAGATCGTTTACAACTTTCAATGATATAAATGTAATTCTCTTTGTTTGTTTGTTTGTTTGTTTGTTTGTTTGTTTGTTTGTTTGTTTGTTTGTTTAGGGAGTTTGGCTGCTTTCGTTTATCAACATACCATCACGCCTTTGGCGTTACCAATCAAACTGACCATGCCTTCTCAAGGTATGTTGATTTTCGCGATCAAATATCAAATTCGCATAAGCCACGCGCTCGACTTTGCATTGATTTGTTAAAGAGGAATTTAATTGTTGATCAAATAATCTTCGGGCTCGTTTCCATCTTGTTTAACATGAATTATCCCTGCAGTGTTGTATCTAAAGATCGTTGTCTACATTACAAAATCTTCTAAAACAGCTTGACTTATGGAATGGGGTGAATAGGTTTTCGGATCGACGGATTTGGCCTTAAAAAGCGCATGGATTATGGAGTTTTGCGGTAAATCGCGGATTTTGAAAACACAGTGGATCGTGGATTAGCTGTAAATTATGGCGCGGATTCCGGATTGTGCCTGTCTTGATGTTCGGATCTTGGGTCCTAAGCGAAATTTGGATCATGGATCTTTCTTCAGTCTTGGTCGGTATGTTAACGCTTTGAATACCAAACTTTCGCCAAAAAAGACGTCGGAATGTCGTCAATATCTAAACCTGACCATTGTACGGAAAGGCCTAGCCTAGTACTACTATCCGCTTATCAAGAATATCTTATGATATATGAATTGATGACGTCACAAGTGGTAAAAAGAGCACGACCATTAATTACGCATATCTGCGTAATTGGGGCTCAAAGGGTTAATGGGTTCATCCAAATTTTTTTTTCCGAACAAAACTTATTTAAACTCAGGTGTGAGACTGTTATTAGACTTGTACTATGTTATAGCCATCAAGTATGCTGCTTTCTTTACTATTTTTGCGAAATTAACAATGGTATTCACATTTACCACTTTACTTTTGAACTTTTATACTTCTGTTTCCGGATTGTGGTTTCGGATTTGAACAAAAATATTGGCGGATCGACGGATTAGGCGGGAAAAAGGCACGGATTGGCGGATTTGTGTGGCCCTATTTACCCCCTCCTTATGATGTATGAAACACTGTCAGAATACTGTTCTTTTAACCTTATCTCCCTCCCCTCCCACCCTTTTTATGCTATCCTCCCTTTCCTACTTAGGCCCAGTCTCCAGCCGTAGTTGTTTCAGTGAGACCGCGTTAGAGAGGATCACAGGCGCACTGAATCACCCACAGCTGGAGACTGAGTATATTTCTTACTCTTCTTTTTATATATGTTGGTTTTTTTTTGGTGTCATTATGTTAATGATTTAGGCGCTATTTCAAGATAATATCCCCAATTTGACAATCTTCTGGACTGTTCTTACTTGGCTACAAATGCCGACCTGGGAATTTCTTTTTTCTTTTTCTTCACACCTCCTGTCAGAGGACAAGGATCAGTCTACCAATAAAGAAGACAGGCAATCCTGGCCTGAGGACGCAGGTAATACCAACTATTTTTTTATTCGTTTGTCTCGGGGAACATCCTGAGGAATCTGTTCTGCAACCACTGTGTTATATAATCTCCGGAAACATTCCGATCTCTTACCGAACATTTCCCAAGAAGTCGCCGAAAAGTGCGAACATACTCCGATAAGCTACGAGGATTTCCGAGTGCTTCCGAAGATAACCAAAGAATAACGAAAACTCACAATAACGACTGTTTGTTTGAAATAAGACTTACTGGTGTCTTTTTTTCTGTCTTTTAGTTGGTTCACTCATGTATCTCGGCCGCTGTGAGGTTGAAATGCTTACTGGACCAAGCGCGATACAGCGAACTGTGGAACAACTATCAACTGAAGAGGCGGCGAAGAAATTCACTACTGTCAGCTTCAAGGTCACGCCACAAGGAATGACTCTGACTGATAACGAACGAAAGTAAGACTCGCTAGAATTTATCACCATTGCATAACATGAAGGGATGTAAAGTCCAGCTCCACGTCCCTGTCATGCACCCTGGGCAACGTTCTAAAGTAGGGGATCGCCAATCAGGGTGAAGTACGGTGGGGAAGCTTTATTCCTCAGGGCCGCTACGGTAACTGTGAAGACCTGACTGGAACTCTGAAACGGGGCAGCAAACGGAGCTCTGGTGCAGCTGCGAAGGCTAACCCCCTACGTGGTGGATTCATCGGGTTACTGAAACCGAAACTATGCGAAACTTTGCCGGGTCTCTATTACAAGTAGAGATCGAGCAGGGATCATTAAAACCGAATTATGACCATAAGATTAGGACGAGAATGAAACGGCCAACAAGAATATCACTTGGATAAAGGCAGAGAGAACTGCCAAATATAGAGTCAGGTGGAGGTCCATCAGTGGTTGACGCCCTATGCTCCCCGTCAGGACCAAAGATGGCCTAATGCATAATGTATAACATGAAGACGTATAGTCACATTTCATTTCGTTTACCTCTGAAATGACAAAAATTAAGAATGGCTGACTGTTAGGATCGAGAAACGCCGGTCAACGTCCCATTTGACAAATCGCTCATACTTTGCCCTTAGGTGACCTAATTCTAAAAATCATATTTAAAGGTTCCAGCGAATTTTTATTTTTCAGAAATTCGCGAAAATTTGAAAGCGCGGTCAAAGTGCGGTTTTTCGTGTAATAAAATGACCGA
>Ga0126339_10004387_pt1 | contig 10417 bp, 3 predicted proteins | sample OrbTmetagenome_2_FD_92532 | JGI IMG/M metagenome (GOLD analysis project Ga0126339, IMG submission 92532) | Coral microbial communities from Petempiche,Puerto Morelos, Mexico - Orbicella T R C metagenome | ecosystem: Host-associated > Invertebrates > Cnidaria > Coral | place: Petempiche,Puerto...
CAGTTTAAGACCCCACAAAAGTTATTTTTCCTTCTTACCGGCTAGTATAGTAGAGTCTCAGTGGTTTTTTGGGAACTTGAAAAAAGTCTTAAAATTTAACCTGATTTCATTCAAGCCTTGACGCAGAGTCGGGCGCATTTAATGAGGTAAAAATGGTACCTTCTTCTTGCAGATCAGTTTACAAATTCTGAATTCAGCATTTATATACACAACGGTACAACTTTAACACTCAATACAAACAAATTTAACAAGTTGCCACTCATTGCAAGATTGAGATTCATATCGTGCATCCAAGGAATGTAGCAGACAGGCTTTGATCAGCAGTTTGGGCGCCAGAAAGCCGAGAAAGGTTCACAACTACATTGGATTTGTCACAACGATGACACCAAACTTATCTCGGAATCTGCAGCATGAAGCGACTAGGAGTATCTCGACTCCCCCCTGGATGGGATGCTAGTCCATCGCAGGGTTACTTCGCAACATTATATTCACCGGTACTCATTCGTACACCTGGGTGAAGAGGGGCACTGTGAGAGTGAAGTGCCTTGCCTAAAAACAAAACTCAGTGTCCCCCGCCAGGGCTCGAACCCGGACCGCTCGATCAGGAGTCCGGTCCACTAACCAAGAGGCCGCCGCGCCTCCGCGTCATGTCAGAGTGCATAGTAATGTACTAATTCACTCATGGGATAAACTACGTTTGTGTTATACATTGAAGTCTTACTTGGACGATTCCTGACGTGTTGCAACCCGCTTTAAGCCATTCACTGCGATGACGGTCAAATCCATCCGAACACCTGGCAGAAATAAAAAGAACAACAACACGTAAATGTGAGATCTTGGATGTACATGTATGTCAGAATTCTCGTTGGCATATGTGCACCTCACTGCTCTCCAGTGTTGGGAGAAGCACTTTCTCTACTCACCAGTCATTTTATCAACATTGATATGGTCACAGCATTACATTGCGACATACGTCCACCCCCAAAATAGCCAACAAAAACATACAACAAAGAACTTTGCCAGGTGTCCTAACCATTTCCCTTTGCTAACTATGGCTAAAGAGAGCTAGATCATCTACAGTTGTGAGCCCCAAATCTATGCAGATGAGAGACGACAACCTATATGTACAAGTAAGGTAGGGAGCTTAGCCCTAGCTCAGTGTATATGTCCACTTGTGCCCTTCTCCATTTTTCCAATGTTGAATGCGGCCACTACTGTGTTCAAATCGTTTTTATCAATATTGATAACAGGCAGGAAGAACGTGCCCCCGCGATATCCACACGAAACGTAGCCATTGAGGTATTGAAACTTCTGTTTGCTTGGTCACGCAGAATGATTGTGTGACAACCTTCAAGGAAGAGGCCTGCATAAGATGGTAGAGTGGAAAATAATTAATACAGTAAAGTTTGAAACCTGTTAAGTCTGTTACACCAGGTGCAATGAAACTCTGTGCTGCTTTGTATTTCCATGCAGTCTTTACATGTACTGGCCATGATGCAATCTGTTGGAAATGAAAAGATCTCAAACTCTCATTTGACATAATTGAGCATGACACTAAAAATTATTACATCCAAAACATTTCCGGCCCCTTATCAGTGAAACGTGAAGGCAACACAGAGGTACTGATTTGGATGAATGATTTTAGAATTCTTGTATTAAACAACCGTCTAAGTAAAAATTGACAAAAATTAACAAAATCAGAAGCTTCAAATTGCTGCTAGCCAACCAACTTTAAACAGAACACTGCTTTGATAAACAAAACCTTTCCGTTTTTTTTTTTTATTTGTTTATGCCAGAAACTGAGATAATCTGTTTTAAGAAGACAGTAAAAGTATTGTAAAAGTAATCATAAGAAATCACTAACATGGATACTACCAAATGAGCATCAGTCAATTTCAATCAATCTTCTTTAAAACACCCAGTGGACCTCAAGAACATCCGATTCATATCATCCAATCAAAAATAAGCACGAGCTCATTGACAGGTGTGACGTCAGCATGTGTTCATCAAGACACACGATGTTGCTTAGCAACATCCCAACGTTGTAGTGTGGATGACGAGCGCAGTGCATGTTGGTATTTGTTTTCGGTTTGAGCATGTTTACTTGTGACTGCTATAGTGTGATGAAGTCAGACAAACATCAAAATAACCACTGTTTGATGAGAATATCTCTGCTTCTACCAAACTTTCCATTGGGAAACTTTCTTTGCAATATTATTGTCCCAAGGAATTAATGTTTTCCTTGGAACTGAGATTCTATGACGTACATTATTTTCCACTTGTGCTATATTCCCTGCCTGTGACATTTGTTGTTTTGAAGACAAACTCACTTTTCTTGGGATGAAGTATGATAACAGTGTCATTGACCACCCCGCTCTGATTGATGTTCACTGCATCATAAGTATAAAATGTGCGAAATATTTGCCCTGAAATTGACAAAGAAAATGCACTTTTGTTATGTTTTCACACCTACAGCTACTTCAGAGTGGTTCTTAACACCCTAACTAGAGCTAACTACAGGCCAATACACATCCAAGGTGATGTGTCACAGGTAATTAATCTTGACCTCATGCTTGGTCAACAATGCATATGCATTACGCTCTAGCGCATCCTCTGTTTTTAACCTTAACTACATAAATTTACATCTTACTTATCACTGAATTAATTAAGACTGATTCATATTTCAACAGTTAGTACACTGCCTGCATGTTGATTGGCAAGTTGACATCATTTGTGAAGCTTGACTTACAAATGCCGTAATAATGCCTCAGTTTGTCCACATAGTACGCATCTGAAATGCCAACGTTAACAGCGTGCTCAGCACGTGATATGTTTGTCACTGGAATTGCAATCTGTTGAAATGAAATGGACACTTGTTATGCAACACTTTGAGTGGTAGGCCATGGAATATTCCACAAGTCACTGGTATTTTCTCAGTTTTCACACAAGTACTACCTTTCAGGTCTGGCTGAACTGTGTATAAAACTGTAAACTTTAACTATAGTTAATTACTCCATGTGACAGTATTTCTTTAAATTATCCTTTACCTTGTGGTAAGAAAAAACAATTTCTCCAGTCTTGTTCAGCATGCACTGAAAAGTGAATCTGCCAGCTGAAAACAGAGTGAAGAAATTGATAAGTCTGAATTTGAACAAACTACTTCCTGAGTAATTTTACTGTACCTAAATTCACATTTAATAATGCCAATCAGAAACTTTGTCCTCATATCCTGCAATATCAAGTAACTAACCTTACAAGATGAAAGTTTTGAAAGTGAAGGGAGGGGAGGGGATGGGGTGGGGTAGGAGGAGTCTGTTGTGTAATAACTATTTATTAATGAGACACGAGACCTAAGTCAATGTTCATTACCTTGAGGATTGTCATGTAGTAAGACATCTGACCATTGAACAATGAAATTGTTTCCTAATGCAAAAGAGGAGAAAAGAACAGGTTTTATTTACATGTGCATGTAAGCGCATCATATTAAGTTTTATAATTAATTAGCATTTTTTTCTTAAAGTATTATTGCACAAATTAAAGGGTCAGTGCATATTTACTTAATTACTGGTCCCTTAGGAAACAAAGGAAACACTGAGATTTTTGGACCAGTAATTAACCAGTTTGTTCTATAGCTGGAGTTTAGTGTAAAGTAATATGGCAACAAGAATTACTGCCACGTTAGAGTGAATAAAGTGGTTCATTTCTTTTATTAATTACTTAATGTAAAGTGTCTGGTTAGTGGGAGAGTGCATAAAAATTGCCTTCAAAAATGTTGCCCACTGAGTGACAATAGGATACAAATCCAAGGATCTTTTCAATGACTTTCAACTAGAAATGTGAGTCCAGTAATTGAAGGACACATTCAACAAAAAAGCTATTGATACATGTATCTACAGTACCATTTGAGAGAGATTTGAAGTTTGCAGGACAATACTGAAAACAACAAAATTTAAAGACTTCTAACTCATCAATAAATTTATTGCTCTTAAACATCTTTCCAATGACCTTAAAGAATTGTAATTTGATGCTCAAGGACATTTATGGTGTGCATGAACCATGAGCAAGTCATAAATTCATAATTCAGGCAACACAAAATATTTACATTTAAGCATTCATGTAGCTTAGGGCTTTGCCAGCTAATATTACTGGCCAGGTTGAAAGAGAGCTTATCACTGGTTGATATTTCACTAGAAAACAAGACTTTGAGTAATTTTGAACATGTAATTTAAGGTCAGAAAAGACAACTGAGCATGTTAATGAGCCTGGTTGGTTTTTTCTAAAGCTCCATATCCTAATAATTTGTAAGAAATATTCCTTACTAAGTCACAAACAAAACCCCTACCACTGTCAAGGTGATGAACACTACTGCTGTCGTCAAGGGAAGGATCAAAGTACGCCAAGAGTGGAGCAACATATTGGAAATTAGCAATTTGACGATTCTGTGATGTGCCAAGGTTAATAAAACCTGCCAAAAAGAGTCAGACTGTTTTTCAAAACTAAGGAATAATACAGTTACTGTAGTAAGTACCACATAACGATACATGTAATTGTTTCAACAAGGACACTCAAACTAATTGAACACTTGGAATTTCTGGACGTCTTCTCGCCAAATCTTTGGAACAATGTCTCTTTATGGCTTTAAATTATTGCTTAAACTAAAATGATATTAATAACTCTTTTACTCTTTTGAATGTTTTCGATGAAATTATTTATTTCTTTAACTGTATGAAGTTGCATGCTACATGTAACTTGTGCATGCCTTATTACCTCCAGTGGTGAGAGTTACATTCGTCACCATATGACCATAGTAAGGAAAATCAAATGACAGTTTGACATTCTTAATGGCCAGCTTGTTATTTGATAAATGTTCATCATGTACGCTCTCTAATTTCCCTCTAAGATCAGACCACACGTGGAGTAAACTATCATGAAAGATCTCTACTGAATAGTACTTGTGATGATCCTACAAGAAGAATTAACCTAGAATTGTAAATCAAAACACAGCCTACAGATAGCATCTTATTGACTAAAATCCATCTCTAAGAGACTTAGAAATAGACTGAATGTGTTGTTCCAGAAAATATCCACATAGACCCCAAGGAGGGTTATTGGAAATTTCAAGGGGGAGGGGGTCCCACAGACCAAAATTTTTAAAGGAAAGTATGGACCAAAACTGTGGGAAGCGAAATGTCCTCATGGTTAGTACACTCACCTCCTGATTGAACAGTCCGAGCTTGAGCCCTGGCTGGGGACATTGTGTTGTGTTCTTGGGCAAGACACTTTACCCTCATAGTACCTCTCTCCACCCAGGTGTATGAATGAGTACAGGGGAATGTAATGCTGGAAGAAACCCTGTGATGCACTAGCATTCCATCTAAGGGGAGAGATACAGTGCCAGCCTGATTGGCCACTTGGTTCATATGCAGACTTAACCATGAACCAAAACTGGAATTTTCAGAGGGATGGGGAGCGGGTTTAAACCAAAAAAGCCCTCCCTGGGAAGCATATGGATTTTTTATGGAACAACACAATCAGTGTCAGATAATTTGCATTTAACATTATATTGCATGAAAGACTAAGGATTTTGCTTAATGCAAGCTGGTGGCTGACGATCCAGACATACTTTTGATTGCAGACTAACCTTCACCTTCACCTTAACCCTACAAATGAACACTGACCCTAGGTACTAATCTAAAATTAATCTTATCCTCAAAGCTAACTGTTAGGCTTCACAGTTAAATCTACATGGCATTGAGTTAGTTTTTAGGAATGGGTCAGTTTTATGGTACAGTTTATTTCCAGGGCTAGGCTTTAATTAGTTTTTGAACATGGTTTAGTTTGTTGATCTGCAGTCTGCATTATTTTATACAGAGCCAGACTGCAATAAAAAGTATGGGAAATATCTGGAATGGGTTTACAGGATGTGAAGTGAGTAACTGGCTACCTGAGGCTGTGGGGCATGTCATGGACCATGGGCTGGTGGCCTGCTTTCAGAAACTCATTGGTTAAAACAGCTTTCTAGTGGAAACTTAGCATAGTCTTGAACTGTGATTTGTGACCGTGATATAATGGCTGCATGTGTACATCATTCACGTTGATAGTAAGTGCTTGCAGTACTTGAGACTGCTACACTGTAGCTCTCTTTTTCAGTCCAAATTACATGTAATTGGTGATAGCAAATGATAAATAAAATTAATATAGATTTAAATGATTTCTAGCTTTCTTCCTTATCCAACCTTTTCCTTTTCATCCTTCAATCAATCAAGGGAAATTGATCTCTAATCAAACTTTCCAAACTAAAAGGGGGGTCTAGAAATGTATTAAGAATTGTAAGGAGAGTTTGTACTGAAAGTGTGTGCCGACATTGCCTTACATCATAGTGTATATGTAGTGTGCTCAAAGTACAGATATTAGTGTCAAGAATATATATGGAAGAGCTTGTGTGATATACCTGCACTGTTATATTTGAAACTACATTATTCTGCCTCTTATCACGGCTCTTGCCAAGGTTCCTTTTGACTCTGAACAAAGTGCTTTGAGAAAAATCATTTCTATATTGGATTTCACCAGCTGCAAAACCTGTCATAGAAGAAACAAAAGTACTAAAAATACAAGCGTCTTTAACTATAATAGTACAGATCCATTAGAATCTAGCATAGCACAATAGCATATATAGTAAACAGAAGACATCAATCATACAGCAATGAAATTGCCAGTAGTAGTAAGACTAAAAACCTGAGTAAAAAGAGGCTTCTCAGTAAATTAAACACATGCGAGGCTGCGAAAACCTCCTTCTTCTAAGTGCTCAAAGAATTTTAATTAGGTTGCATCAGTTGTGTGGATTGATGTGTCTCTAAATCATAAGAAAAGGCATACTGAGGGAGTGTACAGGATGAGGAATAATCAAGACACTTTTCCAAATCACATAGTGTCTCACAATTTCTTGCCATATTTGGGTATTCAAGGCCTCTGGGATTTACAGCATGCACATAGCTACTGTAGAGTCATAGTGACTAGTGTTTGACAATATTCAGTTCACAACAGAAATAATTGCAGATTATTGTCTTATCGCCAGGATCAGTTGGCGTATATCACAAGATGCTCCACTGTTTTTCTCAAGTGAGGCCTTCATATTTATCTAGTACAAGTTCTCAAAACAAGCCTTGCATGGCAGCCTTAGAACGTTATCTGACTTACATGTATGTAGCTGAGTGTTTCATTAACGTTTTCAGCAGGAGGGCAACTGGTTTTCACAGACGGGCAAAAGTTTTTGAACTGAACTTCTTTATAAGAAAAACTTTCCTCTAGATGGTCAAACCAGGGAGGCAAAATGGTCCTCACAGCCGATCAATTTGCCCGGTGCCCAGCTTTTAATGGAACCTGTAATATACGTACCTTGAAGAGTCAAAATATCGCAGGATGCTACAAGCACAAAAGTCACAAAACAGAGAGAAGTGAATCTTTCGTCTATCCACAGGACAAAGGAGTACATAACTGGACTACATTGGTCAAGCTAGTAGCAAACGTATAAAGATCTCAGAATCATGGCTAATTGCAGCTAATAACCTCGAGCTCGATAAGCGAGCGCAGTTTGCAGAAGTAATGAACCGTGCTAGAATAAGCTAACTACGACAATGTTTACTTCAAACAGGAACCAACTCATCACACATCATGTTCAATGCATGACTTGTCTCCAACGAACCGAGACAAAATTGCTAAACAGGTGTGTTTTGAAGTTCTTTGTTGTCGAATAAATTGATGAATTGATGATGGGGTGGAATAAAGTATTTAAGCTCAATTTTCAATCAGTAATACCTTGAATGACAGAAAAATGTAGCTGTTTAACATTTTTGCTCCAGGTTTGCCAAGTTTCCAGACGAAAGCGCCAGCGTTGCCCCCTTGCCAGTCTAATCCGCCATGTTGGACGCTGCAAACTAGGGGCTTGGTATCTAGTGTGGTTTTTGGTTCGAAACGAGCAAGAGACTGGGTATGAATAATTAAAATTGATAATTATTATTTTGAAAAACTGAGCATAGTTCACCAAATGTCAGTGTTTTTAGTTCAAACAGAAAGATGAAATACACTTTTGGAAAGCTGTGATATGGTTTGGAGGGGAGAATCAGGAAACCGAAATCAGACCCGGGATCCTGGAATTCGGAAACCAGATTATTGATATTGAGAATGACGACAGAAACAATTTACTTCAGCAATGTCCAATAAATAAATAAGGGACAAATTATTTTATTGTTTTTTTTTTTCCCCTTTGCTTTCAGCTTCAACCACATGTTTTGAACATCCCCTAGCTATGCATCTGGCCAGAAGCATATCACCTTGTTCGAGGTGATATGCTTCTGATCTGGCCCAGTTGTTTAAAAGGTGGATCCGCTATCATTGGGCAACTCACTCTTCAGTCAGGGTCAGTGATTTTTGGGGGTAGATAGAGCTCAGTACCCATCCTTTGTTCAACCTGACCGAAGGTGGAGCGCGGTTCTTGTCCAGATTAGATTCTAGGACTTCGGGATTCCGGTTACCGTGTTTTAGGGTTGCCGTGTTGAAAGATTTCTGACGCGTAAACATGGCTTTGACGCCAATCAGCTGTGACTTTGTGCTACTCTCCAGTCTTCTCCGGGAAAGAAATGCGCTCCTGTCGGGGCCAGGTTGATCAAGGGCTATCAAAGGATGGCTAATTCTATTCACCAGAAAAATTAGTAACCCTGTCCAGATAATGATATGTTTATCCAATGGATGGCGTTATCCACCTTTTGCACAACCGGGCCACGTATATAGGTACTAACCGGTTGTTCAAATCTAGTCTCTTTTTAAAGAAAAGCACAAATTTTCTCCAAAACTTTCTTTTTCGCCATAGATCGGTCCAATTGACCATTGTTAGTCTCTAACGAGCAAAATTTGGCTTGATGAAGGATTTCATACATTTTTGGTTAACAGTTACAGTTTGTGGTTTAAGCAGTAAAGCAGCGAAAATTAACAACACTCGAAAACATTTCTTTTTTCCTATACACTGGATTCATTTCTTGGACACTGTTGAAGTGATTTTTTTCTATCATCTTTCTCAATTTCAGTTATTCCAGGTTTTAGATTCCAGTCCCTTGCTCGTTTAGAACAAGGCTAATTTCCTGCATTTTATTGCCCTCCAACTGAAGTAGCCCAATAATTAGAGAAGTAGAGATAATGCAAGATAACAGAACCTCTCTATCAATAGGCAGGTCTTTAAATATTCCTAAGGCAGTCGTTCTCAAGTTATTTTGACATCATTTCCAGTTTCGAAAGCCAAGAAGGGTCAAGAAATAACCAGCAACAACAGCAACAACAACAACAACAACAACAACAACAACAACAGAGTTACATAACTACACAAGCTAAGCCAATTCAGTTTTACCAAATAACTAAGAACCTTGCCCCGTATTACTTAATTGAATTACTTCGCAAGCTACCTAGTGAACTTACAGGTTTCCGTCTTACATCAAGGGAAAATTTCACACAATTATATTCCTTGCAGAACTGTTCTCGATTTCAAGAGTCCTTTTTTTTCCATCCCCAATCACTGGCTGGAATTCTCTGGACCTCAAGGTCCGAAACCCTGTACGTCTTCCTACTTTTAAAGCTAAAATACGGTCAACCCTTTTCCCTCAATCTTACAACAGGTTGTTTGATTTTTCTTTCTCTCGCCTTAGACTTGGGTTTACTTGTGTTAGAGAAGATCTGCTTAAAACTAATCGTTGTGCGTCACCTATTTGCGAGTGCCGTCTTGTCTCTGAATCGGTGAAACACTCTTCTTGTTTTTCTAAGGTATGCCGCTCAACGTTATGACCTCTGCTGCTAATATTCTTGGTTAAACATAGTCATATCGAGCAGTGATGCTAGGAAACTAAATTTTTTAATTGTACAGTGTTCAGTCTGTAAATTACGATGTCAACTGCGCTTTTTTCTAGAAGTACAAAGTTTTATAATTAATACTAATCGTTTCTCGGTGGCCACTGTTTGACTGTTAAAATAACATATTTCTAGACATATAAGCTTGACTCGTTTTAGTGCAATTTCTGTGTGTTGTTTGCGTGTGAGCCTGTATAAACATAGGCGTACAGGCCGGGGGGCTGGGGGGACTGCATCAAAGTTTATAAAAGACAGCATGCAATGATCTTTTAAAAATTGTATTTGCTCGACTGTTTTGTAAAAAATTGGGCAAGTTGAGAAAATCTTTTGGGAAAGTGATTCACCGCCCCCCCCCCCCCCCCCCCCCCCCCCAAAAAAACCCACCCCCCCCCCTCACAAACTAGAAAAAAAAAAATAAAAAAAAATAGTTTTCTTACATTTAAATACAAAAGTGGGTGTGGGGTTTTTTGTGGGGGGGGGGGGGGGGGGGGGGCGGTGAATCACTTTCCCAAAAGATTTTCTCAAC
>Ga0126339_10004388_pt1 | contig 10417 bp, 8 predicted proteins | sample OrbTmetagenome_2_FD_92532 | JGI IMG/M metagenome (GOLD analysis project Ga0126339, IMG submission 92532) | Coral microbial communities from Petempiche,Puerto Morelos, Mexico - Orbicella T R C metagenome | ecosystem: Host-associated > Invertebrates > Cnidaria > Coral | place: Petempiche,Puerto...
AACAATATGACGAGTAGCGGAGTATTTTTGACGAACTTCGAGGTGGTTAAACACTGTACTGTCTTGCGTGCACTTTGTTCACGCACTTTGAACAAACCGTCTTGCTGTGTTGAGGAGCTTTACAAAAATCACGCGAAAGCCCTGACTTCCTTTGAGAAGTGACACGGAAAACAAGGTGTCTAAAATAATTTGCCTCACCAGACCGCAATGTTGCAAGTTTGTATTAGGTCTTTGCTTTGCTTGGGAACGGTAGGTACCCGAAAGCCTGGAATTATAAGCTGCAGTCCCGGGGGGACCTTCCAAGCAATAGGCCACCAAAATGTGAAACTTAATGGAGTAACATTTTCACCACTGGGTTGACTGTAATGGAGTTGCATTTTTAAGAGCGCAGTTATTAGAATGGGGTCGCACATTTTCAACCGGACTGCCTCATTGGAAATCAAAAGAGCTCTGTCGTAAAAAAAAGAAAAATGTTGGGGTTGATTCTTGGAGGTCAGCGGCGCATACCCAATGTTCACTCAAGTACCCTACCCCCTCCCCACGAGGGCTACACTTAAGATGACGCGCCCCTAACCGTCTCTTTTTTAATCGTTTCCTACAGCTCGCGAGCGTCGACAGTAAAAATATTACCCTCATCTGTCAGTTAATGATAATTTTCTTCACTTGGACCTTAAACTGTTAAGTCCAATAAAGACTTCCTTTTGGCGATTTACAATTATCAATTATTGGAGAAGGTTGAGCAAAATATCGTGATTTGTCAGTGGCGAGCAGATCAGTTATTTGCGGAATCCGAAGGCTGAGGCCTAATAATTAATCTGCAAGACACTGACAAATCACGATATTTTGCGATGACCGAATTCAATAATTGTATCAATAATTGTTTCGATTAGCTGACAGCCCAGGGAAGCGATCTGCCAGCCTTCAAACAAGAGCGTGGTTTCAATTACGCATGAGCAGAATATTAAACACATGTAGACGGTACTACGCATGAGCAGACCATTATTTGTTGGCAGTTGTTTGCAGGTCACGTGGTGGGCTCTTGTCCTACGAAAAGGAACGGGAAAAATGCATCGTTGACAATTTAATTTTCATCCATATTGGACCACTTATGATAAAGTAAAAGGCCCTCCTTTGACAGTAAAAAAATGACCTTCTTTTGTTGGTTGACAGAAAAACTTAATTAACTATATATCGTATCGATTTCGAAACTTTTCAGCCGTAGCTTTCAAGTGGCAACCTTTGCTACTTGACCTACCCGTTCTAAAACTAGCTTGACGTTTTTCCTACTGACAGAAGCAAATAAAACTTGTTATTTAAATTAAAACAAGAACGGAAAGTGTGCAGTAACTTGTCACATGGATATAGACTGGAAAACATGTTCGTTGGATGTAGCCGAAAATATATAGTGCCTAGTTAGATAAACGGTTTTGCTTAAGCGAGCATTTGCTACGGTGTGTTTTGAAAGTTCCTCTTCGGGCCTGAAGTTGAACATACGCGATCAGGTAAGACCGATTCACTAGGGCATAGATTAAAATTAATTTTTTAAGCAACCTCCATATACCAAAACCTGGCACTACTGAATTATTCTTTCCAGCTGGATTTAAAAATGGCAAATGAGAGTTCTTTGCGGCCCAACATTGCAAGGCTATCTTAACATTGGGTTGCCTTTTTGTAGATAACTTATGTTCGAATCCTTAATTAACTACTCTGTCTTAAAGTCAGTCATTGCACCACATAGCAAAACGTTATTGCTAAATCTCCAAAGTCACCGTTTAATTTTGTCATATACGACAGACACAACTGGCAACCGCAAGCTGCAGTATATTCAGGGAAAAAATAGGCTAACAGATACAGGTGAACAGAAAGAACTGCGTTTCAATAACGCTAACTTTCATGTTATGTAAACAAAATTTAAAGCTTGCGGGAAAAATTTAACGGTTGAGGGGAACATCAGTCAAAAGGCGAATGAGTGAGACCTCAGTTGTCGTCCAATAAAAGCGAAAAGTTTACTGATTGCCATATTAGACAAGACTGTAATTTACGAATGAAAAAGTATTAAATTTGGATACAACCTCCTCTGTGGAGCCTCTGTATGTCTCTGGATGAAATTTGTTCGTTTGTGCCCTATCGACTTCTTCTAATGCTTCGAAAAAAATGTACCTGAGCCGAATCGATATACGATTCGATTGTGTATTTAAAAACCGATGTTTAATTTCACGCCTTTTCCTCAAGGTCTGCTGTAAACAACTCTGCGGATAGGTTGTAGAATATAACTCAGATAATGCCGTAAGCGGATACATACGAGTCGCATATTATCCTGAGATATAAGTGAAAAATATTAGAAGCTTGAGAGTTACATGTAATACTCACACAAGGCTTGGTAGCACAAAACACTTATTTGCATGAAAAAAAAAAAGAAAGGTTGACAAACCCTAAGCCCCCAAAAAATATGGATAATAATATTCACAGCGAGTTCAGACAGCTCCTGAAGTTTATTAATCGTTTCCCCTGTTATTAGCATAATTTTATCTTGTTTCCGTTCGAAAAATTTGATAGCAAGTTACCAAAATTCACGAGCTCCCTTTTTGCCAGTATTTCTTGATATTTCTACTATTTGTTTGAAAATACACTGGTTTCTAAAAGCCAACCTATGTTATTTAAAAATTTAATTTTAACTGTAAAAGGGACATTGTCAATGTCGCTTTAAAATTTAAAATGAAATTTTGTAGGTGTTGTCAACATTGCTATTGTGCTGCATTGTGCAATCGCTGCACTTGACCAACTTCGCCGATCTCTAAGGCTTGCGGGCTCTCATTGCACGAGCCAGGCTGATTATCAAACTTTCTTTTTCCAAATTTCCAAATAATAATACCAAATATCTACAAAACATTGCAAACAAAAATACCCCACAGAACAAAAAAGAAAAAAGCGTTTTGGCAGAAGAATAGAATTAAACGGATGGAAGTGGATTAGAGTTCATTAAAATTGATTTTAGCTGCTTTTCTTACGCAATGTTCATAAATCAAATTTACATCCTGCTGAAGTTTTGAATCCTTTATTATTAATAATTTTCCATTTTTATTTATATTTCTTTGCTCACACAACCTTATATTACAGTACATTTTTAGCAAAATGAATAAGCCTTAGGTAAAAACATGAAGCTAATCTGTCTAACACATATAGGATTAGCCTTGACCTCCTTTAACCTCTTCCCGTAAATTCGATCGCTTGTTTTCGATTGCACTTTGTATAGTTAAAGTTAGCGTAATGATGCTAAATAAAGGGCACGATGTTTAAAGGTATCCAAAAATATAAAATATGAAAATTCAAATCTGTCAGTCAACCTAAAAAACAAGCATTTAAATTTAGATTTTACACAAAACCTGGCATCGTATGTAATTGTATGTTAATGTAATATACCTGCTTAATTATGTTAATGATATACATGCGAAAATATCAGCACGCTGATTGGCTGAGAGCACGCCATTAACCCCAAACAGTGCAGAAAGTTGAAATTGACAGCAGAAAGTTGAAATTAAATTGCGTGTGCATTATTAACAAGTATAGTAATCAAATGATTTTTCTCGTGCAATTTGGAATAGAAAATATCATCAGTGCCTGAGCCAAAGAGTTTCTCTGGTTTCTGTGTAGGTGATCAAATGATTTGAAGTGCAGTTCAAAATAAGTAAGCATTAGTAAATTTTTCAAAGACTACAAATTGCACTCGGCCACCGGCTCGTATACTTTTTCTTCGTCTTTGAATATTTACTTGTGCTTATTTATTTCAAATTGCACTAGAAAAATCGTTTGATTACCCATACAATAGCGAGCGAAAATTTTTACTTAAGCGAGGTAAACTGATTTAAGTAGAAATGTTAATGGCGGATCTCTGATTTTAACGACATAAAAGCGTGCGGATCTGCCCTTTCAAACAATGAATGGTCATGATTTTTTTTTAAAGAGACTGATAATCAAAGAATATATTAAGATATATGAACATTTTCCTGACTATTATATTTATTACCTACCCAAGAATAAATTCATACGTTAAAACCATAAAAAAAAAAAAACATTTATTGGATCAGTTTAGTGTAGATTATTATATAAAGAAGAACCATGGGGAAAATATTGAATCTTACGAGTCTACAGCCCGGGTTGTTTTCGTAAGCAGCTTGGAAGACTTGAGACAAACAGTCCTTTGATAAACATCTGCTCGATTAGAAACTGACGGTCCTTTTTGAAAAATAAGGATTAGTGATCGGAAAAAATAAATTGAAGTTTTCAGCCGTTGCTATATACAAATCAAAGAGCTAGTTACAGCTGCTTTTCACTCCACCAATCAGATCAAAGAACAGCCATGAAATTGAATTGGCACCTAATGATAGTTTTTTCTGTATCATAATCGTTCAAATGGGTCGAGATCACTAGCCCGTACTGAGCAGAACATATACGATCCGCGGACTGAAGAGAAATTTGGACGTTAATTTCAAGAATTAGTAAGTTCCTTATATTTCTGTTTGAATTCTGGTCGTGACAAAATTGACTTCAGTTGTTTAACAAGTAGAATAGCAATCTTTTTATACAACGATTACCAACAAGTGCCGATTCAAAAACGACCTAGTATATCAGTTTCTGAGATGTAACATGACACTTGAGTTTTCCTTCTGTACTTCTATCTGAATTGTGGTCGATTTTTTTCGCACCGAATTCTGTGATGGACATCGAGTCGCATTATCGAGTCGCATTGCCAATGCCTGAGAATTACTAAATTTTGTGACAGGGAACTTCGCGCGATCAACATAACAGCTCCTCATGTCCTCCGCTGTGAAAAAACTAGAGCTACTGAAGTTGTGTGCGTTTTGGGCTAACTTGACAATGAAACTGAAAATGGCAAATATAATATAAAATATAATATGACAAATATAAATTGGCCTTCCAGCTTCTCCTTCCTGCTCTACAGTAAGTCATATATCACACAGGCAAAACAGGTGGATATCAATATGCAAAGTAACCTATTAAAAAAAAAACATTTCCTTTACCTTCAGTTAGGCAATATTTTTAACACCAAATTGTGATGGCTCCATTAGCAATGTGAACGTCTTTAAAATTTTGTGAAGGTCTTTAGTTAATCGTTAAATATTTGCAGTTGAAACAGAATTATTGATTATTCCCATGAAACTCTGTAAAGTAAAGAGCAAATTGGTTTCTCGACTAAATTTAATTCACAAATGGCTGCTTTCTGTAGATCTCCGACCGAAAGCCCATTTGAAAACTCCGTCTATGAAATTGAACCTACTTTAAAAATTGTACCAACGGATTAATCTTTGACTGTACGTGGTTTCTAACAATCACGTTTCTCGACTTGGAAAACTGTGCCTTAGCACCGCTGTTGAGGTATAAACCTGCAGTTTCTTGGCTGATGTGCATCATGTTTCAACACGAATGGCGGAAAGCCTGTCGTAAACGTGCTTTATTATTTCACTATCATAAAGAAAAAAAATCACTAGAAGTAGTTTAACAAAAGAAATATTAGCCAAAAAGACAGAATCATGATTAAGACATTCAAAATCTTGTCAGAATGGCAATTTGCATGGATGACAGCTTTTGAATTCTCAAAATTAAATATGGTGAACATGCTTGTAATTTTGTGCTTCGTAGGTCCCAAAAATAAGCATCCTATCCTGCGCATGCTCTGTATAACCTTTTTAATCCAGTTTATCTGTATAGTTGGTCGCGTTTCGCAATAAAATATGAAAAATTAGCAAAGAGAACTTTCTATAGTCAGCAGGATGAATGTCTGTTGTTTAAAAGGATCTAGGCAGCCGACATGAAATTCTTTGATCAAATGGGCTCTTTGTCAATCAAAGGCTTTAAAATCGTTATCATAAATAATTCTTTTCTACGTTAACGACAACAGCGAAATTCGTGATTTAGCACTTATCCATTTCTTAAGCCAAAACGCATTTCAAGTCAGCTTTTTGTGGAAAATGCAATTATCCCAGAGCGGGTCCTTTCAGAAACAAGTTTTCACCTTTCAGAATAATATATATGCGAAAAGGACAACGTGACTGAGGAACATATAAAATTTCCAGTTAAAGAAGTTCGCGCTTTTTTCTTATAAATATCAGTTGTTGATTGCATTTATTTAAGTCTAGATGAGCAATTTGGTATTCAGGTACTGCCAGATTTTTGTAATCGCGTCTTTTGCTTTGTGATTGCTAGCAAGTGAGTCTGGTAAAACATGTTTCGGCCAGTATTAACTGGGCTGTTTAATGTCCATTCTGACTTTTTTTCTCCGACAGATTGTAAATGTCTTTTACTATGATGACAAATAGGGTAACCCCAACAGATTCAAGCGCCGGTCCGCCATCAACGCCTACAACGATTGCTCGGGAAAGAAGGCGACTTCGGTTAATACTGGTGACAGCCATGTGCTTGGTCGCCTTCACTGGTTTAACAGTTCTGACAATTTTAGACGTACTGGAAGCGAACGAAAACGCCTTTAAAACAAAAACACTACAAACTAGTGTGAAACTAAGCATCGAGATCGCTGGTCTTGTTCACATGTTACAAATCGAACGAGGTACGAGGGTTTTGTACGTGAGTTCTGGCAGAGATCACGGTGGGTGGGAGAAGGTGTTACAAGCGGGTAATAACACAGACGAGTTCGCCAAAAACCTTGACAGTTGGCCTGAAACTGACCAGGATCGATATAACTTTAGCAGCCTGGAAACGTTCATGGTGATGGTCAATAACCACCGTAATTTTTATAGTGTCGTCAACAGTACTATCCAAGATGAGATCACATTTTACTCGCAGATTATTTCAAACCTGTTTGAATGGTTATTCCGAAACGTTCAGAAAATCAACTATGACGTCTTGTCAGAATTTATCGGTTACAAAATGCTCTTGATTGGAAAAGAGAAGACAGGAGTCGAACGTGCACTGGGAGGTTCGTTTTTCAGTCGAGGAAGATTCCTTGAAACAGGCGATCTGCTTTGGTTCGCGGAGAATAACGTGCTCGCCAAGGAAAACCTAAACGCTAGCATGGAGTTAATGCCGGAAATTAAAGATTTTTACACAAGAGCTGTGAAAGCACACAATGGTTCGGTACTAGTTGAAGTGGAGCAAAAAAGGAAAATAATCTTGAGCAACAAAAAACAAAACGCGTCAGTGGAATTAGGTAGGGAATGGTTCCAGCTTATGACAGATTACATAGATGCACTACTCCAAGTCCAGCGAGAAACCGGAGCGCTGATTCTAGAGAGACTGGATAAAGAAGTCACCGCGACCGAAAATGACTGGGTTCTCAAGCTCAGCATATTTGGTTTTATTGTATTACTCATGGCCTTTTTTATATACGTCATCTACGCCATCCAGCGCTCTGCGGCCAAACTCCATCAAACTACGAAACTGCTGACGGAAGAAAAGCAAAGAGCGGACTCTCTTCTCTACCAAATGCTGCCGTACCTGGTAGCAGAGCAATTAAAGGGCGGCCAAAACGTGACAGCAGAGCAGTTTGAAAGCGTGACAGTCTTCTTTAGTGATATCGTCGACTTCACGCAAATATGTGCCAACATTTCTCCCATGGAGGTCACACAGATGTTGAACCGTCTCTACGGTATCTTTGACAACCACATCGACAAATACGACGTTTATAAAGTGGAGACGATTGGTGACGCTTACATGGTGGTATCAGGCCTTCCAGAGAAAAATGGGCACCGTCACGTTACGGAGATTGCTTTGATGGCGCTACATTTAGTGGAGCTCATGGAGAGCCTTCGTTTTGGCTCCGACGGTGAACGGGATCTTTGTGTTAGAATCGGGATCCATACAGGTGAGTAAGGCTATCCAAGGAGCATAGTGCCCTATGGTTAGCTTAGGCTGCCCTTGTTGTGCCCTTGGATAAGACAATTAACTATTATAGAACCCTCCCCCCTGCCGCACCCCGTAGCAGCACGCGTGAGTGCCAGCGAAGAGTTATAACAATTCAACAATATGCTCCCTGAGGGGAGAAAGGCTAAGTAGCTACCTGCGCCAGAGATACGGGTCACGTGGCCCTTCTACTCTCCGTTGGCTTCTTCGGACTTTGTCTTAACCTAAACTTAACTAAACAGTCAAATGACCATTGCAAAGTTTGACAAATAAGTCCGCACTTATAAGATTTAGTGTTTTAAAATGGCTTTTCTGATCCACGGTATAAATTGCATGTAGCAGCAGTTAAATCTATTGCTGTTTCAATAAGGTATGAAAATCAGGAGAAATATTAGCTCGGAATAGAACATGAATATTTCACTGACTAAATAGCTTATTTAGGAAAAATTTATAAATGTAGTCAAACCAGGGTCATGGGCTCCTGGTTAAACCTCGTTGTAGTGTGTTGTCGAAGAGGTTTATTCTGCTTATTCATACACACCGCGTGGATGTGTGTGCTTTCTAGATTTGCATAATGTGCTAGCCTACTTAAATATGCGTACACAAAATATAACTTACAATAGGTGCTAATTCTCACGTGCCAATACTTAGGAGGAAGTAATTTACCCCTACCTGTCGTGTCATCAGAAATAAAAATTTACTTATGCTTTCATCAAACAGCTTTTTAACATTTTAAGCCTTGGCGTACACGTGGTGTAAGGTTTCCGAATTGATCACCATCATTGTTTTCCGTTCCAGGCCCCTGCGCAGCTGGAGTTGTAGGAAACAAAATGCCTCGCTACTGTTTGTTTGGAGACACTGTAAATACCGCCTCTAGGATACAAACAACGGGTTTGCGTAAGTTTGAGTGCTGTGATATTTGGTATTGTTCGGTGTTCTTATATGAGGTTGTTCGCTGTAAATTACTAGCGTCTGTGTCATGTAAATAGTGATACATTAGTCAAATGGAAGCTTCGGTATTTACATTTTGAATTTTTAAGACTTTACCCTCTGTGTTCAAGATTTGTTTTTATGAATTATTCAAACGTAAAGTGATTACATTTTAAGCAAAACCCATAAGCGCTCCTCTCAAAACTTAATGTTTACCTTCAAGCACAGCACAAAGCTGTAAATCTTCCCACTTTTGAAGGGATCATCTGAAATAAATGTTGAGCCGTTTTCATTTCCTGGGACAAACTTTGCAATATCATTTTTCCGATTGTGTGAAGCTATAATATCAGTTTTTAAAATGGTTGACTGTTTGAATTAACCGATAGCTAGGTAGCTTCGTTTTTACTTTCTTATAAACCTCTAAAATTGTGGATTTTTGATTACAGCCCAGAGAATTCATGTCAGCAAGGATACAAAAGATATGCTGACATTTCTTGGGGGATACACTCTGGAATACAGAGGACTTGTCGAAGTAAAGGTATGCTTTACCAGCATGGCTCTTATGAGCCCTAGCGTACCAAAGTAGATTCAACTCGTGCTATAAGGACCCACTGGCTCGTGTCACTGATTGATGAAAGTTCTGCGCGAACTTGGGTTACATAAATTAGCCGGCATAATTTCGAGCATAATACTATGGTGCGAGCAGCGAGCATAATGTCAGCATAATAGTCATGTTTAGGAGCCTAAAAGTTGATAAAATTATCCTGGTAATAAAAACATCAAAATGATGTGTTTAAAAAAATGTCAATTGTGGGCTTTGTGGCTGCTTTATGCACTTATTTGGCTTTGTTGAATGCCTGGTTTTCTGTTTGAAGGCCTGGCTACCTTACTTTATGCCTGGCTCCCCAGGCAGTTTTCACTTGTCATGAACCAAACTGAAGAGCCTCCTGACATACAGCTCTTGTTGCTTCGTATGAGAGCATTCTTTTTTCAAAGGCGTTGTTCAGTTGTTATTTAAAAGAAGGACATTTAATAATATGTTAGCCATTATTTTGTCTTTTCTTTTTTTTTGCGCAAAATTCACCCAGCATCTTTGAGCATAATGCTAGGCCATGAGCATAATTTCGAGCATAATAATACACATGAAAAAATTACTCGATTCTGATTGGCTAAGAGCAGTGCAGTTCAAGTGTAACACCAGTGCAAAAAGTGTAACATCGGTGCAAAAAGCGTAACACCAGTGCAAATTACACATCAAAATTCTGGATTATGATTGACTGAAAGATAATAGGAATTTTTCTAAGAAAAGGATATCAGGTAAAATGATGACGAAAATTTTGTGTTGAAACTTTGAAAAAAGTTTTCTCAAATAAGAAAAAATGGCTCTAAGAAAGATCTTCCGGCACTTCCTCCGCGCGAATTTTTCCATGTTTATATTATTAATAAGTAATCATTCGGTTTTTCTCGTTCAATTTGGAGTTAATTTGCTCTTGTGAGTTTTTCAAAAAGCTGAAATTACACTCGCCGAAGCGGCTCGTGCAATTTCAGCTTTTTGAAAAACTCACTCGTGCAAATTAATTCCAAATTGAACTCGAAACCGTATGATTACCTA
>Ga0126339_10004389_pt1 | contig 10414 bp, 5 predicted proteins | sample OrbTmetagenome_2_FD_92532 | JGI IMG/M metagenome (GOLD analysis project Ga0126339, IMG submission 92532) | Coral microbial communities from Petempiche,Puerto Morelos, Mexico - Orbicella T R C metagenome | ecosystem: Host-associated > Invertebrates > Cnidaria > Coral | place: Petempiche,Puerto...
ATTGCATAAATTATGCAAGATTTTAATACCAATAGCCTCCCACTGATGGGAGAAGTCCTTGGTCTGGAAACAGAAGCATGAAGTTACCATTTTCATAAATTTTGTCATTCAAATCTAGTGCTATATTTTGTATTCACTCAGGTTACAGTGTGATAACAGGTTAACCCCAGTATATCATTGGATTGGCACATCCCTGTGCCACTCATTATAGAGGCCAGTGAGCTCACCATTAAGGCCAGCACACATGAGGGGACCAGTCCCTGCGACTAGTCCCTGCGACTAGTCCCTGCGACTAGTCCCTGGAACTGTTTACACGAAGGGACTGGTTGCAGGGACTTGTCCCAGGAACAGCTCACACAAGGCCTTCTGAGGACCAAGTCCCAGCGGCTTGTCCCAAAAATTGAAAATCTGAATCCAAACTGGTTTGAATTCGTGGGACTAGTCGCAGGGACCAAAGTTTGGTCTTTCTCTTGGAGATTGCAATACTTGGAGATTGAATTACCTGCTTGTAATAATATTATAAATTAGTCATTCAAGTATTTTTTTCAAGTTAAATGATCTTGTTTGGAACAACAGTAAAATACACAAAATGAAATAATTGCTCGCCTTAAAATCACTGCAGTATTCCCCATCTCAAATCTCTTGTGATCAATCAAATAATTTTGTAATTGAAATAAATGTAGCTTAAAAGCACAATAATATTTGGTGCATCTATTGCTGAAAAGAAACAAAGAAATGTTCGAACACAGAGAAAGCCTAGGGGAAAGATATTAAGTTGTTTTCTTTTTCTTCAAAGAACAACAGAGAATTAGCATGCTAATTAAAAATTAAATCAAATCAAAGAAATAAACTTTATCTAATAACTGAAAAATTATGGTATCATAATGACCTGCACACTAAATTAGCTTAAACATGATTTGACCTAGCTAATAGAATGTATAATTTGCAGAGCATTCTATATATTATATTCTGCAATTCTCTGTTCATTTACAGTATGCTGCTTCCTCTGTGGTTTTTTTTTTTTTCTGCCAAGTTCTATATCAAAACCCATAAATGTGCTAATTATTTCCTTCCGACGAAAAAAAAATATATATATATCCAATGTGAAAACAACCTAATATATTAACATCAAAAACTTGCACATCCCCCTACCCCCCATAGAGCAATTCTGAAAGCTTTAATTCAAATTTCTCCAAATCAAAACAAAACAATAAGTCTTTTTCCTAATTTGTAGTTTGTTTTGATTCTTTGCTTCAATTCTTTTTTTGAAAATGTGACAATTATCAACTTGGCGTCACCTGTCTGTCACGATATTTTCATAATTTAAATATCAGTGATTTCTAACAAAGCCCTGTATAAATTTGCATTTCGCGTAAAAATTATTGAGATATGCCAGCAGGCTTGAATAAATGTATCATTCATTTTGCAAATTTTGGCTACTTAAATCACAGGCTACAGAATGGCTCGAAAAAACAATGTGGCTAAGGGGTCATTTAAAACATATTTGACAAAAAGGGAACCGTTTTTTCGATGGTCTGTAATTATGAATATCTATAGACAACCGCATTAAAATAAGAATTTAAAACATACCGCAAACGCCAAGAAACAACCCCCAAAGGAAAACACACAATTGCATTGAGAGAGCACCCATTTTCCTGCAAAGGAAATAAAATTAAATTGAAAACTGACCATTATGGAACGAAAGGTTTCATTCAAAAGACAGACTTATGGCACATGAAGCTTAATTGCTTCGCCCTAGTTTATTATTATGTCCAATACCTGAATCTAAATTAATGCAAAAAGTAAAGCTCATGCCAGCAAGAAAGCATTGTAGTCATTCTTGATGAGAATGCAGGTCTAAATAAAACATTAGGACATCATACAATGAAAACCACACTCTTCTTCAATGAAGTGCGTAATAAAATGTGTGTTTGTCCGCACTTCTGACTTGCCTTCCAAATTTATACACGACCTGTCTGTATTCATTTCTCAGTCTATACCAGACACAAAGAACGACGAAAATTACCACAAAAAATTCTCTAGCGCCCGAAGGTAAGCTCGAACTTCCGATCAGCTAACCACACAAATTTTACTTTTCGTTCTTTCACAACTGAATGAACAAATTCACCTCGACAACAGCAAACAAAAGTCAGCATAATTTGACAACAAGCCACTCTTTGTTTCACGAAGATAATGGCAAAACCTACCTACTTTGCTACCAATTTAAGAAGAGAATATCACAAAAGGCGAATGCCAAGATTAAGCTTGTATCCGCGGGCAGCACGCTTTCAATTTCACTCCGGCAGCAGTTTGTATCAATGAATTACTCTCCCTATACGAATTGACTTTGGTGGTTCGTTTTAGGTGAATAAATTAACTCCTCACCGGTCAATTACAAATCAAGTATACAAGCAGCTGGTCCTTCAGTGGAAAGCTGATTCCACACTGTTTGGCTGACAGTTGTAAATATTTTTCCAAGGCAATTAAGGTTCAAAGTTGAGTTTCAGGTTGACAAAATGTCTACTTAGGAGAACACGCGCGCTGAAGAGTCTGTTGACAACAATGTGCCGTCGCAGAGGAACAAAAATATCAAGATCGTGTTTACGAAACACCAATAGTTTTATGAACACCTAATGTGAGAAACATAAAGCTGAATGCTAAGGCAATAGGATTATGGCGCAAAGAATTGGAAATCCTGAAGGCACGGCAAAACGCGTCGACCACAATTCATATTGTTGATAAAAAATCCTTTTGATTGAGTATTTTAACAGCAACCTGAATCACCAACAAACGCCTGAAGTGTTATCAGATTTTTAAGACTCACCTGCGGCAACCCGTGGCGACTTTTCTTTGCAATCACACGAGCAGATCAAAAAACAGAATTTATAAGCGTCGCCGGAAACTCACAAATTTCTGCCATTCCCACCGAAGGCCGTCACGCACTTCAGACGCATTCCATTACTGCACCCACAAGCCCCCTCGGGTCATCAGGTGTTCACGCCCAGAATTTTGTCACGATCAAACGGAAGTGAACCGGGCCGGGTTTTCATAAAGAAATTGAAAGAAAGAAAGTGATCTACAAGTATTTTCAAAGAATCGAATAAAGCCAAACACACAGCAAGATCATAAGCCTTTATTTCTATCATCGCTGGATGGAAAAGTTTTTTACATCTTCATGTCAAATAAGACAGATTTTCACTCAGATGATAAGTCTAGGAGGTTTCCTGTTGATGGTTGCATTAATTCATCATTTCATGACACACAAATTTTCAACGAGACATAAAGAATCGTTAACAAAAATCTTCTTTTCATTTTATTTGTGCTTTTGAGTGTTAAGTCTATTTGAAAATTTGTGTGTCATGAGGAAATGAATGTATGCGGTTTTGTTGTCCCCTTGTTTTGACTGATAGGGTAGTCAGTGAGGGCAAAAATCGACCCAAAGTTCCATCCGTTTTGTGCGCCTCCCAGAGACATAAAACTGTTCGGGTAGAATTATTAATGTATCCGACTCGAAATATGTCTTAGATTAACCACACAGGTACAAGATCATAGTCTCTTGTACGTAGGTAAGAACCCGTCTGAATGGCTTCAAAAAAATGAAAAAAGCTAGACAGAAACTTACAGCGGAACTTCATAAACAAACTAATTGGACAACAGATAATTAATAGACATTTTTTTTGTCCAGCTGAGAAGTTTATTCATGTATTGTTTGAAATGCTAATTGATCATTTACATGTAATATTTACTGTTGCTAATCATTCAAAAGGCAATAGATGCCTGTCTCTTGTTAGAGCATATTGCTGCCCCAGGAACCCACCACCTGGCTGCCCTTATTCAACTAGCGATAGGTCGAGCTCCACTTTTCTCAACTTTGCTGATAAATCAGATATCCATACACCACTGATTCTGCAAAAACGTAGACGAATCCCTTCTATCGCCACCCACCACCATCGCCCGCCCCAAGCGAAGAGTAAGTCAACCATTCTGAAGAAAATGTCCCTAAAAGTGGCCAAAACTGTTCAAAGAAGACCACCATGTAAAAGAAATCCTTCTTCTTCGTTTTTAAACGTTCTTTTAATGAGCATCAAGGAAGGAACACGAAAAGTACAGCATGGAACTGCCTCGAAAAGCTTTTTTGTCCGAGCGTTCGACTTAGGACTGGGGCGAGTTCTGTCGCAATCTTCAGAGGCGCCATCTTGCATTGTGTTGCGGAGCAAGTATCGAGTCGGGTCACCTTCGATCATACCGTTATTTATAATAGTTGTAAGAGCGGATTTTTAAGCGTAGTGACTGATGTCTTTTAAAATTGATATTCACAATCATATTTTACCCGAGAGATGGCCAGATCTTAAAGAGGTAAGTACTTATTTTGCCGCCAATTTCAGAGATACTCGAACTGAACTGAGTCTACGGTGTGATCGAGCCTATCAAACGGACTGAAATATCGAACGCTTCAGAGCAACCCTGTTTTAGGAAGTTGTTAGTGATTGTGTTATAATTTATAATGCCCTTCTACTAGCTTGGGAAACCTAAATTTTTCATATGGTAGGAAAGATCAAACAATTTCGAGTTGATTTGTTTGCGGAAAATTTAGAAAACCATATTGCGTGTAACGTAACGTAACATAACACAACACAAGTTTTACATTTTGCGGTCGAAATGCCAAATCGTTTTCTTCACTCAGTGACCTTGTTGTCTTCATTTTAAAATCAAAGCAAAAGACATAGGGTTATACTGTTTGTTACAGTTTATACGTTTGTTTCTGTGTACTTTAATGAATATTTATGTTTTAAAACGTCATACACCGCACCCCTTCCCCGCCTCCAAGACTATACAAAGCTGTCAATGAAAAATAAACAATTCTAAAATTTCTCAATGTTTTTGTTTTAAATCCAAATAACACGCAATGTACATTATAGAGAGTCATGTACAGCGTATTTGATAATATTCTTGTAATGCAACGGACTGTTTAGCTGAGGTCGCTGTAGGCGAACATCGAAATTATTCGTATTACATGGTGAAGCGAAATCTTATTGCTTTACTGTAAGTTGTGTTCCTGAAAGTATGTTTAATTATCTTTAGTAGTTTCACAGTGATTTCCTTTGTTTGGACATGCTCCGAATAAAATATGATAGCCAAACTCTTGCATGCATGTGACAAAAACAAAAGTGTGGCTATACAAACTAGGGCCCTTTAAGTCTGCTGCAGTCCAAGAGCTACTCCAATTAAGATTTCTGCAAACCATTGTTGAAATAATGATTGTTTGTTTGCTTTCTAGCAATATGGATATGGAGGTTGGATTCAACTTCATCACCACTGCAATGTGAGTTGACAGTAGATTCCAGTCTCACTATAATTTTTCTGGAATTGCAATCCTCATAGGTAACCGAACTGTTGCGCGGAAGGAAAATCAAATGCAAGATCCATAAGCCGTTTTATTTTCAAATTCATCATGCACTACTGCAGTTTAAACTTTAATATTGTCTTGTTTTTAGGGCAAGGCAAAGATGATGAAGGATGGAAACCTTTTTCGTGTGATAGATGAGAACTGCTGGTCACCGGAGGCAAGAATCAGAGATATGGATGCAACAGGTAATCAATGTTGAGCAGTGATTAATATCAAACTGCAATAAATATTTATCTATACATTGTTATTAGGCAATTGATGTGAGATTTTGAAGGTACATGTACATAATGATATGTAATTGTAAATTTTTAAATATGAAAAAAAAAGGGAATGTTCTAAAATCAGAGAGAACTTGTCAAATAAAATTGGTATTTCATGTTAAGAAGTAAAGGGGACAAAATTTCCAGATGAGCTTATAATCATGGTCATGCATGTACCTTTGGTGCCCACGTGGAACAGTTCGTGTGGCCTGCAGTACTCTTCACTTCAATATTGAAGTGAGAGTGAAGTCAGCAGGGTGTAATAACATTGTGAGAGAGAATAGGCCAAGTGCGATATATCGTTATTCCAACATGGCTCCAAGGCTTTCAGGACAAGCTTCAGTCCACATTTTGCTGGTGGTTTCTTTGTATCCAAGTCTTTTTTGGGAATTGAAGGACAAAATAAACTCAACAAATTGGCAATAATTATTTTGTCCTGAAAGCCTTGGGGTGATGTTAGAATATTGTTATATCGAACATGGCCTATTGTAAATCCTGATCCAGTACTGTCAGTGTGTGTTGTAGATTTGTCAGAGTTACATTACATTGTGCTTGTCTTTACTGTCAAGTCATGTAAGGTTTTAATTGCTTTCAGGTGTCACAGTACAAGCTCTTTCTACTGTTCCAGTTATGTTTAGTTACTGGGTAAGTGCGTAAAGTTTCCCATTCATATCACAGAAGCTGTTTTGCGATAAATGTAAGTTTGTAATTCTACTTCAACTGTTCGCTGTATTGATTTCTAAGGCCAAACCAGAAGACACTTTGGATTTGTGCCGCATATTGAATGATGATCTCGCCAAGACGATAAAGAAACATCCTAAGAGATTTGTAGGACTTGGGACTCTTCCAATGCAGGTGTGTGCATATTGTCACCCACAAATGTACTTTATAATATTATTATACTGTGTATTATAAATTTTATTGAGTGCTTTGTATATATAACTAGCGTATCATAATTGTAGTTTTTTTCTTTTTGCAAGTAATGTTTTCTTAATAACATTGTCATTGTCAGTAGTAGTGTATGTTTTAAAAATTGCTTTTATTTTTGTTTTACTGGTTGATCTTTATCAAAATGTGTATTGCAATTGTAAGTAATTAATAATGGGTTATGTGTAGTTTTGTAGGTTATTGCGACAGACTAATTTGTATTTATAAGTAATTATAGTAAAAAAATAAGTAAATAAGTAAGAACTGATAGTATTGTAAGTTATTGTTTTATAACGTAAGCGTATCCTTGTAATGTAAGATTCGCATGATAAATAGTGTAAAGTAGTAGATTAAAACATTGTATTGTATTGTATTGTATCGTAAGTAGAGTAAGTATTAAGTGTCGTATTGTAAGTAGAGTAAGTATAATGTAAGTAATTATGTGTTTTGTAATTAAGAAAAAACAATTTATTAAAAAAAATTATTGAGATGTCCTTGGTCATGTAGCCTGCGCAGACTGACGTATTTCCAGCTGTCTCTTGTCTCCTCGGCAGAAACAAGCGATAACCGGAAATACGTCTTTGCATTTGCAGGCTATTGACCATGTCACACAACTCAACACAGAAATTTCATGTGACATTATGAGGTCCTATGTACAATGCAGTTGTTAGATGATTGGATTTTAAAGCTTAATTTGTAATGGAAACCATATGCTTAGATGTACATATACATGTACATTATATGTACATGTATGCATAGTTAATAGAGGGGAATGGTTATGAAACTCAACAAAGTTCTTTGTTGTATGTTTTTGTTCTCTTTTTTGGCCTTGACCATGCACAAAACACAATAGTTGTTTACTACTGACCAAGGAACTAACCAGCAGAAATGTTTTGATTATGTAACTCATGCATTGTGTAGGAACGCAAAACAAAAGATTGTGCACGGTCATGGACCTTCCAACATAAATCTTGCCATCTTTGTTTGCTCCTTTGATGTTTGCCGGGCTTCATAACCATTCCCCTCTATTTACTGTGATGTATGTGAAGAGATTAATTTTGAGTTTGATGATTTAATTATTGACCTGTGTTTCCCCTTCATTCCAGGCCCCAGACCTGGCAGTACAGGAATTAACAAGATGTGTGAAGGTGACAATATTTATATGTAAATCATGGTAATGCTTGCTATAGTCAAACCCCTATTAAAGCAGCCACCTATCAAGCGGCCACCCTTATTAGGCAGCCAGCAATCAAAGTCCCAATGATGGTTTTTCCATTGTTTCTACCTCTATTTAGTGGCCAACCCCTTTTAAGTGGCCTTAGTCCGTTTACTAGGGGTTCGACTCTCTTTTACATATTTGAAATTGGTATAATTTGTGATAAAATGGTGATCCTAGTGATGGAGGTTTCCTGCTACGTGCATATACTAGATGCGTTCAAAGTATATTCTTGATGTCAATCTACAGTCGAACCCCTATTCAGTGACCACCTACACTGTATTAACTCCCACCCCTAATAGGTGGCCAGTAATCAAATTCCCGATGAGGGTTTTTCTATTGTAATGTATTTACCTCTATTAAACCCTCCCTTTATTGTGTTCAAGTGGCCACTATCCATTTCCCCAAGGGTGGGGAAATAAATAGTAAATATTTATAAAGTAAATAGTGTGCAATAATGAAAACTGAAAACTGAAACTGGCTGTTTAAAAGGGGTTGAACTGTATAGATCTGAAGAAGAAAAGGATCAATATAGCATTAAGACAGTATGTCAGTGTTTTTTGGGTGATGGGTGGGGTGGGAGGGGAGCTCAGAATGAAGAACTTGCACAAAAGCTCTGCCAAAAGTAAACAATGCATTTTTCTGTTAATATGCAGGAACTTGGTTTTCCTGGAGTTGAAATTGGTTCTCATATCAATGAGTGGAATCTAGATGCCCCAGAACTAGAGCCAGTGTTTGCTGTAAGTAATTAAACTACAGTGTAAATTGCGAATTTTAGAGGTATGTAAGTAACAGTTCAAGAGACATGAAACAATAAGTCCCAGGATTTTGAGGTAGTAGTGCTACTGTCTGGCCCCCTAAGTTTCAATGAATTAAAATTTATAATTACTAATTTTTCATGAAAAAAGATACTCTAAGAAGAAACTAAATTTAAAAGGATCACAATCTCGCTGCAATTTCTGCATTTACACCACAATAGAGGACTTGTTTCAGGAAGTTAACATTAGCCCTTTCCTATGCAAAAAAAAGGTTACATCATTGTATACTTAGGAGGTTTTTGAGACATGGGACCTTAGGATTAGGGTTATAATCATGGCAAGTAGGTATTATAATCAATTATTGTCCCTGGCTACTTTCTGTCTCCAGCCATCTTGAGCGTGTATTTGTGGCATTATGTTTCTAAAGGAGAGAACAGTTAAGAATGATGTTCTCCTTCATTTTATATATTTCTTGTTAGGCTGCTGAAGAATTAGGTTGTGCGCTTTTTATTCATCCCTGGGATATGGAGTTGACAGGAAGAATGTCCAAGTATTGGCTGCCATGGCTTGTTGGTAAGCTTTGCAGCAAATTGTAACTCCATATCAAATAGTTTATCAATCCTGAGTTCAAGTTCCAAATTTTTCACTTGTTGACAATTTTTTTTCTCTTTTATCTTTGCAGGAATGCCCGGTGAGACAGCACAAGCAATTTGTTGCATGATATTTGGTGGAGTTCTAGAAAGATATCCAAAGCTGAAAGTGTGTTTTGCTCATGGAGGTAAGCAATGTGAATTATCCAAGAAAACTATATGCAGTTAATCATTTCAACATGTCTGTACAGTGAACATAAAATATTTCTGTTGATTGAATTTTTGCTACACAGGAGGAGCATTTCCTTTCACTATTGGTCGCATTGAGCATGGTTTCAATGTCAGACCTGATCTCTGTGCTGTTCAGAACCCATTTAATCCAAGGTCAGTCTTTCCTGTATATACTAAGTCATTATGTCCACATTCTTTTTGTCATAGTTCAAGTGGACTAAGGCTTTGTCTCAGGACACTAACAAATGGCATCTAAAGTTATGTTAATTCTTTTTTTAGTTGGGCCATCCCCCCCTTTTTTTTTCGTTTATTGTCGAATGCATTTTCTGATTTTGGGTTGGTCGGTCAGAAAAGGAAAAAATTGGAAAAGGAGTCAGGAGCTATGAGGCCCGGTACCTCAGCATAATATCCGTGGAGCCTGGAAACAATAAGGTGTGGTTACAAAGTCAACATTGCAGCAATGGAGGAAGGAAAACGTCGACGTCATTGTTAAAATCAAATGAGAACAGGGAAAAACTAAAACTCTGTAAGGCAAAAATTTGCTTATGTTTCAGGTTAAAGTGACAATTGTTTAAAATAATGTGTCATTGCCTTCATTGCCTTCTGTGTAACTTTTTTTTTTTTTTAAACGCGAAAATCTGGGTCGGTCGGACAACGCTAAACAGAGAAAAAAAAGGGGATGGCCTTATGAGCTACATCTTAGTGATCACAATAAGCAGGGAATTAAAAACATGTCAACCCTTTTTTTGTTTTTTTTTTTTATTATTAATGCCCAAGTCGCTAGTGGAGGGAAAGTGCCTACGAAGCCCAGGGGCTGCAACCACAGTCACATCCCCAAGGCACTAGAACACCTGGCTGGCCTGCCCAACCCGCAACCAAGCCACAAACCTCCTGTGCCAGGCCCCCCACAGGCACCTGTTACACTCAAGCCAGATGGCTAAGTGGAAGAAAACAGAGCTGAAAAGAGGTGGGGGGGGGGGGGGGGGCGTGTGCGGTGAAAACGAGAAAAAACAAAAAAATTTTAA
>Ga0126339_10004392_pt1 | contig 10411 bp, 4 predicted proteins | sample OrbTmetagenome_2_FD_92532 | JGI IMG/M metagenome (GOLD analysis project Ga0126339, IMG submission 92532) | Coral microbial communities from Petempiche,Puerto Morelos, Mexico - Orbicella T R C metagenome | ecosystem: Host-associated > Invertebrates > Cnidaria > Coral | place: Petempiche,Puerto...
ACGGGAAAATCTCAAACCTCGGCCTACCGTATTGACCTCGCTATCGCTCGGTCAATACGGCAAGACCTCAGTTTGAGATTTTCCCGTAACGACCTCACTCTCGGTTATTAAGTAGTTAATAATGCCCTAGAATTAGCCAATCAGAGCACGCATTATATCCGCTACAAACACTAGCCATGTAACAATTCTCGAAAAAGCCTTCCTGCAACCCTTGTTAATCCTGTCAACAACCAGCGACCAAAATCCAGCCGTTTAAAATAAGTTAAGCCTTTGATACTCAGTTTTGGATTTAGTTTATTAGAGGGCTATAACAATAAAATATCCGCCAGGGTACTACCATAATTTTTACCCCGATAACTTGGCAGTTTTCTTTGCTTCAAAGGTCATTTCATTCTGCTAACAACGTCAACCTTCATCAGCATGCTTTTCAACTTACATTTCCTGGACAAACCAGACTTCGAAATAATAAATATGTGACACTGTGCACCTGGTACGTGTATCCATATAGTCTTCAAACAAGCTCTAAGGAGTTCCTAGGGTAGGGGTACAATAAGAGCTTCCAAGAAGAGCTTTCTTGCAAGCTGGATCCCTTAATAATATTATAAAATACTTCCTGTGCTACTGTTTCTACTTAAATCCAATCTAGATAATGAGCCCTGCCCCTTGCCTATGTTACCACGCATTAGAGGATAGTAATATTCAAAAAAGCTTTCCCTTACACCCTTATAACACATACCTCGATGTTCTGTCCCCGCGCAATTCTTAACATCCCACGCAGATATAAGTAGTTGGCAAGAAGACTTGAAGACTGGTTCATACGATCCTATAGCAAAAAAGAAAACGCGCGTGAACTTCACACAACAAAGCCTCCTACGTAACTAGTCAAGCAATCCTCGCAAAACCAACGACGTTCAGGGTAGGACTGCATGACCAGCCATAAGAACATTTGCGTAGGAGGCTATATGCAAAACCATTAGTCCAAAACTTTGTTTGGGGCACATTCCTGAGACGCAATTATTTGGCGTTCTCACAAATTATAAGCTCATTGTACGAGCAACCACTGTAAAACCTGCAGAATATTGCCTGGCTTATGCTCAATTGGCTAAAATCAGACAATATTCCACAAGACTGTGCAGCATAACTGTTAGTATTACATGTATTCAATGATTTGTCATGAAAATGGATCTCCACATGTACAGCTGCACGAAATATGTGCCACACAGAGATGTGCTTAAGTTGAGTAAAGCCAGTTTTGAAAGAACCTTATCAAACTCATTAATATCAATAATTATTCTGATCAAAGAAAAGGTGTCTGGATATATAAACAATAGCCTCAATTTGGCGCGAAAATATTCTCAGATATTTGTCCGCTGACATTACAAGTACATGTACCGAGAATTCGAAGCAAACAGTTTTCAATACGCTCTCGGAAAACTGTGAGCTTTGAGGAACAGATAATGTCCAAGGACTGAAATATCTGAGCATATTTTCGCACTAAATGGACACTATTGTATTTATTATCCTTCAAATATTTTTTGCAACACGCGCAGTTGTGAAAATTCGGGAACATCACTCAGATAGTCCCCAGTGTTAGCTGGGGCATATTCAGTCACGTGACGCATTTAGACCAATCGCGCGAGAGTGAAAATACTTGATGGATTATAATTGATCATAATTACTATACATTTTTACGGTTTTATTTCTCTGTTTTCTCCATAGGTATCTCAAACACTCGAGACAGTGACTTGCCACATTTCCCGAAACACCTTGGACTTCGTAAACAATAGAGTGTCATATTTTCAACTCTCTTCTTAATGTTTGAAATTGTGATAAAACATGGTCTCTTGTGTTTTATATATTACTTACTTACCAATATTTTGGCAGTGAGTGACTTCAAGTACTCGTCGTAGAAACTTCCTATAAGAGAAGAAAATGGTTGGGTCAGAAGGCAAGGTACCGCAAATTGCACGTGAATATCTTTTATTAGTAGTTTCACAGTGATTTCCTTCGTTTCGCCACGCTCCAAATAAAATAAACTAGCCAAACCCTCACATGTAAACATAAGCAAAGCCGTGGCTGACAAGGGCCCTTTAATTATTGTAAGCCTACCTTTCTTGAACCAAATGAATTGTTGAGAAATTGCTGTTTTCTAGGTGCCTCATCTATTGCCCCTGACTTGTCCCCTCATGTACACAGATCTTGATCAGAAAACACAACTTTCTTCCGGCATGACAGTCCATTTTGGCAACCATTGTTAGTTCCAAAAAAAGTGATTTGTTAAAGGGGTGTTACCCTCGCATAGCATTTACCTCCCTCTACATGTATGTAATCTCGTGTGACCATTCCTTACTTGTGTAAATTCCTTCAAGGGTAAATGGCGGCAACACAAAGGTGCTTAGATTTTCCTCTGGGTTGTCAAAATATTCTTCGGATATAACGGGGACAGGAACTGTGGAGGAACTTCTTTTTCTCAGAGGTCCAGCCCTGTGAGATTGCACAAGATGACAACATAATAAATTAGTCGAGCAAAATCACTTTGCAAAATTTCATGACTTTCCCTGATAAAAATAAAATTTGCCTGATCAAATAAATACGAAATGTCGGATAAAGTAGCGGCCTCCAGCCTCCACTTACAGCCGTCCTTTTAATTTCCACCCATTAATTTTGGACCAATCAGTTTTCAACAGTTCTCGCCTTCTGGAAAAACATTGCTGAGATCACAAGAGACTTGAAATGATTGTTCCAGCCTTCAGTGGTTTTAAATCAGCACTGTTATAATTTCAATTTCCCTGACTTTTCTTCAAAATTTCATTTTTTCCTGACTTAAAATATAATTCCCTGACTTTCCCTGGAAAGAAATAAGAATTTGTTGTTGTTGTTGTTGTTGTCACCCACTAATCAGATAGAGTGGCCTAGCCCCTTGAAAAGCAAAAGGATGCAACTTGGAGTGGCTCTTAATGTCCCTCAACAAAGGAAGCACCGTGACTTACTTGGGAGCTACTCTTGTTTTCTGGGCCATGAGAGTAAAGTAGTCGGTCTTTTCTGGATCGTGCATAAGGTCGTAGAGAAACATGCTAAATGCGTGACTCTTGCATACCTTAAAACATTGAAGAATTAAATAATGAGTATCAAGTTCAAAGAAAAGTGTGTCATTCCAGACAATCGATCTACATGTAGCCTGTGGACTGTACACGGAAACTGAATCACAGAATCACATTCTGAATGTAAACGTTTGTCTCGACTTCTAATTTTTTTACTCTCTTCGAAATCTGATTGTACGAGAGCGCAACTTCAAAAGACTCAAGCACAATTGTAAAAAAATGTCCCCTTGTTGGATGAATGACAATCGTAATTGAAGTCATGGCTACAGTGCCTATTATGGAACTTACATGCGAAAGAAGCTTAAGGAGGCTAGGCAGCATTTGTTGCTTCAAATTTCGCACCAAAGACCTCCGTGAATTACATTAAATTCAATTGCTGTCAGTAGAAGTTACCAAGGAAACATTCTTAGGTGCTTGTCACAGGTAGAAATTTGTTTCTTGTAAGTTTTGCATTGACTATCGTCCTGTCAATAAATGACAACAGCTTAAGATGCCCACCATGCTTCAGGTACAGACCTCTCAGAAGTTGACAGTTTGCATCCTTTAATACAACTGCAGCAGACATGGTCAAGCTATGAGAGCTCGCTTACCTCACGATAAAACTCTTGGTCATCTGAAGGCTTTGACCCGACGTATGTATCCATGTCAAAGAAAAGCTGTCATGGAAAGAACAAAGAAATATCCTATAAGTAGAGAAACATCCACACCTTTACAATAGCCCTTTTCATGGTTAGTTTTTAGAACTCATTTGCATTACATTGTAATCGAACATGTATGCCAGGCAATTTCGGGCCGAAAATACAAAAGAGCCCAAAATTGCCTCACATACATGCACGTGCTACATTATGATGTAATGCAAATGAGAAATGTTAACCATGAAAACGGTTTTTTGTATGATATTGTACGCCAATATGCAAATGAACGACAGTTTGTGCATAACAAGCGTGTACAAAACATTAAGAAAACTTCTCAGGAAGTGCAGTGAATCTCGAATTGCTGAAACACCTTGCAATAGGAGAGCAAAATCTGGTTTGAAAATCAAGAGGTTCAGAAAATCGAGGGTCAATTTCTCCTAACTTTTCTTACCACGAAAGCAAACGTTACTTCAAATATAAAGGTAAGTTCAAAAATCGGGATTCCAGTGTATAACAACAACACCAACAAAAAGTACATCTTACATCTTCTTGCTGGACAATGAAATTTTTCATGTCACTAAAAGTAGAGAGAACGGTAAAAAAGATGAGTCAATATAATGTTACAATTCTGTCAAATGTTGAGAAGAACTAAGAGAAACTAAAAGACGACAGTTACATCTAGGAGAAATTGAAACGGACCATGGAAGTGTAGTTAATTTTAGTCATAGTATGCTATTTGTCAATGTAGGTGCCTCAATCAGCAATGCAGTCAATAATCTAATGATTTTAAATGCATGAGGCAGAGACATTTGAAGAAAATAAACTACTATTGCCGCTTCATTTCAACATAAAATCAAAACATAGCGATTTTCATTGCATATTTGTATAATAACTGAGTGTATTTTAATGATTGCATGCACGATATAGAATACACCATTTTTAACAATATTCTTTTAGCATAATGGTAAGTATGAAAAAAAAAAAAAAAAACAGTGAAGTTACATGTACCTACCTGAACATTCGTAACATCATCTCTAACGTGGCTATTGTGAAGGTAAAAGGCAAAAACAAAAATAGAGATAATACAAATTAAGACATGGCATGCTTTGTAAGAGTTTGTGACGATTTATATTCATGACAACTGTAGTCAGGCAAGACCTTCTATATCACTTGATAACTTTGAGCGACCAGAAGTCGCTGATATTCCGTTCATGCCTCGTATGTCCCCACCACAAAATCATAACCAATGAGGCCATCTCGGAGAGAAAAATTCTTCTTCTTTTTTTTTCTTCAATATTTTTTGAATACTTAAGTTAATGTACATGTTTTGTGTCACGTATGATTCTCTAAACTGACCAGTTTCTTTAATGAGTTTGTAAGGCAATTACATGCATATTAGTTAATTATATGTAATTGTACAGTATTACACAGCCAAAACAAGCACACAGTTCCGTTCATGTCAAAAATTAATAAAACTCTCCTCATCAAATAGTACACTTTCTAGTACAGTTTCTGTTTATGTGGAGGTGCAGTGGTCTCATGGTTACTGGGCTCGTGTCCGGATCGAGCGGTCTGGGTTCAAGCTCTGGCCGGGAACATTGTGTCGTGTTCTTGGGCAAGACACCTTACTCTCACAGTACCTCTCTCCACCCAGGTGTATAAATGGGTACCGGCGAATTTAATGCTGGGGGTAACCCTGCGATGGACTAGCATCCCATCCAGGGGGGAGTAGAAATATTCCTAGTCACTTCATGCTACAGACACCGGAGATAAGCGCCGGTCTGATGGGCCACTAGGCAAGTATGCAGATCTGTACTTAACCTACCCTACCTATTTAAAAAGAGCCAATTCACAAAAAAAAAGTTAACACATTTCTTTTTTCTGTAATCATTCTTAATCCTAGTATTATATTTCAGGGCCGGGTTGTTAAAACCCAGCATTAGGAAGAATTTTGATTTCAGTTTTGTGACTTTCCCCTGAGGTTTTCTGTTTATAGTCATGGTCCTTCAGTTTTGAGTTTGCACACTCTCAAAATACACAAGACATGAGCATGCGCAGTGAAAAACATTTTTATACCAACAATACAAATGAACACTTCCATTAAGTTTTAATCTTGGATTAACGTTAACCAGCTTTCGGAAAAAAACCCGCCCAGTTGGCTACATACTTACGTTTATAGATAGAACTATTTTTTACCATCAAGTTTATTCTTACCTTTTTGTTCTAAGTTATTGTAAGCGCGTTGTGAATTGTAAATGCGCAAATAAGAACCCTTTCATAACTTTTTTATTGTCATAAATAAAATTGTAAGCCTAAGCGTACTTGAAGAGTAAGGATTGAGGAATGAAGTAAAAACAAGTTTCAAATACTAGTCACAAAACTTAACTTACATGCCAAAACAAGCTGTTGAAAATCTCTAACAAACTGTTCTCTTTCCTCTTGCCATTCTTGTAAGGTGTAGAATGTTTGTCTGTAAATGAAAATGATCCTTAGTGATCACAAAGCTACACGGAAGCAAGTGTCAAATTATGAAATTTGAAAGTAAACTATACCTTTGGAGGAGGGACCGGTCGAAGTGGATTGTTGCGTTTTTCATTCTGAACAAGAAACAAGTTTTATATAAGATAAACTGCATTGTAAACCCTCCATTAAGACAGCCCTGTTTATACCACCGTATATGTAATAAGAGCACTTTCTGTAGTAGCAGTCTTCCAGGCGTTCAGTTAGTTGGGGCGCAGTGCAAAAAAACAGCGAACGAAAAATAGAGGAGAGGCGCCCTATTTTTTAGTATGAAGTTTTTTGCGCTGTGCCACAACTAACTGAACGCCTCGAGGAGGCTATTTCTAAGAGGCTAAGAGGCTAAGTGAACGATTAAGACCACTCGGACAACAAAAACAACTACAATCTTTACAAAGGAACGTCATGGATGAAGTGACCTTGTCGACGTCTTATGCGCCACTTACTGTTCAGGGCTCAAAATAACGGCCGGTCAATGAACAATGTCCGGCCAGAATGGTGACTTGACCAGCCAAGAACTTCACTCGCCGGTCATGTTGACCAGTCACATCATGTTGAGACGGTCACGTTGTTCATTCTTGAATAAACAATCAAATCCTCAATTGTAAATCTTAGATTTTTTATCTCTTTCATTTTGGCCTCTCACACGAAAACATACACCAACTGGTATCTGTTCGAACGGTTAAAAATCGATCGCTTGCTGTTTGTCATGCGCTCAAGATCGATAGGAATGCCATTCGAACGGCTGGAGTTATCCGATCAGAAAAATATTCAGTCGTTCAAACAACTGCTGCTATCCGTTCAAAAAAAATTTCATCTTTTAGGACGGCAGAACTTTTTAATTCAGCATTCAAAACTATTCAGCCTTTCGAACAGCAGAGGTTTTCCGTACGGCAAAAAATCCGATCAGATTCAGCTTTTCCTGACGCTTTAGATTTGCCCAAGTGTCACACTTTTGTCACAGGGCACCTCTCTTTGTTGGCGTATATTTCAAAGGTATTGCTCTACAGATGTTAAGATATTTGTCATTTCTTCCACTTTCACTGCACAAAAATCGACGAACAAGACGCCAAAACAAAACTTTTCGCTCAATTGTCAAGTTGTTTCCAGCTTAGACACCATGGGACTCCGGGACATCAAAACACGCATTTTGCAGTCTGCTTCGTTTCCATCAAGCTGTAAATGTAACATTGAGCACGAACCCAGTATCTAATTTAGAACCAACCGATAAGTTACTGTTACGAAACGGATAAAATTATGTACCAACAAAAAAGCCGAAGGCCTTTATATCAGTATCTGTATCTGTAAAGTTATTTTGTTCGCGAATGAAATTTGAGACACTCTCAACTCGTTGCTTGGTAAAATCTACCGAATGATGGTTATTAGTTTTTCCTGAACAAAAACTCTCTCTAATATGACTACAACAAGGTTTAGATTTTTTATAGCTTACACTTTAGAACTTATTAATTTTAGTCACATCGTTAAGAAACTTCCCAACACTTGTTGTGTAACTGTAGCCGTATTCGTAGTAACGCGATGATTTGTTGAGCGTTTGCAGGGAAGAGAATCGAGGAAACAGAAACTTCTTCTTCGGCTCTATTTGTCATTGTTATTTATTTCATATACGTTTTCACGGACATAAAAACTTTGCAGAGCATCAAAACAACAGCTCATGGAATTCAACATACCGATCAAAAATTCGAAGTTTCATCAAATATGCATCCCGTTCAATACTTTTTCTTTGGCAGGTGGCAAGAATTCCGCTGACAGCGTGCCACTTCATTGAGCTGCTAAGCCCTGCCAAGGCCATCTTTGGTTAAGTTTTAAGCTTTTCTTTGTAGTAGGCCAATTTTTAAACGCTCTAGCAACGACTGAAACAAACAAATTATATCTGTGGGTTTAATTAGGCCAACATTACTTAATTTTTTCTAAAAAAATATCTTGACCGGTCAGAAACGAGATGTGACCGAGCTAAAATTACTTTGGCCGGTAAACATGACCGGCCACGGTCCGAAAATTATTTTGAGCCCTGCCGTTGTTAAAGGAATATTAGAGAGTTTAGAAAAACCATGATGGCAACGGCAATGGGAAGGTCGCTAAACAAAAGGTTTAATGAGCAGAACAATGGCTGTGCAGGTGCGTTATAATTCTTGGTACATTTCTTAGCCGTTCTCTACAAAACAACAACGTGAAATGACCAAATCTGCCTGTCCAGAGAATGTGAACCACGACGGCTAATTTTTTAATTTTTATTTCAAATGTTTCACCCTGTGTAAGAATCAATTTCGTGATGGTTTTGACACTAAGAAACAAAGGAGAATGACTTCAGGGTATCACAAGATTCGTAGGTAAAATATGAAATCATTTTTTAATCAATGTTGTCCTCGCCATCGAGTCCTGGTTTCTTCAATTCCCTATTTTATGGTTCCGAGCATACGTAAGCTGTTACATAACCATGGAGTGCCATTTCACTTTCTTACCAAGCACGAGTATTTCAGCAATCACAACGTAACCACAACGGTGATGCCAAAGACAACGTCGTTTAAAAAAATTACTTTATATTTTACCTATGAATCTCGCAATACTCTAAAGGCATTTACTTCATTTTTCACTTTCAAAACTGTCACAAAACTAAATCTGGAACACAGCGATAAATTTGAAATAGAAATTGAAATTATCTATCATACTTGGTTCACGTTCTCCAGACAACGCAGAATTTGGTTATTTCACGTTGTCATTTTGCAGAGGACAGTTAAGAAATGTACCAAGAATTATAACACACGTGCACAGCCATTGTTCTGCTCATTAAATCTTTCGTTTAGCGATGTTCCAGTTCCCGTTGCCGTCGTGGTTTTCTTAAACTCCATAATCAATTGAAAACTTCTCTCATTTGTACAAGCGCAATGACTGATGCCCAAATTCTGTAACATAAGATGTCAACAGCTCAAAGGAGTTATTCTGACTACACGTTCGAGTTATTCAAGCAGCTAACACGCAGAAGTTTTAAAACCGAACTCAGACTCAGTTTCCTGAACGTCCCATTTACCACAGTAAGGCATGCTATAAACCAAAATAAACTAATTTGCATAATCGCGTTATGATAACATGAAACCCGAGTTCACGGAAATCCCTTACCTGAACTTATACAGGTCTGTAGCATAAGTTGGCAGTCGTGGAATTCTTGAATTTGCAGTAACTGATCCATCGTCAATATCTGCGATAACTATGCTAGACAACTGGAGTGTGAAGCAAAATAAACTTTCTGTAAAGCACTGCTACAACACCGTTCATAAAATGATAACTGCCCATCAAGATGAGGAACAGCGAAGCTGAAAATTACCACCAACAAATACGAACAAAACACCAGAGAAAGAGCCGCAATCAAATAGATTAGAGAACTAGAAAGCTTAAACTTTGTACAGTGTATTTTTGTATTTAAGAGTAGGACCAAAAAGGAATGCCCAGTAGAACTAAATTTTATTGTATCAAAATTTTAAGTTTACTTCTAGCTGCTTTGTGCTAAGATCAGGGTGCGTCAAAGTCACACAAAGCCCTGACGTTCAACAATACATTCCTTTGTATGCTTTGATCTCTGCTAACATACACATCGACATAACCCATAAGAAGACGCTTAGTCAAGGTCCAAATACAAACTCTACAGTTGAGACCTCTGATAAATGTACGGACACTGGTACTCGGCCGAAACGTGTTTGGTCCCAGCGGTGTCTATGTACAGGAGGTTTGACTGTACACTGTTTATTGCATCGACGCACCGGACATGGAAATGTGACAAACCCAAGAGATAAAAAGCAATGTCTTACCTCGTCCATTTCCATAACAACTCGTTGTATTTGACTCTTGTGTCTTGAGTGACATCCCATGATAAATGCACCAGGCGCTTCAACCAGATCCAGAAGTGCACTGCAAGGTAAACAACAACGGTCAAAAACCTGTTAAACTATTACAATACCCACTGGCAGCTTTTCATTGACAAAAAAATGTGAAAAATAACATTTGATCACTGAAATAGAGCCACACAAAGTTTTACCAGCTTCAGCACTTAGAACTATGGATTACAGGAATTCTGATTAGCTGGTTGTCAGTATAGTTCAACCTATCAAACGGCTACCCTCGGGGAAATGGATAGTGGCCGCTTAA
>Ga0126339_10004393_pt1:2500-10410 | contig 10410 bp, 8 predicted proteins | sample OrbTmetagenome_2_FD_92532 | JGI IMG/M metagenome (GOLD analysis project Ga0126339, IMG submission 92532) | Coral microbial communities from Petempiche,Puerto Morelos, Mexico - Orbicella T R C metagenome | ecosystem: Host-associated > Invertebrates > Cnidaria > Coral | place...
CATTAGGTGAACCTGCTGAGCCGACACCAGCTCCTCAGGGAGCCCCAAGTGATGATCTTTTGCAACTCCATGCAGCGTTTTCTGTTCCAGTCCAACAGTCAAGTTCTGCAGCTTTCTCACAAAGCCCTTCCTTCCCTCCAAGTCAGGCATTCCCAGCTGCACAGGGTTTTGGACAGGCCCCTCCCCAGGCTGGTCCCTGGGATGGCTCTGCTACTACAGGTTAGCCATGTTTGTGGAATACACTTTTTTCTTTTCTTTTTCTTTTTTATGAATACGTGTAGACATAGTATTTGCTAGGCATATGGTTGTTACATGTATCTGTTACACCTGTTATTGCTGAGTGTTCTTGATGGGGCCTTGATGTTTTAGGTGAACTTGCCTGTTGTTGATGCAATTCACCAATTACAGTTGACAGGCAACAGGTGACTCAAAACTTCATGATGGCCCTGTCCTACAATTTGCATCTGCATCTGCATCTGCATCCTTTGAATTTTATAAAACCATAGATATGTGTGCGGCTGGGTGGATGCTTATAGGTCACTATGCTCATCAGGGGGAACTTTGTATCTTGAAGCAAGCAGATTTGACTGTACTTTTGTTAGAAGAATGCTCAAGAACGAACCATTAATTCTTTGTCAGTTTCTACAGGTTTTAGCACCAGCAGCAGCTCTACAAACCCATTTGACAGCCAAGTACATGATGATTTTGCTGCTGTGTTTGGCAGTCAGCAGACTACTGTTGACAATACTCCAGCCATGGGAGACATGTTGGTTCCGACTGTGTCCAGCACAGGGGCTTCGAAAGCACCATCTGACAGCAGCATCAGTGGAGATCAACCAGGAGGTTTGCATGCAAGCCTAGAGAGAGTTGCAAAATCTTTAGGTGAGCAGGCTTCATGTGTATTGTAGGAGGCTTCACTTTTGCACTGTTTCAAACAGATTTTAATGAATCCGATAGTTTCTCCATTGTTTCACAAATGTAAAGGTGTCACATAAGGTTTTAAAATCAAATGGCTTTCACTTGCATCTGATTCTCTCAAAGTAATATGGAGGTTTTTTATGTAAATTGTATAATATCACTGATCCATGTAGTCACCAATTTTGTTGTCATCAGATAGGTATCTGTATGCCCTTCCAAGCTGGCACTGCTATGTTAGGAAATGAATGATAAGGACATTTCCATGCATGTTGTATTAATTTTACATTTTCGTTGTGATTTGTAGACTCATTATCTTTTAATGGAAACATCATGGGTCCATCTGGCAAATCACAACACCAGTGGACTGCACCAGTACCACAGAGCAAGACAGGGGGACCAAACTGGCAGGCACCACCCACGTCAAGAACGTCGTTACCTCAAACGGGTTGGAGTGCGACAAGTCAGCCTCCCATGCAGCAGTCAACAGGGTTCAGACCGCCCTTTGCACAACCAACTCCAGTGGGACAGCCTTTCATGGTATGTAGCCAAGCAAGGTCAATAAGCCTGTTTTGGGCTGTTTTATTATAACCTCTGGTGTTTACTCTACCCCTGGAAGTATTTCTGATTTGAAGACAATTAATTGTACATCACAAAAAAGAGTCACACTTCATTAATGTACATGTGATATATTATTGTTACCTTTCCAACCTACTGTAGGGTTGGGTGTTCCAGTGTTGATCTACATGTATACATGTGCGTGCCTCATGTCTTGTTCTTGACTTCTCATATTGGGTCCTTAAGGAGACTCACTCTCTAGGCCAAATAGAACCTTGCCTATGCTTTTGACAAAGCACAATCATGTTTTTCAGCCTGGCCAACAAGGAATGTTCCCCCAACAGGCTTCTGCATTTCCTTCTCAGCCATTTCAACCACAGAGACCTGCACACCCACCAGACCCATTTGGACCCATTCCTGGCAGTCAGGTAAACCTAGTTATGTGCAATCACCAGGAGTTGAATTTATATACATGATGTTGTTGGGCCCATTGTTTACCATGTACGCAGTCTACCTAAAGACCTGGCCAACGATTATTTTCTGGCAATAACGTGTTCTAACAATGTTGTCAAATTTTTTATTTTTCAGGTTAAATTCTAAACCTAAAGCCTTGCATGATGGTGAAAGTGTAGGCTGGTCTGTAACAAATCTTGTATCTAAATCTGTGAGATTCTCAGTAGCTGAGCTATTTTCTAAGAAAAAAAAGGTTTTGTAACTGAAGTTTGGACTTTCGTATTCATGCACTCAACCTTGTTCCCAGAGTCACCCTTCGTGATGGCACAAGGTGAAAGAAAAGACCCTGGAAACTAGGTTGACAAGTTACCTGGCATTTCGTCTTCACTCCCAGGTAGTTTCTAGTAGCTCTTTTCACGGTTAAATTTTCTCATTTGCATTACAATATAATCTAGCATGTATATGAGGCAATTTCGTGCTATTTTGTATTTTCAGCCCGAAATTGCCTCGCATCCAAGTTGGATACATTCTAATGCAAATGAGAAAATCTAAACGTGAAAAAGGCTACTGGATCGTCGTGTTACGCTTCAGTAGAAGCGGGACATGATCGCTCAAATAACTGCTTTCAAAGGCACAGAGAAGCAGATTTTCGTATACGCAGGCCAGTGAATGAAAAAGAAACCAACAGAGTTTTCCCTGGGTATACCCTATTAACCTGCATAGCTGGCGGAATTTTCGCGTGAGTGCATTGTCTTGACAGTGGAACCTCTAACAAGAACAATGAAGTTGCAAGGGATAAGTGGAATAGTCAATTTTCTCTTGCGATTCCGAAAGCAACTCCTCGCAGGAAATCCCGCAGGAAATCCCACCAGCTATACAGGCTAGTGTACAGTGGAGTTCAAGGATGTGTCATGGTAAAGCTTTGATTTATAACTAGTTTCTTGATTCTTTTGGTTGACTAGGGACAATTAGTACTTAGGTTTCTTATATTATTTGACCCTAAATCACAGGTCTTAATCAAGGACTAAGTAATAGCACTAATTCGAACAAATATTCGAGCAAAGGAGTGTCCTTTTAATTTAGCCTTTTTTTATTGTCCGCAAATGAATTTGCTTTGATTCAGTAATCAAAGTTGTGATGTTATTATTATTTTTTCTTAATTCTGCTTCTGATGATACTTCAGGTTTTGCCTTCATCTTTTGTAACCAACCCGAAATTATCCTTCGTGCAGACGATTCGTACCTGCACGTAGCCCGACCCATCACTGAGTAACAGAAATTTTGTTCCCTTATTACGTCTAAATAAGGTCCCATCCACACTAGCCGGAGAAATGTGAAAACGCAGCTTTATTTCTTCGGTCAGGCCTACCGTCCACAATAATCCGTCACGAAAACGAAGCTTTACGAAAACGCTCTTCAAACCGGAGGAATTTGAAAACCCGACTTTTCGTTTTCGTGTGGACAGAAGCCATTTTTACGAAAACGAAGGCGTCACGATGGTCATGTGATTTCCCTGAACGAGTTTTCCTCAAGCACAGTTACAAAATGACCGGTGATTGTTGCGTTTTTTAAACTCCTCCCGCGTGGACGGAAAACATGATGTGTTTTCAGAGTGAAAGCTCGGTTTTCAAATTCCTGCGGTGCAGTGGTGACGGGGCCTGAGTATAACACATCTTGAGTTTTGTACTTTTGCTGTTGATTGCATTTCATATATAGATAGTGTCGATCCCATTATAAAATGCCTGGAGAAGTTGAAAACACCGGGCTGTGCCTGGTGTTGTTTATAAGCTGGTCTTTGGTCGTTTCTGTTATGGACTTTTAAAATGAGATCCACTCAGTGACTAATTAGATTCATTTCCTCGGATTACACCAACTAATCAGATGTATCACACGTAGAAGTAGGTTGTCGCTTGTGATTTCTTAGAGGAGCTCTCAAGTCAGTAAACGTCGGTAATGAAAGACAGTTTCCAACGTTGCTTAGCATTAGACAGCGTCACTCAAACATGATTAGGCTTGTGACTTTTAAGGGAACAATTTTGCAAACCAACGGCTTACTCAAACTTCGTAACAATTCTAACTCGTTCTGTTTTGTCAAGAAAATAACGCTGTTTAGAACTCGACACGCCTTGGAGTTTAGGTAGAAATTTTAGTTGTAGCTTCCTCTACTTTGACGCTTTTTGCATTTTACGACATGGAGTTCGTGTAAAGCGCTGAGAACATAGGGTACAGACATAGCTTTTTACGTATAACTGAACGATTTAGAACGATGTGTTTATATGAACTGTTCTCTCTTTCAACCGTGTTTTGGGTCGTAACACAAATGGCTGTAAAACAACCTCGTTCCCAGAGTCTTCTCTCTGTCCCGAGGAAGAGAGGGCGCTGGAACGATGTTGGTTGCGAAGAGGCGAGGCCACAATCCTTATCCATCAATAACTTGTTACACTGGTATGAAGTACAGATGTAGAATGTACTGTACTCACATGTAGGGTTAATGAAAAGGTCAACGCTATATGGGATACCTTATTGTAGATAACGTAATTAAGTTTCAACCTTTCACTACTAGAACTAAACCTGACGTCAACAGAGCAGTTTTCAATTGAGTGTCGAAAGTAATCAGGCAATTGCTTTGGTTTTGGTTTTGGTTTTCCTATGACTTGAGATTGGCTGAGTAGTCTCATTGGTAGGTGATTGATTTGGTTTAGGTTTTACGACACTCCATTGAACACCCCCCTATGAATTACTAATTAATGTGGTTTTGAGTTGAAAGGATGAAAACATAGTATGTGACCATTCAAAGAACTGAGAGGGAGTGACAGGTGAATTTCCCACGCTTCGCGTAAGCAACATGCATTGGCGTCGAGTTTTGATTGGTTCACTGAATTGCCTGTGTCTTGATTGGTTAGAACGGTTTTTTTGGTTATATGGCACTCAATTGAGAACCACTCCATGTTGTACTAAGTGTTGAGTATTTTGCAAAATAGAATTTAAGTTTTTGAGGATAAATTTTGAACCGGGTGTTCTGGCAGTGAAAGGTTCAATTATCACTTACCCAAACACAACATTTTTTGTAGCTAAATATAAAGCGGATCAGCACGGTATCCCATGTGGTCGTTACCTCTAGTATAAATAGTAGAAAGACTTGCAAGTTGGTACTACCCTATGTTTAATAGTAAAATGATATGACTGGTAATTAAACAAAATAAGCAATACTTTAAGTGCGTCAAACGAGTGAGACTGAAATAAATAATAAAACTAATGCCGTAATACCTTCTCTTTGTAATCATTTCTGTCCTAGGGGACTCACGTTAGGAAAGTGCACGTGGATGGGTGGGTGGGTGGGGCTTCACTCGATCTATGATGTTTTGTATCAAAGGCTCCTCGACTCGTTACCAGGTTACCTCTTTAATGTGAAGTTTATATGAAATAATTCATATATGAACTGCGGTTGTAGATGATAGTGAAGAATGATCATCGCAGTAAATTTTCCAATTTAAGCAATTGGAAAGAAGAAGCCTGAAAAAAACAAAAAACAAAAAATCAGGGCTTCAACGGGATTTTTTCAGGCTTCTTTCCAATTGCTTAAATTGGAAAATTTACTACGATCATTCTTCACTATCTACGTTACCTCTTTGTTATCATTTCTGTACTAGGGGACTCACGTTAGGAAAGTGCACGTGGGTGGGTGGGTAGGGCTTCACTCCATCGACGATGTTTTGTATCAAAGGCTCCTCGGCTCGTTACCAGGTTACCTCGGCTCGTTACCAGGTAGCGTCTAACGGTGACGTCCCTGAGCTACATTCGTAGCATGTTTTGAAAATGTGAAATTTGCGTCGGTCAAACAACGCGAAACATAACAAAGTGGGTGGTCATTTCGATGTGTTTGGGACCTTCTCTTCACTAAGATCGATTAATTAAATGCTATGGCTGAGTACAGCATCCTAACAGGGTAAAGTAGACCTATGTTAACCCACCGAATGCCACAGAATCCCACGTCTGTAAGACTCTGGCCCCATGCGACGTTTTCTAACTTGACTTCGCATTACTTTTACCTTGCCTTGCGCTCCCAGAACCCTTCCGCCACACCACAACCTCCTTCCTATTGGTGAAAATTGATCCGAGCCACGGCCTCCCTACCGTGAACTCTTAGTGGTCAACATATATTTGTCAGAAAGAAGCGATTATTTCATTATCAGAACGCATTGACGTATAATGCTCAAATAAGATGATATCTTTAGTCCGTTTCAGCCCTATGTAAGTTTTAAAGATTTTAATAGTTCGGCTCATTGCCATAGGAGACTTCTTAGTCAGCGTTTACAAGTCAAAACGTCTTTGTACGCCATTCTCAGCTCTTGTCGCATAAAACCATAAATGATTGGATTAACAGCGCTACTGCTCGCAAATGTTATGATCTGCCAGAAGTACGCTTGCCTTGGAAGGGAATATTGGCCATAGAAAGCTTCAAAAACATCCGTGATGATCGCCGGGGTCCAACAGACGAGGAACGCAACGAGAGTGACGAACAACATCTTCGTTATCTTTGCTTCATTGACGAAGGATCTTGAAGCTTGGCGAACATGACCGGAGATTGCGATTTCAGCAAAATGCGCTCTAACTTTCCGGTAGACTTGAACGTAGCAGATTATCATAACTGGAAAAACGACAGCACTAACCATGACATAGGCAGCTATGCTAAACCAACGCACGCCTTGACTATGAGTCATGTCCAGAAAGCAAAGAAATTTTCCGGGATGAAAGCGAAACACTTGACTTCCAAACGAAAACACGGCCCCCACTAACGTGAATGAAACCGTCCAGACCAACAGGATTGACAGTGAAATGTTTCTTTTGCTGTAAATCCTGCGATAAAGTTTCCCAGCTTTAGTCATCTTGAAAAATCGGTTGACGGCGATGAGAGCCATGGTGAACAACGAGGCGTTGACAAGAATAAATATGAAGCTTCCCTGAACCTGACAGAAAGTATCACCAAAAATCCACTTGCCTTTAATAAGAGTTCCAACAAAGAATGGCATGCACAAGACTGCGAACAACATGTCGGTGACTGCAAGGCACATGATGTAGTAGTTTTGAGGCGCACGGAATCCTGGAGTCTTGTACAGAGAAAAGCACAGCAGGACATTTCCCAAGAAGGCGGATACACCAACGACGACGCAGACTGTTGTTTCGAAGACAACGACGCCGACTTCTCTGTTTTCTAGTGACATTTCAAGCTCGTTTTGTCTCTTCAGTGCCTCTTCCATTCAGTGGTGCACGAATATTACATCCGAGTTTTCAGCTGAAAGTCAAAACGATGACGGCAGAACTGACGCGGAGCAAAGAGTATAGACACTTCAGTAAGAAACTCAAACACATCAAAACTGAAAGGAAATTAGATACCGTTAGAAATAAAACCAAAATGATAACCGGATAAAATATTACGAAGTTAATTTGTATTCGGTAACCTTGTAAACAACCAGTTGACAACAATATTTACATGATAGGGGAGATCGGCTTTGCTTCAAAGTTTTAGGTTTTCAGACACACTCTAGTGGGATTGTGGGATTGGAGTAACGGGACTAAAATTTCAGTTCTTTCCTTCAAAAAATGACACGACTTCCAAGACACCCTCAGAAACGTTCCAGCCTATGGGAAAGAAACTCAAATTTATAAATTTAATCGCTCGATCAGTCAGTATTTAAATTTATTATATGGCTGTGTCTCACAAGGACTGGGAACTACCGAATTCACGAATTTGATTGGCTGAAATCGATATTGACCGCGGTCTAGATTTTCCCATCTAGGCCGGCATCTGGACCGGTTTCATTTCGCGTTGAAAAAGTAGCAAACTCAAATACAAAAATGTTCACCGTTTTCTTTTATTTTCTTCTCAATCATTTATGGAAGTGCCAAAAAGCCTGATGACAAAAAAAAAGTAAAGAGGACGAGCAAATTTCGGCAGGTTTAAGTTAAGCTCATCTCCGTTTGCAA
>Ga0126339_10004394_pt1 | contig 10410 bp, 6 predicted proteins | sample OrbTmetagenome_2_FD_92532 | JGI IMG/M metagenome (GOLD analysis project Ga0126339, IMG submission 92532) | Coral microbial communities from Petempiche,Puerto Morelos, Mexico - Orbicella T R C metagenome | ecosystem: Host-associated > Invertebrates > Cnidaria > Coral | place: Petempiche,Puerto...
ATACACGAAAGACGAGAAGCAAATTTACTTGGCTTCAATGAGATTACTAAATGAGGTAGAACTTGACTCATTGGACAAGTTGACGAAAATATGTTGTATAGATAAGGCTGAAAAGACCTGGAGAGATTTGGTATTAAATGCACGGGTACATGCTGATGCGATGATAACTACGGAAATGAGTTTACCTGAACCTGACACCTTTACTTCGTATGGGTATAAATTGTATCTATACACAAAGTACTTCAATGATGTCGTCAAAGTACACCCGGGTGTAAAACTGGAACCAGTAGACCCTGATATATTAAAAGAACGGGCGGCTGCCTCGAGAGCGATTGATTTGGATAGGTTGAATGGTGAGTCAGCATATGAGGACCAAGAATATAGTGGTGAGAACGGGTTAGCCATGAGTAATGCTTATATGAGTATGGACAGTGATCCATCGTTTCAAGAAGATACACCTTTAAATTTGAATGAGGACCAAGAACATAGTGCTGAGAACGGGTTAGCAATTAGTAATCCTTATATGTGTATGGACAGTGATCCATCATTTCAAGAAGATACACCTGTAAATTTGAATGAAGATTTCAATTTGGAGGAAACAGATCCAGAAGTAGAGGAGAGTATTAGCTCTATGTTAAATCAAGTATACCCGCTGGACTTGTCTAATAGAAGAGCAGACATTAGTACACCGACATTGTATGTTACGGACACTGCCCATTTACCAGGAGGGCACACTGAGTCAGATCCTCAAACACCTGAGGGTTCACCTCCAAGAAGCCAGCTTGATTTCCCAAATTTTACTCCATTGACAAGCACTCCGCCAGCAGGCATCATTTCTTCTGTACAATTTAGTCCTTTGCACGAGCAGACTGAAACTCCTCCTCGATTTGAAACTCCTAAGCGATGCGACACACCACCACCACTAGCACAACCATCACCAAACAAGCATACTCAGACTCCTCCTCGATCTGAAACTCCTAACCGATGCGATACACCACCACCAGGACAACCGTCTCCAAACAAGCAGACTCCCACTCGATCTGAAACTCGAACACCGGATCCAACACCACCCAAAGATACGACACCCACCGGAAATGATACAGTACCAGCAGCACAAGCATCACCAAAAGAGAAGACTCCTACCCGGACTGAGACACACCCCACAACTGAGACACCATCACCAGGAGCAAAGACTCCTCCACGATCTGAGACACCCCCCCGATCTGAGAAAGGAAAAACACCATTAACACCAACAAACGAGAAGACACCCCCCCGATCTGATACACAAGTGGATCAAAATGAAGGAAGTCCTAAATTGCCGTTAAAGAAAAGGTTTAGATCTGATACACAAAAAGGGGATCAAAATGAAGGAAGTCCTAAATTGCCGATAAAAAAAAGGTTTATTTATGACGATGGGAAATTCGCTAGAATGCGGAAATATGTACACAAAACGACAACAGTTTCAGCTCTCGTCAAGAATTTAATGCACGATGCGGACAATGTCATGAAACAACTGGATGCACTAAAAGTGGAAAGAACAGTCAAAAGGCAATACGCAATGAAATTGGGTAAACTGAGTGATAGGCTGTACAGATATAAAAAGCAGTACCAAGTCAAAGAAAAAGAAAGTGAAGAAGTCATAGTAAATATGACATATGTCCGCAAGAAAAAAAATAAGAGAAGTGAACAAAGTACAACTGAAGCGTCTGTTCACCCCCCTGATGAGATGAACATAGCTGTTGATGATAGGATAGATGATGCGAATGAAATCGGTGAAAAACCTGTTAGAAGAAAGCGACAAAATGTGTGCAAAGATATGACTGAACAACCGTCTGCCAAAATATCACAAAAGAGGATAAAGAAATCTCTTGCTGATGCAATGAAAGAGTTCAAAGAGAAAGAAAAGTATAAAGAAAGTCGGAAAATTTTCAAATGTTCCAAGTGTCCGAATCGTTATCAGACCAACCTGTCGCACAACGAACATCTACTCACACACACACAAGAAGAAAAGAGAAAGAAGAAAGGCAAAAAATTGGAAACTGCAAATGATGAAACGTACAAATGCGATACATGCGGCAAATTGTTCAAATTCAAATCTACGCTCGAGCAACACAAGCCTGTCCATGCAGATGGTAAGATGTTCAAGTGTGAGAAATACAAGACGTGCAAAACAACATTTAAACGAGAACAAGACAAACGAAATCATGAAATTCATTGTGGGAGATCGATTGATGAGGCCCCACATGTTTGCGGCATCCTGACAACGGATGGGCCTTGCCCACATAGGACATGGTTTGCTAACCAGATGCGAGACCATCGGTGGAACAAACACCACATTGGCAAACCCCTGGTCTGTGCGTCTTGTAAAACAGACTTCTGGAATAGGTCATCATTCCACCACCACGTGAAAAAATGTACGAAGTCTAAGAAGTCAGACGCATGAGTCAGTTTTTTTATTCATTAATTGTGTATTGCACAAAGGTATTGTGCATTTATCTGTGTATACCCTGCCATGAAAGTTCAACCAGTTAACCTGTTTATTTGTGTATAACTGTACCACTCGCACTCTGACTCGAGTTCCTGAATATTGTCCTGTACTGTTAATGGTGTATACATTCCATTCATTGTGTCCATGATGTTCTCAATGTAAAATCACAGGATTATTGTCGAAGGCGTACATTTTATTGGGTGTCCCAAATAGGCATGTATAGAGAAATATGTACGCCTTTGTTTTAAATCCTACGACTTTGGACTTGTCCTTTATTTTATCATATGTTGTAGTTCGCATGGTGATGATCATTTTTTTCTTTTAACTACGTTCTGATGTTACCATTAATCGCTGTATTCAGAGTATTATAATTTTTACTTCAGTTGTTCGTTGCTTGTTCGCGACCTACTCATTTACACTTCAGAACTTTGCTATTTATCGTAGTTTTTATGCTAAGAAATACATTCTTTGTTTTCATTGTTATTTTATTGCAAAAAGTAACAGATATGTAAATATATATGCATGTAAAATGAAGACACAAGCTATATTATTATTTCAAACTACAGTAAACTTTATATCTCTTAACATCCTGAGCATTTAAACTGAACTTAACAGTTAACTTTTCAGTTTTGCAGTCGTAACTTTAACAGACTGTTGTTATATTTTACATTGCATTTGTAACGCTAAACTTAATGTATACATATCATATCATATATCCGTAAACAATTCTATAGTTTTAAAGTTGATGTTAGGTTTTTAGGTCTTTGTTACTTTGTCCTTATTCATGTTATTTACCAGTACGGCATTTGAACTTTTAATAAAATGAATTTAATGTTCACTCATTCATGTCTGCTTCTTTCGTTTCAACATCCGAATCTTCACTCATTGATGGTAATTCAACTTGAGATGTATACTGTGCTATACGATGATGGGTCTCTACTCGCAGAGACAGAGATAACAGTTTCTTGTAATGGTGACATTTCTGAATTGTTCTATCAAAGTACAGTCGTTTTGTACGTTGAATAAGCTCCTGGGTAAAAAAACGAATGGATAATTCTGCACGTTTGAAGTTCTTGAATATTTCCTGAACTTGAAGCCGGGTCATCAAACACAACTCTTTATGACAATTAACAATTTTCAGAATTTTCTTTTGAATCAAATCTTCCTCAACACTGACAGCTTCGTCACTGTTGAATAGTTGGCTGACCATACACTCCAGTGAGGCATTGATGAAAGAGGGTATACATTTCTCCGATATTTGACATCTCATTTTCAACAGATGCTGTTTACCAATCTGGACAGAACATTCTTCACCTTGTTGGTATATATGAGGTTCAAACGCAATCGGAGTACTCTCTGGAATAGAAAATAAAAAGGAACCATGCATGGACAACCACAACATTAATTACCTTATCTGTAAAAACTGAATACCAATATGTACAGGGTAGAGACATGACGATATATGGTGGTATGGGTATGTGCAGGAGCAAATTAAAATAAATATCAAATAATAAATTAATAAACATAATCATGATAATGGAGGACTGTTTTACTAGAGATAATTCTCCAAGTCAGACTCATCAGAGTAAAAACCACATTTTTCCATTGCTGGGTATTTCGAATGGTCAAACTTGTAGTGATCTCTGCGGATGGTGCCAACTCCTTTCTGCTGCTCATTGGGCTTAGCTAATTTGAACCTGGACCTCCTCTTCTTCCTCCCCTTTGGATTTTTCAGGTCGAAGAAATGTGGACGGATTCTCTGGTCTACCATTTGACAGCAGTCCTCATCATTTTGTAAATCTTCAATACTCAGTGTATTCATCTTGTGGAGTATATGTGTGGGGTACACCTGTTTTCTTTTAATTTCCATCCAGAAGTACCTGGTTTGACAATAAAAAAACATTAGTCGTTCTTACATTTAAATGTGGATCAATGATATTTAAATGTGTATATCTATTTACATTCCCCTCGTTTATCTGTGTATAGGATTTTGAAAAATTATTTAACGGTGTATAACATTTCATTTTTAAATTTTAACTACCTTGTGGGGTCCAATTGATGAGCCACTAATTGCACTACATGGGACATCAGACGGGGAATCTGTACTGCTTTCGGAGCTCCACATCGTGTAAACTCCATCGCTGTCAGTATGCCGAACATAGTTTCAACTGGTAATGAGCTCATAGACCGTTGGCAGTACCCTTGCTCACCACATAAGGCATACATGGCAAGACGCACAGAAATATTCTGCATGATTCCCTCAAAAGTTACTCTGGGTATTCCACCAAGCAATTTTCCAGTCTTCATATCATACACAGGTTTAACATAGAGACCGGGAGGTGGAAACTCTTCTATGTTAGATCTGTCTAATAACAGTTCAGCCATATTGTGAAACATATGGATTCTCGTCTTGGGGCTCAAACCCCTGTCATCACAGGCACGGAACCATTCACGTAATCCTCGTACAAAATCAGCAGTATTGTCATGTCCTAGGTCCCTCATTTCACTTTCTACGTCTTCTGACACTACTTGCATTGCTATGCTACCAGATTGCTTGTCTACCAAATCTTTCAATAGCGCTCTGGGGAGAATGTCATGGTTTACTTTGCTGACATGGTAGAAATGTCGTGGTCTGCTCTGAAATGATTTCCCTTTCACCAAATCAATATGACTGTCATCATTAATTTGATCTGGCCAATTCTTTTGTTGATATCCAATGGGTTTGGTTGACACATGGACTCTCATGCCTGTTAAGAGATGCGTTGGATCAATCATCCGCCAATTCAGGTCACCAGATGATCTAACTTCTGGAAATGAATACATTTCGTGGTATTTGTCCGTTCCTGGTATTGGCAACCGATAGGGAACAGTACATAGTTCCTGAAATTCATGGCAATGCAATTTTTTCCTTTGGATAACACAAGTAGCAGCTGAGATGACCTTCTTTGAGTATTGACTGGACATTACAAAATTCAGGCATTGTTCTTTCAGTGATTTTGGCATTTTGTCTTGTGGCTCTGCACTATCCCCTTCTCTTGCAGTTTTCTTTTTCCGTCCTAGGCCTTGGAGCTCTTTGTCAGCATCACCTCGTACACAGAGGAACTTGCATAATCTCTTGACCCTGGTAACTTTATTCTTTTTGTCAGCAGCTGTGAATAGTTTTTTCCCTTTAACATCCAGCATGATGTTGTCTATTAGATTCAACTCATCAAGGGTTAGCATTTTATGCACTGTTACTGGATTCTTGAAGACTGTTCTAACCATCTTGCTTGGGGTCAATTGAAACTTGCGCCATTTTTCCATACGCTTTGGCTTTGTATTAGTACTGAGCTCCTCTATAAATGATTCAAGTACAATTTTGGTATCTTCATCAACATCTATATCTCCGGCTATACTATCGGATTCATCTGGTAGTGATTCAACGTCTGCATCAATTTCGATGTCAGCTTCCCCTTCTAAATTAACATCTTCCTCACTGGGTATTGGTACATTAACTGGAGATGCTGGTCTGCTGTTATTGCCAACTTCATTGGGTATTGGACTTCCTGCACGAACAACTTCATCATTTTCTACATTTTCCTCTCTTTCCTCATCATCAGGAATAATTGAGTAAATATCAAGCACATCTGAATCCTCTATGAAATTATTGCCGACGTTTGTTTTTTTCTTTGGCTTCGCATATTTCTTGGGTAAGATGTAAGCAGCAACTACAGGAGTAGAGTATATATACCTCATCAGGGGTCCATTTCCATCTACACCAACTGTGCTCGCACTTAAAATGAACCTGCTATTTGGTTCATCAGATACTGGTCCCCAGTGGACATTTAAATTGCCATGTACAAATGTACCTTCTTCCCTGCAAGACCTGACAGTTGTACTTTTGCACGCACGCAAATGATCCAATGTATCCGAATTAACTTTGCAGATTTTAACCAAATTGTTCACCTGTTCCTTTTTCGGTGCTTTGGAATATTTTGTCCACAAGTCCAGGTTGTACTGTAATTTAGTCAACGGCTGTCCCTTGGTACCTCGGAAAATTATGGAAGCCCATTGCCCATCCATACATTCGGCTTTGATTTTGACTCCATACTGCTCACACTTGTCACGAACTTTCTGTATCATTTTCTCTAGGACACATCCTTTAAGTGAATATCCTTTCATGGCATAGGCTATTGGAATTTGGTTGGGTTTCTCTGGATCATGCAGTCTGTCTACATCTGCAACTACGAAGGCTAGGATCTCTGAGGACTTCTTCCTTTGCAATTCATACCCTTGTTTGAAGATTACTTTGCCTTCTTGGCACAACAGCTGCAGTGGAGCTCGTATGCGTTCCAAACCTGACCCAGGTTCAACCACTTGACTATCAATTGGAAGACGGTATGCACCAGGCGATTGTCCTTTGGTAAATAAACCTTCTTTCCCTTTTAATGATGGCACTTCAGCAATAACTCTTGTGTTCTTGTCAAGATACTTCTGTAGAATTCCCTTAATTTCATCTTTCTCGGGATCAGTTCTTGTAGGTCTTTTAGGTTTCTCACAGTCGTATAAAGCAGTTATTTTGCCTTGCACCACTTCCCACGTTTCCTGACACCAGTCCAGTTCCAATAATACAGTGCTTTCCTCGGACCAACTCACATACCTGAAATTATAGGTGTGCAATCAGGTCATTGCATATACATATTTAAATGTGTATAAAAGTTGGTATTTCAAATTATATGTGTACAATACGTCCCATATATATATTTAGATGTGTATAAATTTTATTACAGGTGTATACAAATGAACTATGATATACATTTACTCACCAGGCTTTTCGTGTGCCTTTGGCATGCATTTCGAGTAGCAGCTGGGTGCTGTAGTAGAGAGGAATTTTGTAATGCACAGGCAAGGTTCTTTTGTTCGGATATGGACACTTTATTTCCAGCACAGCACTTTCCTCTAAGACACCATAGTGATTGTTCATTTGGTTGGTTCTTGACACATCTATGAAGCCATCTGGTGACACTTCTATCATATTCTCTTTGACCGATCCATCTATGAAGTAACACCCTTGCTCCAACACGACAGCATCTTTTGGCAACAATGCTGGAACTAGTTGGCCAACAACAGTGCAGTAGGCATGAATCTGCATATAAAGGAACAATTATTAAAAATATATGTCTAACTAAATGTTTCTATTCTACTTGACAAGCAGTACAAGCATTTACTTATTTATTCAGTAACATACCTCATTTGTGGATCCCCAGTCAAGTAACGTTTGCAATGGTACTTCGTCCGAACCCCTGTTGTCTCTTAATGGTACATCCAGTTTCCGGACATGTCTCAAATAATGGTCTTGCTGCTGGCACAACTGGTTGCACCCAATGGCTGTGTAACACGTACTACCACTGACAAAGAACTTCTTCCTAAGAGCAAACCATCTCTCTGTTCTTTGCTTCACAATACTTGGATCGGAATAAACATCTTCTGTCTCAGGTAGACAATCTTCCGGCAATAGCGAACGACTATTGGTTTGCTCAGCAAGATCAATTTCCTGTTTAATATTACTGGCAAACTGATGACTTGTACCATTTATAACACTCATTGCTGATGACCAGTTATGTTGAAATTCAAGAGCAAGGTCTAACCAATCTTGACTGGTTTTCAAGTAGGCTTGCAGTGTACTGATGGCAAATGTATATTTCTTCTCATGATCAGGATTCCTAGCTGATCGATTACTCAGATCCTCTAAGAGATTCGTGTAGGCTAGACGTGCTTTTCTTACTTCACGAATATGTAGTGTCATCTTTGATAGAACTTCTGGCATCAAGGAAGTGTGAGCTGCATCCATATCTTCTTCATCAGTACTTCTGTTAATTATTTCCATCAATCTCATGTCATTCTCCAATTCTTCTTTTTTAGATTCTAGATTCGGTTCTTCAAAACCAAACAGATCAACGTCACCAAGATTCTTCTTAGTATCACCCAGACCCTTGCAAAAAAATATATTCATACATAACGATACTAATTATTTCGAATCTATACACATTTAACAGACATTTGCATATTTATTTATACACATTCTATTCTGTATAGTTACCTGTGCTATTTTCTTTCCATCTACTGCAAGGACATACTCTTTATCCTTATCAAGCAATTTCAGGGCACTTTCAATGATACCAGCAAGCATCTCATCAGGAAGGTCAAAATGATTTTCTGTCAAATTCGAAATATCAGGCACAAACCAATTGATGTGACCATCAGCAGGATCATAATAGCCGCTAGAGGATTCCTGGCCAACTACTTGTCCATGATGTTTCCCTCCACTCATCAATCTAATTGCCTCACCTCCAAACAGTCTTAGAATCACTTGGTAATACTGCTTTGTTTTCTTGCGAAACCACATATTTACTGTATTCTTCAGACTGAATCCACGTGCAGTTTCTATGCATGTAAGGAAGGCCATGTTGGTGGTTGGCATTTTCCCAGTTCTAATATTATGATACAAACACATAAAGTCTGACAAGCAGTCGTCTTTGGATAAACTGTCAACCAATTCTGACACAAATATGGGATTCAATAGATCCCTAATACAGTTCTCTTCGTAAGATAGATTTACATCATATTGTAACCCATGCTGATTTAGGTAGGACGGATTGCAATCAGTATCCTCTGGTTCATCTGGTATCTGATGTGTTACGTGGTCATCCCCACCAACAGTTGGGCAAAAATCACTAGTACAAATTGATGTATCATCATCACTGTCATCTGCATCTGGAATCTTTCCAGCTTCAGCTAATATTGGACGATCTGCTGGCTGTGCATAAATGTGATCTAAATCAATGGATTGCTTGTCTGCAGGGGTGATTTCAGTAACACTTTCTTCAACGGGTAGATTGACGTTTAAATCTACTTTACTTTCTTCATACTTCTTCTCTTTTACTTTTACAGCAGCTGTGATATGTACTTCTTTATTGCCTTCACCATTTACCCGTACCTCTAACTTGCACTGCCGCATTGATACTTCTTTCTTTATGACGTGACATTTCTTCAGTTGATCAGGGTCTCTTTTGAAGAGTTGATCTCGGTATTTTTTTAACTTGCTCTTGCTTTGGCCCACAGACAATCGTCTGTTTTTCCGCTTAATTTTTTTCCTTGTAACAGCAGAACACTTGTTTTGTTTTTCAACCTTGACTTCAGAACTATCAGGACTATATGAAGCAAGAAAACTGGAAAAGGCATCGTTGAATTGGCTTTGTGGGTTCAGAGTTCGTTTTTGATCAACTGTTAATACATGAGTAGTCTTCTTCAACCTCTTCACATTATGAATTTTTTTTTTCTTGCTGAGATACTCTGTTAGACGCAATTTTCTGGCCATTTCGCATGATTAGTAGGGGTCATTAAATATCAGACTAAATAACCAACTGAAACAAATATAAAAAATGAGAATAAGGACCAAAATAAATGACACATAGACATTAAAAGAGTCTTAAATTAAATGAAAACATATTCGTCATGCATATTGTACACACACACAAAAATCTGAGGATTTTGAATCGGAGGCGTATTTCGGCTATACACATTTAAACAACTTTATCATGATAATAACGTATTCATACACATTTAAATTATGACGCGAAATGGAATTCACACTTTTGTGCACCGTATGACCTTATAGCAATAATAATATATGCTTGCTATGTTTCTAAATATCATGTTCACACATTCGATTTGGCATGTCAAATCATGACAACCAAGTTGAAGACACTTTTCCTGAAAACTCACATACATTTCAGAGCAAAAACCTACTCTATCCGGTGCTTAGATATGTTAGCTAGCGTATCATGTACTTATTTACCTGTTTCTTTTGGATATACATATATTTCTGTGCACAAATTAAATCTGACTTTTTTCTCTGCCATTGTGACAACGTTAAAACGTTC
>Ga0126339_10004395_pt1 | contig 10410 bp, 9 predicted proteins | sample OrbTmetagenome_2_FD_92532 | JGI IMG/M metagenome (GOLD analysis project Ga0126339, IMG submission 92532) | Coral microbial communities from Petempiche,Puerto Morelos, Mexico - Orbicella T R C metagenome | ecosystem: Host-associated > Invertebrates > Cnidaria > Coral | place: Petempiche,Puerto...
ATGGTAGGAAACCTGAAAATAACAGTTTAATAAGATAGAAAAACACCAAAGAGATAATGATAAACCATAAAGGAACAAGGATGGCTAAGGATGGAGAAGATTAACACGGATTATAAACGACGACTTTGAAAAATTGAGGCTAAACTTTTCAATATGCGCAAACCGTGACTGAGCCCCTTTAACTAACTCTTTAATGAGCCCTTAACATCTGGTAGTCACTCCTACAGAACTATTTTAGTAACATTTGCTGCTGATGTCTAAATAAATAAATATCAATTAATTAAATGTGGACCTTAGGGGGCAAGAGACAAACAGACAGACCCAAAAGAATCTCGGAGAAAAAACAGCAGAAAAAGATAGGGTGGAGTCTGGTTTTACAGATTGCTGTGGCATTGCAGTTTGTACGAAAGAACAAGAAACATGGCAAGAGAGATTACAAAGCCCTATTTCCTAATTATGGAATTGGAAATGACGATGATAATGACGACGATAAATTAATTAAATATCAATTCAAGCTACCTGTCAGACTTCCATTTACAATTCTATGCTTGAGTTTATAGTTCTTGTCATCCAGAACATAAATAGCCTGTAAACAGATGTGTGCAAAATACTCGTCAACAACAAGATGACCCAAGAATCAACTGAAATCTCAAGTTACCACAGTCATGGTTAGTCTGCATTCAAGCCCAGTAGCCCGCCAGGCCACTGCTTATCTCCAGTTTTGGTAACATGATGTGATTAGGAGTATTTCTTTCTCCCCTGAATGAGACGCTCGTCCATCACAGGGTTTACACCCAACAATGAAGTTACTGGTACCCATTTATACACCTGGGTGGAGAGAGGCACTGTGAGAGTAAAGTGTCTTGCTCAACAACACAACGTAATGAACCCGCCCAGGGCTTGAACACGAACCACTTAATCAAGAGTCCAGCGCCCTACCCATTAGGCCTTCACCCCTGCCACAATGACATTGTCATGAGTCAGGCATTATTGTACGCTCAAAAAAAAAATTATTGTAGGCTCGATTTCCGCCGGTCTCTTGTGTCCCAGATATCAATTCACAACACTAAATTTCCACGAAAGCACAGAAAATGTATTTTATTTCTTAATCATGGACTGTACACTGATTTTGTCACAGACTTACCTGCTCTGTGAGGATGAGGATGCGTGTTCTGAGTTTGTAGCCATTTCTGTCGTACTTGTGCACTCCAATGCAGTACTACAGTAATAAGCAATATAGCCACATAAATATAAATCATACACTTGCAGTATCTGATAACTTAGGCTGGATTTCCAAGCACTAGTTGTTCCTCTTGTTAATGTTAACATTTCACAACATAGCTTTTGATAGCCACTAAAACACATTTATTTAGTAAAACCTATCTACCTCAGTGGCTTATCAACACAACAATGGTTAGAATTCCTTTATACAGAAGAGCGAGTTCATTGAAAAACACTCACCCTGATGGTTTCTGATGATGGAACAATCTGCTTCTCTGTAACGCTCTTCTTCAGTATCTCCTGAGCAATCTCTGTAAAAGGAGTACAGGGGGATGGACTATGCTAAATAACTGTTAGGAAATAAATATGCTAACTGACTATCAGTAGACAAATGAAAATAACTTAGAATTTGTCTTACTTGAGTTCTACATCAAACAAAATTTTTCATTGGTTATAAAACGTTTTGTGATATTCTGCTTTAAGCATGTTGAATCAGCAAGTCAGTCTCTGGGTGTCTACATTGGCCAATGGACAGTCAGTCTTCAGTCAGTCTTTAGTCAGTCGTGAGTCTGTTCATGTATCTTCAAGTCAGTCAGCCTGTTAGTCTGCACATCCCTCCATCCCTCCATTTTTGCCTCTGATTATCTTTCGCTCCATCCGTAACTCTGTTCGTCTGTCTTTGTCTGTCCATAAGTCCGTTAGTCGGTCATTGCTCTAGTTTAGTTAGAACAGATCATGGGCGCTTTGTTTTGATCCTAAATCATTAATTGCCTTTAACCACTGACAAAACAGTTGATTTTTGGTAATTTGGTCACATATTGGCATTTCCTCATGCCCTCCCAGAGTTACAGAAAGCGAATCACAACTAGTCCATAAGGCCACAAGTATTAAGAAGGAATCCAACAGAAATTTGAGAAACAAGTGGACAAAAACTTTGCACCGTAATTATTTACATCGTATTGCAAACTTCTGTTCGACTGTTTTAAATATCTTCTCAAAAACGATCATTCCTAACAACACCAGAGGTCGAAAACAAATTTTGAACTTCGTACGAAACACTTGAAAAAACTGGTGAAATGAAAATGATGATAAAATTTTATCTGTGTTTGGACAATTTCTCCGAACTTTGAAATTTATTTTCTCGAGTTCCCATGAGAAATTGCATTTGGTGTTACTTCAGGCTACCATTTAAATCTTTAGCCTTGTAAAAATGTAAACAGGACTGTAAAATACCTAAAGTTATTCAGGTACCATGTTTTTGTACACTAAAAACTGAATTTGCTTGATTTCCTATCAGATTTTGTCTTAAAAACTCAAGCACAGCTACCTGAATATCCATGAAGTGAAACAGTAGATCATGTGGCACAGCCAGGTGTATCACAGTGATCCACATGATTTGTCAAAGTGATTACTTATCCTGTTGTTATGACAGTAATTATATGTAGGTCAAAATTACACCAAAGATAAATACCAAGTCTGTGTGGAATGAAAGGTACTGCTATGCTCTGCTCATAGTTGGCTTTCTTCCCTTTGAACATTGCACTGGCTGCCACCTTCATGTCCAGCTAAGGAAACAAAGTGTCCCAAACCATCAGGACTTATACATTTACACACAGCACTTTTCTGCACAGCACTATTTACTTTTCAATTTGCTACAAGTGGAAATGTAAGAAAATAAATTGCTTGACTGTCTTGTTCTTTGGGAAAGGAATGGCCCATAATTTTTTGGAGGGGGAAGGGGGGTGGTGGGTGGGCAATTTCCAAAAATAAAAAATCCTGCACAGCAAACATTTCTGAAAAAGATTTGTGCAAGAGGATCCATGCATGGGGAATAAAATTTAAGCAAGTGCTTTCTACTATCCAGATCCTATGTTTGATTTTAAAAAAAGGATTTTTCAAGCTTTTGCCCACCACAAAAGACCATGCACAACCTAAAGGTGAAAAAATAAATTCATGCCCCAGAAAATTGCCCAACCCACCTCAAAAAATAATCATCTGTCTATAAGGTCAAGACAGCAATCTCAGACAGACAGTCAGACTGTGATGTGATGTGATGTGATGTGATGCGATGAGCATAGATTTTTCCATCATACATTTAGTACATTTGCTCAAAAAAATAAAATAAAATAAAATAAAGTAACAAGATATTCATTAAGAAACCAACCTGAGCTTTCCTCTCAGGTGTGACACTTTTAACATATTTCCTAGCAAGCTGAAGAGTGTGCATCTTGTGCAGTAGCTCAGATGCCTGAAACATTACAACAAATACTCATTCATTGCATCCTGTTTCACCAGCCACACTTGTAAAGCCCTTCTTTGCTGAGGTAACCATTGCATAAAAGTCATACCTTTGTACATGTTGACATTTCTCCACGAGAAGATTTGCTTCCATGATAGCTCAGGACAATTTTCTTACAATAGGTTGTTACGAAGGCTATCAGTTAAACTTTGACACAGGTTTGTTTTAGTGGATAGAAGTTGCATTGAGAGAAAGCCAGAAGGTGATGTTACACAAGCTGATTTTTAATGCCAATTTTTAATCTACGTTACAACACTGTTGCAGGTTTTTAAATCGCTTTCAAACCTGCAATATGCTGCTGCAACGAAATGTTGCATCAAAAGTTGCCCTTTGTGCCATGTTACACAATCACCTTTAAGGAATTGATTAACTTCACATTTGAGGACTAATTAAATAATATTGCTTATATTAAAGGAGGTGGTCATATGGAGAAGTTGTTAATAAGTGGGGTTCAAGTGTACTAATCATTCTTAATTATGAGTAAATGACACTTAAGAAGATCAATCACAGCTGACTTTGTACAAATAATATTACAGTGTGATCTGGTAATACTTAGGTATAGGTTTACCAAACTTTAACATGGCTGTCAGAAATTTGTTTCAGTAACTCAAATCAATGTACACACTAACCTCTACCATTGATCCAGGAGGCTTTGGCCAACTCTTGTCTAAAACACTGGTAGGCAAACTTTTTGCAAGCAGGAGAAGGTGGGACTTCCTCACATATGCTACAAACTTAAAAGGAAAGATACATGTCTTTGGAAGAATAATATCAAGAAAACTCTAAACAAATATCACACAACTGTTATTTACCTTTTGGTCAGACAGTAACAATGAGTAACTTGATTATTAAACAACGACATCTTTTCTCAGTACAAATATTATTACAGTTGTAGTACATTTAAGCATATTAGGTAAAAGCTGACATGCACTCAAGTCATGTATTTGACTCACATCAACATTATCCTCACTTGCAGGCTGGTTTCTTGTTATGAATCCCTTGATAAACCTTAGACGATCAGGAAAGAAACAGCATGAGATCTATACAGCATCAACATTGTAAGTACTAGATAAACTAAAAGTGCAAGTTAAACTAAAGTAAGAAAGCATATAGTTAACATACTTGCGTATCCGGTGTGCAGCTTTTCTACGTTGTTCAAGCAGCCTTTTGGCAAGAACCCGTTTCCAGTGTTTGGCAATGACGATGGTTGCCAATCGCATTGTGACAAATTTCTTTCTCTGATAGTAGCCCTTGAATTGAGCCTGGATAATTGTTGCTGTTGTAAGAGATAATAACAAACTGTGCATTAAGGTACAACAAAACATTTATGTTACTAAAAAACAGGAAATATGAGCTTTAAACACTATGCACTCTTTGTTCACATAAAATTTACAACAACTTTCACAAAATTGGAGTGTCTGACATTGGTAGCATTATCTAATATTTTCTGAGCTATGAATGCAACATACCAAGCGCAGGCTTCTTAGCTTGAAAAGCATCTTCTGTAGCAAACAATGTTTGTGGAAATCTGATAAAAATTTTTGACCTACCAAACAAAATCCCAGTCAAGGTCACTTCATAACTACAAACAATCTCATGTACAACTACAGCATGGGCCATTCTTGAATTAACGGAATTATTTTAAAGGCACTTGGTTGAGAATTTAACAAAACCACGGCATGCATGTATTGTCCTTGACATTACAACGATAATATAAAACCATGATATAAATCTTATTGATCAAGGGCGAGAGCTGTACTAAGAATATACCAGCATGAGGTCTTGATGGTACATGCACTCGGTCTGTACAAAAAAGACCCCAAACTTCAAGTGCGTCATTCTGATTTGGAGCCAACTATGTGTATACTCATGTCTGATATTTACAGTCAAACCAAGTGAAGCATACCGCTCAAGATTACATTAATGAATTGACTATTTGAATATTGTACCCGCTGGTTGTTTCAAGAATGCAATAGTGAATTGATTATTTGAATATTGAACTCGCTAGTCGTTTCAAAAATCAATATTGAATTGATTTTTTTGAACATTAAACTCATTATCCATATTCTTGGAATGACTAGTGGGTTCAATTTCCCAATAATCAATTCATTATTGCATTCTTGAAACGACTAGCTGGTTCAATATTCAAATAATCAATTCATTAATGTAATCTTGAGGGGTGCGCTTCACTTGGTTTGACTGATGGAAAAGAGAGTAGAAAGAAAAAGAAGAAAAACCTTTTATGTGAAGGCAAGTTCTTTCAGAACTATAAGCCATAAATTGGCCAGAAAATCTCCAAGAGTGATATGATGCAGAATGCATGAATGCATGAATGATGCAGGATCATTTGAAACATTTCCCAATACTTGGAGAATATTGGACCTGCAATAGAGCAATTACTGGTACTTTGCCATGGCTAATCAACATAGGCTTGCTTCAAAAGCAAACTTTCTCTGCTCATGTTAGAACTTTCAACATAAACTCACTTGCCAATCCTATATTCATCAGGTTTGTAGTTGAGATACTCGCAGATTTTTGTCACTCCTTCACCTGGTTCACCTGGTTAAGAATAAAACACAATGTAAATATTAGGTTTCATGTCAAGTAACTCTACCACACTTGCTGTAAAAATGATAAATCAAAAGTCATGTTAGTGCTGTGTTAGTTCTGAACAAATAATATCATACAGAAAAAGCAAGGTATGATGTGTTAAAAACAGTTTCTACACCTCTACAGCAATAGAGAAATGTGAATAGTGTCGCTTTTGTCCCATGATATAGAGTCAGCTATCAATAGTTGTTCATGTCGTTTCAACCACTATATTCATCGTCTTAATAAGATGAGTTGAATGATTACCCCTTGCTATATGTAGCCTGAATAGTATAATCATGTGTTGCTATACTTATTTGGCTCATTTTGTGCATTGCTGTTTGTGCATTTAAATCCTCAATATTATTCCAACTAGTAAGGTGTTTTGGCTTCATAGGTCGGCTTTCAGAATTGCATTTTCTCTGTTTTTTTTTTTTTCTTTTTCAAAATAAAATGCTTAATGAAATCTTTCTGTAATGGACGCACAGAGAGATGTCCTCTATTTCTCAATGTGAAACCATGAATGACCATCTTATGAAACAAATGAATTTTGATTACAGAAAAAAAATTAACCTACCATTCCAAACTGGCCAAGTATCTGGACACAAACACTTGTACCTGTGGTGGAGAAAATTATTAAAATTAAATACTACTGTTTCAAATATGGAGAATGAACAAGAACAAGAGCAATCTCGTTCCCAGAACCCACGTGTCTTTTGGTCGGCGCCAAGACATGGAGCTCTGGAATAATCAATTTCCAGACTCCAAGATTTTAGGAGTTCCAGTTTCATGGTGCATACGTGCCTTGGTTTACAACATGGCAATCTCATTCCCAGAGCCCACATGTCTTTTGGTTGGAGCTGACCAAAAGACGCGTGGGCTCTGGGAATGAGATTGGAACAAGAGCATGTACCTTTGAAGGAAGAATGGAAAAGGTCTACGGTAGGCAAACCCAGCCCTCCTTACTCTCAAGTTCTCCATTAAACCAAGGTATTTTACTTGATGTCGCACAAGATCGTCTTGAAAGACAGCTGTATTAAAAATAACATTCTGCTTTAATGCAATGCTAAAACCCTAATAAATGTATGATTAAAGATTTGGGGAACCATTTCTAAGATTACTGTAAGTACATTTAGTATTTGGCATTAAGAAATTCCTTCATATTAGGTTTAACCTAGTTTTCTTGCAATAGCATAACTTCATTTAACTAAGAGACAGCAAAAAGCTGATCTGACTGGATACAATGTAGTCTCAATGCATGAATGCTACCACTATTTATACCATGCCATAGAAAATTCAGTCCATCAGAATACAGGAAAGCTGTTGTATATTTGACTAACTTCCCATTGTGTACTGCATGTGTGTTGCATTGACTGTGTTGGCCACTGTATTTTCTACGGCATGGTATGCCTCTCGTGGTATACCATGGAGTATCCCACTTCTCACACACCGCTGGGAGCCATGCCAAGCCAAACCACACAGCCTGACCTTTATTAACATAAGAACCCAGTAGTCTTATAATGACACAAAAAAGTGGCTAGAGAATAATTTCACGTCAACTTAACATATTCTACAAGTACTTCACGGCTAGGTGGGTGGGGCATGTCAGGCAATGGCGGATGGCAAAACAAGAACTGAAACCTTACACAAGCCACGTGACCTGAAACCCCCCGCACACCTGTACCCAGACTCCCAGCCGTGTGAGAAAAATGTTTTCTGCTTCTTTCGTTCCTCAGCCAACGGAAAACCACACTTGTCACTGGTATTTTCTTGGTAAACACTCACCTTAAGGCTTGTGTGTACACCAAGAAAATATGTCAAGTGACTCATGGGATATTCCATGGTATACCACAAGAGTGTTGCATAACTAGTATATATTGAATTTATTGTCTACATTAACAGTCTGTATATATAGGCTGTGAACTGTAAATTCCTTCACATTTTCACTTTTCCAAAAAGAATGTATCTAGTGCACAGTTCTCACAGACCTTCAGTGAGAGTGATATTGGGCCCATTAACCTCGTAACAGACTGAACACGTTCATGAATGTACCTGCTTTCTTTGAATCATTTGGTTTGATGCATCTGACGTAAGATGGTTGTTTGCACATCAAGATTGACATCAGATTATTTAAGCTTGCCTTGAACTGAGTTCCAGCCTAATAAGCAGTAAAATGGATATAATTATACATTAATTATGTATACTATTTATCATAAGATTACTAACATGAAATTGAGGGGTGTGCAGAATAAGGCCCCGAGTGACCGTTGATGTAAGTCAATCTCTCCTCCTGTCTCACAAGTGAATACAAGGCAATCTCAACGGAGAACCTAGCAATTGATCAGAAGTTATTTTGAGCTTTTTCCAGGCATCCCTTCAATTGCTACTAAGTCAACAGGCAAGGCAGAACACCCGTTCTCAATGTAAGAACCATTGTTGCTTCTTGTGGACTGTTTTCAAGCTACTGACAATGTCAAAAGCAATAAGTAACAATACTTCAGCAATTGATCAACTTGATTGTCCATAAAACCAAGTTAACAAGCTATCTCAGATAGTGCATCTAAAAGAACTTTATCTTAGATAATATTATGTAATTCATAATCTATCTTTACTTTCCCAGACTGTAACCATCTACATTCTTTTTGGATGGGAATTTGTGTTTTTTCTAGCTAACTAATTTTAAGGTTTACTTTGATCACGAATATAATTTGTCCTTTGAAAGACTGATGTAAGTAACTTATATATCATGATGTAATTTGTTTAAGAATTGACTTGATTGTATCAAGGGTTCCTCCCTTACTGTTTCTGGCCTTTTCAGTGACAGCATTTCTTTCTTGGGAAACACCTCTGATGTAATAGAGTTGGTACTGTTACACATGGCCTTGCAAAAGAAAAATCACAACAGAACATTTAAGCTGGACGCAACAGAGACTTAAAATTGTTCTCTGCAGAAAAGAAGCAAAATAAGCACCCCTATTGACTATGTAGAGAAAAAGGTTGTTCCCAAGAAACTCTTGTCTATAATGCAAAAAGCAGTTTGTATATCTATGTACTGCTTTTTGGTAATTTTACCTTCTTGAAATGTTTTCAGTGATCAAAGTGAAAGTTTTGACAAATATTCCTAACATGCATACCCAATCTCTTTCAGATTCTGTAATCAGTTGATTAAGATTGTTGTTTAATTTGCAATTCCCTCTGAAAGTGACTGCAATATGAATGATTTTTGTTGTTGATGACTCCAGTTAATACAACAGCCAAACTAAACAAGTAAGAAAAGTGATATGTACATGAACATCATCAATATATGTGAACCCAAAAACAACAAGGAGTCATGAAACTCTTTACATCAACTCACTTCTTTCAGATCTCGAAACAGAAGATTGTTGTTTTTGTCCATAAAACCTGCAAAAAAAAAAAAATTAAATATTGAATTATATAATAACTGGGATGTTGATATCAAATCAGCTACCCACACTTTGCTGAAACGTAAATATTCTACTACTCTAGAAAGGTAACAAGGAAGCTTAAAAATTAATGACAACCTATAAACAACTAAAAAATTCTACATTAGCTGGAATATTTAAACTCCACTTACCATTCACACAGTATGTTACATCACCAGCATAGTGCTTCAGTCTGAATTCCTGAAAGGAAACAGACATTTAGTCCAAGGATAATAAAATATTTGTTACATAACTGAGGTTAAGAAGAAGATAAAAAGAAGATATTGAATTACAAATTTAAAACATGATTGAACTCAAACCTCTCTTTCAATAGTTTTCCTCTCACTGTAGCCAGATGTTGCATGGCTACAAAAGAGAAACAATAGACAGAAAATATTCAATCAGTCAATCAACTAAACCAACCAACCTACCCACCAATTAACCAATTAATCAATCAGCAATCAGTCAGTCAGTCGGTCAGTCGGTCAGTCGTTCAGTTGGTCAGTCGGTCAGTCATTCCGTCAATCTGTCAGTCAGGCAGTCCATCAGTCAGTCTGTCTGTCAGCCAGTCAGTCAGTCTGTCAGTCCGTCAGTCAGTCAGTCAGTCAGTCAGTCAGTCAGTCAGTCGATCAGTAGGCCCAATCAGTTGTTCAATGCAGCTCTGAATCCAATTACACAATTAAAAAATTATTAAGCTTATTAATTATTAAGCAAACAAGAATTAAGCTCCAGTTAACTGTCTGTGGAATGGACAGGTAAAGTGTCTACTGGCCAGGAATTTGATTGGCTGAAATCGATATTGACCGCGGTCTAGATTTTCCCATCTAGACCGGCATCTGTAGACCGGTTTCATTTTGC
>Ga0126339_10004398_pt1 | contig 10408 bp, 10 predicted proteins | sample OrbTmetagenome_2_FD_92532 | JGI IMG/M metagenome (GOLD analysis project Ga0126339, IMG submission 92532) | Coral microbial communities from Petempiche,Puerto Morelos, Mexico - Orbicella T R C metagenome | ecosystem: Host-associated > Invertebrates > Cnidaria > Coral | place: Petempiche,Puerto...
CGCGACGTCGCCAAGGACCGGAACCGAGGATAGAGCCAAGGCGCCGGCATCGTAAGGATTTTCTTTCGCCCAGCGACCGCCGGCTTCCAAGGCCCGGCGGTCCTCGTCGAAGGCGCGCGGGTCCGTGATATCCACACCGGCTGCCTGGTACGTATCGGCCAGAGCCATCGGCATGCCCGGCGCACGCGGCGTCGGGGTGAAAGACCCGGACCCAACCGGCGACGTGTTCTCGAAACCACCCATGGGTTTGTCTCCTCGTGTTCGGGACAGGCTGTATGATTGACGGGTGTGGGGCAGCGCTTCGCCCTCACGGGGTCCAGTCATCGTCGGCGGCGTCGACCTGGCCGGCGCCCGGACGCCAGGCGCCGGCGCGCGGACCGGCGGCGGCGCCATGGCCCAGGCGCACCGGCTCCGCCGCCAGGCAGCCGGCCACGGCGTCCAGGCCGTCGTCGTGGCCGCCTCCGCCACCCTGGGGCGTCCAAGCGCGCATCTCGGCGATGAACGGCGTGTCCCAGACCGAGCGATGCACCCACAACGCCCCGGCGGCCAGCACCGGATCGAAGGCGGCGACGATGCGCAGCGCCTTGGGACGGTGGCTGGCGTGTTCCAGGACCGCCGCCCCCACCCCGTCCTCGCGCAGCACCTTGCGCAGCAGGCCCGGCAGGAAGCGGCCGAGACCGTTGGTCTCCACGGTGACCGCCGGCAGGTCCAGGTCGCGGACGAAGCCGGCCACCTGGCGGCACAGGTCCGAGGCGGCGTCCCCGGTCCCCCCGGCGCTGGTCAGGTAGGCGATGCGGTGCAGCCAGTAGGAGCCGTCCTCGGCGGTGAACAGGGCGGCGATGACGCTGGCATCGCCCCCGCGCGCGGGATCGCCCAGGGCCGGGTCCCACCAGCAGGAGGCCGAGACCAGCCGCCGCCCGGCCAGACGCAACACCGGCCTCCCGGCCGCCTCGGAGACCACCAGGTCGTCGTCGTAGCGCCGCAAGCGGTCCGGATCGAGCCGACTGTCGGCCAGGTTCACCGGCCGCAACTGCATCTGGCTGGCGAAGGCGTTGGGACCCTGGCGGCGGCGGATCTGCTCGATCACCGCCATGGAGAACCGCTCCGGCCAGGCGCTGCGCCCCTCGGCGTCCAGCAAGGGGATCTCCAGGCGCGGAAACCCGGCCAGGAACGGCTGGGTCTCGCCGGCCTCCGGGCGCGCCTCGGCGGCATAGAGAGAGTGGTAGGCGTGCGGCGTACCCACATAGACCATCACCCCGCCGGGGGTCAGGATGTAGTCCAGCTCCCCCAGCCGGGCGCGCAGATGCGCGCGCTTGACCAGGGTGTCGCTGGTGTTGGGCACCTCGACGTCGTCGCAGACGATGACGTCGGCGCGGCTGCCGGTCAGGTTGCCGGTGATGCCGCGCGCCACCAGGGAGGGGTCGCGGGACTCAAGCGGACGCTCGACCGTGATCTGGTCGGCCGCCCACTGGTCGGGACGACGGGGCTTGAGGCCCCGGGTGAGCGGGTGTCGCTCGATCACCCGCTTGACGGCGCGGGTCATGCGGCTGGCCAGCGCGTGTTCGGCGGCCAGCACCAGGATGCGGGTGTTCGGGTCGCGGGCCAGCAGCCAGGCGCAGAACAGGCCGACCACGGTGGATTTGCCCGAGCCCCGGAAGGCCATCAGCAGGCACCCCCGCCCGCCGTCCGCCCGCCGTGCTTCCAGCCAGCGCGCCATGCGGGCGTGATGGGCGGGCGTGCCGCGCCCCTGAAGGTGGTTCCAGACCCAGAGGAACTCGGCGAAGGACACGGATGGGTCAGGGGTCATCCACGCCCTCCTCCGGCCCGGCGGCGGTTTCCTCCTCGGCCATGGCCGCGCGCGCCCGCGTCAGCAGGTCCGCCAGCGCCGTGTCCTCGGCCGTCGCGCTGGGGGGCGACAGGGCCAGCCCCACGCGAGCGCCCAGCTTCAGCAGCAACTCCACATGGCCCAGCGCCGCCTTGCAGCCCCCCTGCCAGGCGCCGAACTCCTTGGCGTCGGCGGGCACCGGCCGGGCAGCAAAGGCGTCGTAGGCGTCCAGCGCCGCCCGCAGGGTCTCGGGCAGGGTGCGGCGCAGGCGATCGCGGGCATCGGAGAGATCCTGAACAGTCATGGGGGCTCCGGTTTCACAGGAAAGAAAAAGGGGTCACGCGCTCAAGCTCTGAAGATCGAGATTGCTCAGGCGTCGCGGGAACAGCCCCACCTGCCGGACCCAGCAGCGCGGCCCGACCGTTCCGGCCCCGGTCCCTCCCAGGGTCAGAGTGTTCACGGTCGGTACCGTGCCCGTGCCATCCGTTACGGGCGCGGATCCGTTTGCGGCGAGCGCGAAATCGTTGCCGGCATAGGCGGCCACGAGCCGGGCGTCGGACCCACCGGTGACGCCCGCACCGGTCAACGCCGCCACGATCGAGCCACCGTCAACCACGGTGAACCCGCCGGTGCCGGCATCCCCATCCAGGGTGAGGGTCAGACGGGCGTCCGCCGTGCCGTCGCTCAGGTCGACCAGGGGACCGGCCAATCCCCACGGCACGCGACCGCGTGCCAGAATGGTCCCTTGAAACGGGTTGAAGACGGCGGCGGACAGGGTCACGCGCAGGCGGTCCGCCGCCCGGGTCACCGGCGCGGTCGTGGTGACGATCACGCTGGTGGGGCAGGCGCCCGCCTCCACTTGCGCCCCCCACAGGTGCACCCCGCGTGCACCGTCGCCGGCATAGGTCGATGTTGCACCGGCATCGCGCAATCGCAGGTGGATAGGGGCCGGGGTGGTGACGGTCGCGGTGGCGGTGATGGCGCACCGGTACCAACCGTCGGCCAGGATCTCGACAGTTGGCAAGGCGGCGCCTTCGATGGCGCCGACACTGCCGCCGGTCAGATCGAACACCGCGGACTGGACCACGCCGAAAGCCGGCGACGGCAACACCAGTTGCAAGCGCTCGCGCCCGGCGCTGCGGGCGTAAACAGAGAACGCGTAGCTCTGGCCGGCAACGAAGGACACACCGTCCTGAAACAGGGCGTGGATGGCGGTGGTGGCCGTCTCGGTTACCGTGGCCACGGCGGTGACGCCGTCCGGACCAAGAGTGCCACCGATCGTCACCGTGGCGTCGTCGGTGATCCACGGCGCCTGGGTCATGGCCTCCGAATAGGCCACTTGGTTGGTACGCGCCTCTTCCACCAGCCAGCCAAGATAGGCGCCGGTGTCGGGGTCGAAGTCGTGACGCAAGGCGTTGGCCGGCATGGATTCCACTCGGCCCAGCGCCGTGACACGGGTGGCCGGGGTAGCCCGGGTGACGGTCAACACCGAGGGATGCACGTCGGGGCGAGCCAACAGATGGAGAGTGGGGTAGATGAGAGTCATGCGGTCTCTCCGCAACAAAGGCGCGCGCCGACGCGCCCGCCCGGAAGGCGGGCGCACGAGGCTGGCGGCGGCGTGGGATGGGTCAGCGAGCAGGCTGGCGGCGGCCAAGGGCAAACGCATCACCCTCGACCGCCACCCAGATCACGCTGTCAGGGCCTGGAGGGTGGCGTTGTCCAGGCGGCGGGGGTAGAGGGCGAGGTGGGCGATGTGGCCATTGAACGGCACATTCGCCGACACGGACGACCCAAGAGACAGGCGGTCGATCCCGGTCGGCGTGGGTCCGCTTGTATCGGTCACGAGGGTGTCGCCGACCGCGATCGCGACGTCGTCGGCGGCGAATGCCGCGGCAACCGTGACGGCGCCGCTGGCGGTGACCGCGGGATTGGCGATCAGCGCGCCACCGGAATACACCTGTAGCTGGACCTGCGTGCCAGAGCCCCCTTTGGTCAGGAAGACGCTGTTGCCGGCAAGGCTGTTGTTCGAGAAGACCGCGATCCTCGCGGACTCCGCCCCACCGCCGTCGCGGAAGGCCACCACGACGGTGCCCTCGCCCGCGTTCCAGACGTCCGCGAAGTGGTCCCCCTCCAGCACGCAGACATCGGCCTGCCGGGTCGCGGCGGCGGTGGTGGTCGGGATGTAGGACGTGGGGAAGGCGCCCTCTTCAAGCTGGGCCCCCCAGATATGGAGGCCGGAGGCGCCGTCGCCTGTGTACGTCGTGTCTGGTGACTCCGACATATTCAGCAGAAAAACGTACACTGTTGACGCGGCGGCCGCCGCAACACCCGTACAGGCCACAGAGTACCAGCCGTTGCTTAGGGCTGTTACGCTGGCCGCGCCCACACTGGATATTATGGATCCGGCGCTCAGGTCGGCGTCGACATAGGCGATCGTGCCGTCTGTAGCATTATAGATTTGCAACCTGATCCCTTCTTTCGCGCCGGGTCGAACAAACAGGCTGGCCGTGAGAGGTCCGGGCGCGTGTGACACCGTCTGGCGTACGGAATGGGATCCTGACTCTGTGTCCTCCACGATCTCGTCGGCTGTCGTCGTCCCGTCGGGGGCCGTTGCCGAATTGGCCGAGACGCTCACGCGTGCCTTTGTCCATGTGGCGTCCTCGACGGCGTCCGATCGCGTCAACAGGTTCGTGCGGCGCTCCTCGACCAGCAGGCCCCGGCCTTCGCCCGTCACCGGGTCGTGGTCGAGGCGCGGGGTATCGGCGGCCGCCATGCGCAGGACACCCCGGCGGTCGACATAGGTGGCCACGCTGGCGCGGGTCAGCGACAGTCGCGGGTCCCAGAAGCCTTGCGTGAAGGGCAGGATCAGGGACGGCGATCCGAACGGATGGCTCATCAGTACCTCTCGAAACTGGCGCGGCCGGTGCGCACGATCAGCGCGGTCTGGCCCTGGGTCAGGGCCAGGCTGGCGGCACCGCCCAGGGTGTCGCCGCCCTGGGCGGCCAGGGTGACCGCCCCGCCCCGGGCGGAGATGTGCCGATGCCAGCCGGGCGGGCAGTCGATGGCAGGGGGCAGGGTCAGGGTGAGCGCCGCCGTGGCCCGCTCGCAGCGGCGCAGGGGCAGCGTGGTGAGCGTGGCGCTGGCCGCGTGGACCGCCTCGAACAGGCCGGCCACCTGGGATGGGTGAAGCACGGCGGCCGCGCCCAACCGGGCATGATCGACCTCCGCCAATGCTCGGATCCCGCCTTCTTGAGCCGCGCACCAAGCCGATAAGGCAGCATCCTCCGCCCATCGCTCGGCCCGGCGAACCGCCTCGGTGGCTTCGGTCGCCGCCGCGACGGCGGAGGACAGGGCACTCCCCGCGCCCGTGTCAACCACGTCCACCAGCCAGGAGGACAAGGCGGCATCCTGGGCCGCATGCATGGCCTGCGTGGCATGCCCAAGCGCAACGGCGCCGGCACCGGCAGCAGCGTGGATGGTGGCCAGGGCTTCGGAGAGACCGGCGTAGTTCTGCGGATCATTGACCAGGGCCGTCGCCGTCTCGTTCCAGCCGATCACGGCACCGGGCCGGGGCTGCGGCAGAACGGCCGCCACGGCGTCGGGCGCCGTCGGCGGCACCGTCACCGCGCGGCTCAGCGCCTCGTCCAGTTGCTGGTCCACCGCCGTCAGGTGGTCCAGTTCATCGTTGAGCGCCGCCGCCCGCAAAGCCCCGCCGGCCTGAAAGTCGGTCGCCCGGGCGATGGCCAGGCGGCGCAGCAAGGTGACCCGCTGTCCGGCCGCCGGAGCGCTGGCGAAAGTGACCGCGCCACCATCGCTCACGCCGGCCCCTGAGACCGAGAAGCCGCCAGTAACGGCGTCGTCGTCCAGAAAGACGGTCAGGTCCGCGTCGCGGAAGAGGGCGAAGGGATAGGGGAACACGGTCTGGAGGCCATCGCCCTGGTACTGAACGCGCGGGCGGGTGTCCCCGATCTGGATATGCGTGGTCATGGCCGGACCCTCCCGTGCCTCCGATCAGCCGTACATCGTGGTCTGAAGACCGCTGGCGGCGGTTCCGAACGTCGTCCCGGTCAGGCCCAGCAGGGCACGCTGGTTGCTGTACGTCAGGTCCAGCAGGTCCTGGCGCTGGTCGGCGGCGGACTGGACCCCAAGGTTGTAGAGATACAGGTCGAGGTCGGCCTGCTGACCCCAGACATCCAGGTTGGCCTGCTCGGCACGCGTGCGGGTCTGGTCGGCGGTGGCCTGCCAGCCGTCGCGGATGGCGGCGCTGGTGGCGTCGTGTACCTGGCCACTGTCGTGGGTCAGGTCGTCCCACGCCCGGCGGGTGGCCGCCGTGGCCTCGTCTTCCAGGCCGGTCAGGACCGCGCGGGCCGACCCGGCGGCCGCATCCAGCCCCATGCCGGCGAAGCGGGCGCGCTCGCTGGCGCTGGCCCGGCGCAGCGCCTCCGCCTGATCCTGCTGCGCCAAGGTGTAGTCGCGCTGCAAGTCGGCGATCTGTGTATCCGACTGGCGGCGCATGTCCTCGGCCCACAGGTCGTGGGCGTCCCAGGCGCCCTGGTTGGTCAAGGCCGTGGAGTCGATGGTCTGTTGCGCCGACAGTTCGGCCTGGCGGCGGGCGGTGTCGGCCGCCGCCTGGTTGGCGAGAGCCTGCTCCCGCTGCTGCTGTTCGTACCGGGCGTACTGCTCGTATTGGCTCCAGGCCGTGGTGGCGGCTTGCAGGGCGACGGGAACGACAAGTGTGGCGAACTGGCTCATCAGTCGGTGACCTTTACTTCGGTGGTGACACTGAGAACGGCGCAGGGCAGCGGCGCGTCCTGCTCGACACGCCACAGCGGCACTTCGGGACCGCGATGCCAGCCCAGGGCGCGGACCGACACATCACAGTCCACGGGCTGGAGCGGCTGGTCCAACAGCGGTCCCGGCCCCAAGGCCCGGAACGGAACCGGTCGCGGGCCGGCGCCGGTGTCCACCACCAGCGCCACCGTCTCGCTGATCCGGAAGGTGGCGCGGATCAGGCGGATCAGGGTGCCCGGCCCACCACCGCGTCCGCCGGAGACCACCGGCGGCAAGGGCGCGACCTCGTGGGTGAACGGCAGGCCGACAACCACGGTGGAGGCCGGCGCTTCGAGGGTGACCGCACCGCTGGACACGGTATAGGAGCCCGCGTCGGCGCCGTCGGCCAGGACCCGCACGGTGCGTCCGTTCAGGTGTTCAAGGCCGCTCCAGGTCTGGCGCGGCGTGTCGGCGGATCCATCCAGGGCCGCGTCAAGGGCCATGTCCGGGTCGAACCGTTCCAGGGCGTGGGCACCGTCCCGCTCGACCACCACGTAGACCTGCCCGCCGGTCTCGGCGACCGCCCGGAAAGCGCCGTCGGTGGTGTGCGCGGTCCAGGCGGTCACGCGCTCGGCGCGGTAGTTGGTCATGGTCGCCAGCGTGCCATCGGCCAGCACCAGGTGAAGCAGACGGCGCGTCGGGTCGTAGTCCATGTCCACCGGATCCTGGATCAGATGCCGGGCCAGCAGCGCCAAGTCGGCGGCCTGATAGGCTTGTTCCAGGTCGGTGAACAGGTATTCGCGCAGGTCGCGGCCGCTGGCGCCCACGAACAGGGTGGCGCCGTCGACGTTCAGCGGCCGCACCACGGTCGGCCCCAGGGTCCCGATGCGGGTCTCGCGGCTGGTGGTCACGGTGGCCGGCGCCAGCGGCGTCCCGCTTACGGTCCACTCCGCCCCCGAGGTGAACACCTGGAGGTCGCGCGACGAGAACACCGCGCGGATCTCGTTGAGCTGGTCGGACATCAGGGCGAAGGCGATGGCCTCGTCGTCCAGGCCCTCGCCGGTGTCGAAGTTGAAGAAATCCCCAACCTTGGACATCCAGATCTGATGCGGCACGTCGCGGGACCCGCCCACCACCAACCGGTTCTTGTGAAAGGTGACGGTGCGCGGATAGCCATGGGCCGGCGAGAACGCCTGTTCCACCCAGTCGCGCGTGGCCGCCCCGGTCTCGATGGTCTCGTGAAGGGTGGCCGAAACCTGGGTGCCGGAGACATAGCCGTTGATGGTGACCGGCTTGCCGCGCAGCAGCAGGCGCGTGCCCGCGTGCGCCGGCGTGAACACCGTCGACGAGGTGGTCAGGGTCACCGCGCCCTCGACCCCCGACGCCGCCAAGCTGATGAGCGGATGGGCAAAGCGCAGATACGGCTCGTAGTAGCGGTGACCGTCGTTGGGGTAGCTCCAGGGGCTGATGGTCCAGCTTGTGTGCGAGGCCCGGGTGATGCGCCGGGGGGCGGTTTCCGGATGCACGACCAGAAGCGTATCGGCCATCTGCGTCCAGGACAGGCGCGGCAGGTGCCAAGCGTTCCAGGGCGTGGTGGTGCTGAACACCCGGGCCCCGTCCAGATAGACATCCATGCGCGCGTCGCCCAGGGCCAGCAGATAGGTCTGCTCGCTGTTGAACGCGAAGGCGAGCAGACGGGCCGTGCCCGGCAGGGCGTCCACGTGGCGCAGGCCGTCGCGCCGGGCGACACCGCCGGTGGGGCGCAGGAACACGTTGCGCAGCCGCGCGGCGCCGTTGGCGTAGGCGCGCAGGTCGGCGCGGCCATAGAGATCGGGCGACAGCTCCCCGGCCGTGAAGTTCGTCTTGGTGACGTTGACCCGGGTCATCCCCGCGCCTCCACCAGCGGGAAGTGACCCAGGGCGCGCGGCGTGTCCTCCTGGGCGTCCACCAGACGGGCGGCGCGGAAGGCCTCCGTGGCCAGGCGCGCCAGCAGTTCGCCACGGCTGGTGCTCTCGGTCAGCGGCAGGCAGAACTCGGCCGCCAGACGCGCCGACAGAGCCTCGGCGAAATGGGGCGGATAGAGGCTTTCGTCGGCGCGGAAGATGTAGGTGAGCGAGACCGCCTCGGCGTCGGTGAGCAGGCGATCCTCGTGCAGGCGATAGACAAGGCCCTCCCCCCGCCCCGGACCGCCGGCCGACAGGCTGCGCAGATGGCCGGCCGGAAGTTGATAGGCATGGGCGAAGTCGGCCACCGGGACGGCGGCCAGGCGGGCCAGGCTGGCCTGGCGGTGGCGAAATTCCACGGATGCGCGGCCAGCAGAGCGTCGCGGATCGGCGCATACAGGGTGGCGGCCACTTGGGCCTCAGCCGTCCCCTCGTCGAAGCTGGCGATGGGGCCGGCGCCCAGCTTGATCAGCGCGCGCGAACACAGGGCGAGGGCGGACAGTGGCATGGGGCGGCTCCCTGCGGGACAGCAAAGCAAAAACCCCCGCCAGGGTGGCGGGGGCCGGGAAGGGTCGAAAGGAGTGACGCGAACGATGAAAACTACGACCCCCAAGAGGAGCAAAAAAGGGGGGCGCCGGATCGGAGCGCTACATCGCCGCCACGGCCACCACGCCATCGGCGTTGCCGGACACGCGATAGAGTGCCGCCGCCGGGGTACCGTCGGTGTCCAGGTTGCAGATCATCACGTCACCCACCCGCACATACGGCGCGGCGCCATTGAAGTAGTCGGCGCCGGTGACGGCGTTGTCGGGGGTGGTGTAGTGCCAAAGGGTAAAGCCATTGCTGTAGCACAGCACGGACATGTCCGGAGCGGCGAAGGCCATGAATCGATCCTCCAGAAGGACGGGATGCCAGGGGTCTCGCGCGGGGAGGCCGGCTAGCTTTCCAGGCAGCGCAACGACACAACGCCGGTACCGTCGATGAGCGCCGAACCCTGGCTCATCATGTTGTTGACGAAATGCGAGGCCCGGTCGCCATGCCAGGTGATGTCCGACTGTACCTCGGCGCCGATGGCATGACCGATGGCCGTCTTGTGGTACCAGTAGCAGCGGCGCACCCCAGCGTTGAGGGTCAACCCGGAATGCGGCATCCACAAGGTCCCCAACCACCGCTTGGCCTGGGTGCCGCGCCAGGGCAGATCGTCGGCGCCCACATAGTCGGCGTGGGAGAACTCGTCGATCTGCATCAGCTCCGACCACTGCTTCCAGCCGACGATGGCGTAGCGCTCGCCGTCGTCGGGCACGTCGACGGCCCCCAGCCTCTCGAACGCCTCCATGACCTTGGTCAAGGTCAGGGCGGTCGTCCCATCCAGGGCATGGTTGGTGGACGTGTCCAACTGGGCGATGATCAACTCGTCGGCCTTGCGGCCCAAAGCATAGGCGCCGGCATTCACCAGCACCTGGCGCTCGTCGATGTTGGTCTTGAGTTCGTCCAGGCGGTCCACCCAGTCGCCCGCGTAGAAGTCCTGCACCTCGCATTCAACCTGGCTGTGGTCCAGGTTCATGACCGGCACCTTGCCGTGCCGCGCCTTGGTGGCGGCCGTCCCCTTGCCCACCTTCTGGAAGAAGGTGCTGGCGCCCTGCACGTTGTCCTTGACGCGCACGGTGTTGCGCAGCTTGGAGCCCATTTGCTGAAAAGCAAGGTGAACATCGGCCTGGAAATGCTTGATGAACGACTGGTCGATGCTGATCGACATCGGCGGGGTTCCTTTTGGTGATAGCGGGTCAGATGCCGCAGGGTGGGCTCAGCCCGTCAGGGCCAGCCCGCCGCCCATCGGTGAGGGAGGTGCGCTGCGCCCCCGCCGTTTCCC